>PDWJ01000491.1_pt1 | contig 100508 bp, 85 predicted proteins | sample 1430881 | NCBI WGS metagenome assembly PDWJ01 (sample SAMN01162460, study PRJNA174530) | Oral metagenome, whole genome shotgun sequencing project. | biome: Marine environment; feature: Marine mammal; material: Swab sample of the gingival sulcus; isolation source: swab sample of gingival sulcus...
CGTAAGTTTTGATGATTTTTTTCGGAGCATCGTATTAAGTTGAAACCCAAGAGATGGATACTCTACGTATTTATTGCCTTATTATACCTTATATCGTTTTTATGAGATTTATGTCGGAAAACATTGCGTGTCATGTCAATGTCTTTTGACCTTTTTATTCGCAGTGGTATCGAAAAGCCATTTTTACAAAACCACGTTTTCAGATCAATAATGGTGAGTGAACTCTGCTTGAAAATCCCCTTTCTACTATTGATGATTACGAGTCTTTTTTACTTCACGATCGTGACATTACGGAAACGTCTGGGGTTCGCTCCCTTTTGATGAATAATAAATCTCCAGAAGAACCTTTCTTATGCCTACGAGAAGGATGACAACAAAAATACATTTGAGTAATCACATAAGACGACTTTCTTTTTTTTCGAAATCAACACTCTATATTGCCTTGCTTTGTCTCGTGGCCCTACTCCTCTCAACAAAAGGCATTCGTGATGAGGGGACCATATCCTTACAGGGCGATATGCCGCGCTATTTGATGAACGGAGTCTATTTTTTCGACTTTTTCAAGGATCTGCCGCTCACACATCCGCTCGACTATACCTACCAGTATTTCGCCCGCTATCCCGCGCTTTCACTCGGGCATCATCCTCCGTTGATCAGTCTGGCCACTGTTCCGTGTTATGCCATGTTCGGCGTTTCGGTGTCCTCTGCACGATTAGCAACGCTTGGCTTCTTTTTACTGGCCGGAACCGTATGGTTTCTGCTGATAAAATCGCTGTATAATGAGGAGATGGCCCTGCTTTCGTCGTTGCTTTTTCTCACAACCCCCTTTGTCGTCAAGTTCTCCCGTGTGGTGATGTCTGAAATACCGGGTCTGGCGACAACGATTCTCATGGCCTATTTCGTTCATCGCTATTGCCAATCAAAAAAACTCTCCCATCTTTTCGCATTTGGAGTGGTCTTCATCTTTGCTGTGCTTGCTCGCTATCAGGCTGTGTTGATGGTACCAATTTTTGTCGTCTACCTCTTGATCGTCAGCCCGCCCAGGGTGCGGTTGACGAAAAAAACGTTTGTCATCGGCGGCCTGCTGCTTCTCCTCTGTATTCCGCTTGTTTTTATCATGCTTACCTATTCGAAAAGCAATATTGAGTGGCTTTTCAGAAAAAGTCTGGCTTCGCGGCTGGCGCTTTCAAACCTGCTTTTTCATATTAAGGCGCTTTGGAAAATTCAACTCTCGCTTCCGGTCTTGTTGCTTGCCATCATGTCGATTGTTCTTTCTCTGATCACGCGTGAAAAAAAGACGCTGCTGTTTTTGCTTTGGATCGGTGGATACTATCTTGAAATTACCTGGTTAGGCGCAAAGGAGGCACGCTATTCGATCTATTGGATTCCGGCGTTCTGCTTTTTTGCGGCAATTCTTGTAGATGTGATACGGCATCGGAGTTGGAAGGGGGCCGGTTCGGCTTTCTTGATTCTACTTATTGGCTATCAGTTTGCCGTCGCTTATCAGGCCGAACCCGACTATGCAGATGGATATGAAACGGCTGCACACTATGTACTTGAACACCCAAAAGGTGACAGTACCCTGTTTAGCGCTAATGTAGATTCCGGATACTTTGTATTTTTTACAAGAAAGCACGAACAAGAAAATCGTTCGATTATTCTCCGAGCCGATAAACTCTTGGTCACATCGTTTCTCAAGTGGATTAGCGAAGAACGTATTAGCGATCGCGAAGAGATCTATACGCTCTTACGTGATTGTGGCGTCGGATATGTCGTTCTTGAAGATGCTGCCTACCAATCGCCGCCCCTGGAGTGGCTGCGCGAGGAGGTGAAATCGGAAAATTTTATCTTACGGAAACGCATTCCGATTGTTTCGAAAGGCAGACGTTTACAAGGTGTCGATCTTGCGATCTATGAGTTTCTTGGCTCTGCTCCGGCCAACCATGATACAGAGCTGGATATGCATATTCCGCTTATGGGAAATTCCATTACCGTTCGCCTTGGCGACTTGCTGGAATAAAGGAGTTGACAGAGAAGGAGAAAAGGCTCATTGTTACATGATGTGTGCTGCATCTGCCAAAATCATGATTGTCATCCCGACCTATAATGAGCGGGAGAATATCGAACGATTGATCCGAGAGATTTTTACGTTTGAACCGGCGTGTTACATTACAATTGTCGATGATCATTCTCCCGACGGAACCGGCCGGATTGCTGAAGAGCTCGCCCGTACCTTTCCAACGATCCATGTCATTCACCGGACCGGGAAACTGGGGCTGGGATCCGCGTATATCGAGGGGTTTAAATATGCGCTGGCAGAAGGAGCGGATTATATTTTTGAAATGGATGCGGATTTTTCGCATGATCCCAATCGTCTGCCTGATTTTCTTGAAGCTATTCAAAATTACGATCTTGTATTGGGGAGTCGGTATTTAAATGGCGTTCGGGTAGAAGGCTGGCCATTCTGCCGTTTGCTGTTGAGCAAGTTTGCCAATATCTATGCCTGCCACGTGATGGCGCTGCCAGTATGGGATGCAACCGGAGGCTTTCGCTGTTACCGGAGGGAAGTCCTGGAACTGATCGAGCTCGACCAGATTCGATCTAATGGCTATGCCTTCCAGATTGAAGTGCTTCATCAAGCCCTGAAGCACGGTTTTCGAGTGAAAGAAATCCCCTTTCTGTTTCGCGAGCGTGAGCATGGCGAATCGAAAATTTCACGCCATGTCGTGCGAGAAGCGTTTTGGCTGGTTCTACGACTCCGTGCCCCACTAAGAGAAATTGTACCTCATTTACGATACTTATACAAGGACTATGACGAATTTGTGAATACACATCCGCTGACGCAAAAGAGAATGAAAAGTGAAAACTGAAAACTGAAAAATTGTCAATTCACCTGACTTTGCTTAATGACAAGCATCGTAATTTTTCATTCTTCATTGCTTCTCTGGCGTGACGCGGATGGTTTGAAATTGCGAGACGATGACCAGTCCAGGCGGACTACCTTTGGGTTTTTTGACATATTTTTTTCGTGTGTAGATGACATCGGCTTTCCCGGATTTGCGGAGTTTGCTGTGATATGCTGCCAGGGCCGCTGCTTCGCGAAGGGTTGATTCGGGAATGTCGCTTCTCCGATCCCGGTTGAGAATCAGGACATGCGACCCTGGGGCCTGATGCGCGTGCAGCCAGATGTCTTCCGGCTGAGCCGTGCGTTGGGTCAGCAGATCGTTTTCGCGGCTGTTCCTCCCGACATAAATTGGAAAACCATCCGATGACAACAATCGCAGAAAAGGTTGAACTGGTTCATCGTGCTTCTGCTTTTTGCGGCGGGATTTTCCCTGGGAGCTTCCCTGAGCTGCCCCGTGAAGTTCTGTGTGGAACTGCTGGAGTTCTTCAATCGTTTCCGCTGTTTCCAGGAAAAATTTGACCTCTTCAAGATAGGTGATGGCGCGACATGTTTCGAGTAGGCGCTGTTGCGTGACTTTTTTCCCCTGTTTTAATTTGTTATAGCGCTTAAAATAGCGTTGTGCGTTTTGGGAAGGGGTCAGTCTCGGATCGAGTTCGATGTCAATTTGAGGCTGTTCGTCCTGATAGTAGTCCAGAACCGACGCTGTTTTCATGCCCTTCTGTAGCTGATATATGTTCGCTGTCAGCAGCTCTCCTTTGTGTTTGTATTCTTCTGCCCGCTCGATCTGTTCCTGTTGGGCGGCCAGATGCTCCCGTTTCTTTTTCTGTTTGGTGAGGCGCTGCCCGAGAGCACGAAGCAGTGATGTCCTCAAGGTTTCGCGTTGTTGATGATTGACAAGGGTGTGATAATAATGGGCTGAGGCCTCGCTCATCGATGAAAAAGTGAGACGATGAATGCGGAAATCTTTCGTGAATTGCTTCAATTGAAGTGCTGACAGGGCAACAGGTCTGTCCCGGCCTTCTGTTTGTCGTTCGACAAAAACTGTTGGTTGATAGACTGAGGCGGCTGACATAATGGCGTGTACAATGGTCGAAAATCGTTCCCAATAAGCGTTATCGTCTTGTGCGGGCTCTCCTCTTTCGATTTCTTTCGTCAGTAACGGGCTGAGCCCTTGGATGTGCTGAATGAGATATTTCCATAATTGCAGATTCGGTGACTGTTCTTTCGCTTTGTTATAGTCTGTCAGGAGGTGCTGAAACTGTTCCTGCGTTATGGTTGCCGGATCTCTTTTCTTTTGAATGGGCGGAGGCACATAGAGTGCGCCGGGAGCGATACGTCGATAAGAACTTTGGGCAGCGGTGACATGGCGAATGCTATCCAGAATTTTCTGATTCTGCTGTTGGAGGAGAATTACATTGCTGTGCCGCCCCATGATTTCTAGTATGAGCTGATAGTGTAATTCGCTGCCATCAATGTCTTTTTTGGCAATGTCAAACGTGATCACGCGTTCGAATGGTGGCTTGGAAACCTTTCGAATTTCCCCTCCTTTGATATGGTGCTGCAGAAATTTGCCAAATACCTGAGCCTGATTGCCTGGCTGTTCGTCGGTCAGGAAGAGATATTGAAATCGGGCATCGACCGAGATCTCCAGCCTGCATTCTTGTTGTCTGTTCCAGAGTGAAAGGATGAGGATATATTCTTCCAACTGCGTGATGGTGTTGATCCGGGAAGGACAAATTTGTTGCTGGAGCTCCTGCAAGATTGCGTTGAGTACGAGTGTATCCATGAGATAAACGTGTCTGCGCGTTTAAGAGATAGTGTCAGAAACAAGATTTTGACAGGATACACACAGGATAGACAGGATAACATTTCCTGGCACAATCCCGTGTCTTCTGTGAAGCCTGTCGAAAAGGAGGTGTCCTGCCCACGTCAAGGCAACTGCGCGTACTGCAAGAGCGTGTACTGGTCTGCATGTCAAACCTTTCGCAGAATATTGCATCAGTGGTTGTATATGGGAGAGCGGGAAACCGGTCAAGGTTTTTCTGTGAGAATCCATTTCTTGAATAAATTTTGTGTTGTGTACGTGATTGTAAAAGGTGGACTCTACCAACCCATCACGTTAAGGTTGTCAAAACAGTAGGCTCCAATTGTTGCCGATTCAGGTACGAGCGACAGTTCGGTGGGTTTAAGAGGATACGGACCCAAAAAGGATGGAGGGAGAATTTTGGCAAGGCGCACATACTGAAAATCGTGCTTTTAACAACTGAATGACCAATATCTATCAAAACGAGATCGGGAATTGACATTCCTGATCTCGTATTTTTGGGGTTGGCTACGCTTTTCCGGCAGAGCCCAGCACATTGATGAGTTTGTCGCGAACAAGTTCTTTGACAGCGCTTCGGCCTGGTCCCAGGTATTTCCGGGGATCGAATTCAGCAGGTTTTGTCGCGAAGATTTCGCGGATAGTTGCTGTCAACACGAGACGCAGATCCGTATCGATATTAATCTTACATACGGCTGATTTGGCAGCTTGTCTGAGCATGTCTCCCGGGACACCCTGAGCTCCGGGTAACTCTCCGCCAAATTTATTACACTTTGCGACAAATTCCTGAGGTACTGAGGATGAGCCATGTAAGACGATCGGAAAACCTGGAATCATTTTTTCGATGCGGGCGAGGCGATCGAAATCCAATTTCGGTTCACCTTTGAATTTGAAGGCGCCATGACTTGTTCCGATAGCAATTGCTAATGAATCGACATTGGTTTTTTCAACAAATTCAGCCACTTCTTCAGGATTCGTGAACATCGCATCTTTTTCAGACACGTTGACCGCATCTTCTATTCCTGCCAGTTTTCCTAGTTCAGCTTCCACAACCACCCCTTTTGAATGGGCGTATTCAACAACCTGTTTAGTGATTTCAATATTTTTTTCAAAAGGCTGACTTGAGGCGTCGATCATGACAGAAGTAAACCCGTCGTCAACACAAGCTTTGCACATTTCAAAGCTGTCGCCATGATCGAGATGCAACACGATCGGGATGTCTGTTGTGGCAATCGCAGCTTCAACTAATTTAACAAGATAGGTTGGATTTGCATATTTTCTGGCCCCTGACGAGACTTGAAGAATTAAGGGTGATTTTTCTTCATTGCCTGCTTCGACAATCGCTTGAAGCAGTTCCATGTTATTGACGTTGAACCCACCAATGGCATAACCGCCTTCATAGGCTTTTTCAAACAATTCTTTACTGGTTACTAATGGCATCTATTGTCCCTCCGGTATTTTTTATATGAGTGATCCCTACATTTGTCTCTTGTAATCTGACAATTCAATACATGCTAAAAGAGAGACAAAGAATACTGTCAAGAAAAAATTGTGCGATCTTCTTTTGAAAAATATCAACACTTTTCCGAGTCTTGCCATATAGCCAATTTTTGCTACAGCTCCTCTTCTTCCCACTGTTGGTGAAGACGTCTGACTTTGTGGCGTTTGACGAAGTAGGCCAGGATAAAAACAAGACTCAATACGAACCAAAGGGCACCGATATTGCTTAGATAGGAGAACCAGGAGTAGCGTTTTGTGAGCGAAGCGTGCCATTCCAGTTCAAGGCGTTTCACTGTGATTCCTGCGGAAGAGAGTAACGCGCGATTTGTCTCCATGCCCTCTCGTAAGTGGGCAATAAATTTGTGAAAGATTGTCTGACCATACTCTTGCAACATGAAAGACACCAGGCTGAAACTTTGGGCATACGCGATACGAGCGGCCTGTTCATCGACAGGAAAGCTTGAGATCAACAGAGATAAGGGAATAAATGTTTTACGGAGTACGACTTCTTCAATCGTCCGCTGGCCGTGGATGGTCCACTGCCGGGCGTGGTACATTGAAAACCCTTCTGAGAGCCAGCGCGGAGCGCCACCGCGTTCGGCGAGAGCTTGTTCGAGAACTATATGGGCAAGTTCATGTTGAAAGATTTCGATCGGTTTTATCCGATGACGCCCTTCTTGCGGAGAGAACGCAGAACGCATGACAATCCGGCTGAGAGCCGGGTACGCAAGCCCAACCGCCCATTCCGGCGCTTTGTGCTGTGAAGGCTGCTTGTGGTGAAAACATTGAAGGGTTGGACAGAGATAGACATTGATTTTTGAGGTCGGTGCATAGCCGACATCAGCAGCGATTGAAGAGTATATGTGTTCTGCCTTATCCGATATCATCCGGGCAGTACGTGTATCAGAAGCGTCATGGTGAATATAAAAATGAGGAGTTTTCAGCGTTTCCCACGATGCGGCAAGACTGGCAAAAGGGAATAAAACGAGCAGGATGACTGTGAGAAAGGATTGTCGTGAAACATATTGGGAAAGGGTATGAAAGAGAAACACGGCAGTTACCTGCTAGCCAAACATTCTGAAATGAGAGCGGTTTGCGAGGAACTCTCGACTGAGATATTCTTTCAGTTCTTGCAAATTAACAAAACTTTTCGAATACGGGAAACGGAAGGTCAGAAGGTCTTCGTGAGGGATAGCATGAAGAATCATGACCTCCTTCGCAAGTTTTGACGCATAGCTCATCTCAAGCAACGGGAGCAGATGGGAACGCTGGCTGCCGTACAGGTTGATAATGAGCATATCACACCCTTCAAGGCTTGTGAAGTGCTTGAAGGCACATAGACATTCCACCGGATCGATCACCTCAATATGCCTGTCGAGAAGAAAATTCGCAAGATCCCACCGCCATTCATGCTCTTTACTGCCGGTTAAGAATGCTTTCATATTCCCCTTCTGAAAATAAACCTGACAGGTATTTGAGACCTGTCAGGTTTGGGCTCACTCTTTCAAGCGACGGTGGACTCCATCAGGAGAAATCAGTGAGTCAGGATGCCTTAGCTGTGCTTTTCTCTTTTTTCGTGGAGGTCGATCCCGAATTACTTTTTGATGTACTCTCGTTCGTGCTTGTGCTTGTTGATTCTTTCTTATCATTCTTCCGACTCTCTGACGGATAGTCGTTGACGTAAAACCCGGCCCCTTTCAGCACGAATGAGGACACCGACATCAGCTTTTTCACAGATCCTTTATGACAGAGAATGCACTCTGATAACGGTTCTTCATTGACTTTTTGCAGAATTTCGAAGGTCTTGTGACAGTGCTCGCATTTATATTCATAGATGGGCATACTCTATTCCTCCTATTACTGATCGAGAATAACATTCTTCCAACTTCTCCAAGTGTACAAGATGGCTGTTCTTTGCCACGTGTCAAGAGCAAAGCATGAAACTGCTTGACAAAAACGAAGAATGAATCTCTTGCATCGTTATATAATGGTACGGTGGTGGTATGATGTGTACCACTCGTTGAATCATTTTGAGAAAGTAAGTTCTTTATAAAATACCTTGTGGGGGGTGAAAGCCTTGTCAAGTATTGTTTTTGTAAAATTATGTATGGGAGGACGCTGTTGAATCGAAAAATACCAGTTCACCGGCCTTCAAAACGATAGAAATAACCCAGACAGGTTTTTTTATAACTCACTTTACGCAAAGTGCCTATGATGAATGGTATCGCGTAGCGGTTCTGGTCTTGTAGAAAAGAGATGTCTTTTGCCTATTGCCCTCCCCCGGCGCGAAGCTCCGGAGAAAGGACGAATGCGTATTCCACAACACCGTGACCGCTGCGCGGTGAAACGACTTCTGCGTAAGATCAGTTGTAAGAGTAAACATTGCATATTATGAGAAAAGTTCATCTAAATAATATGGTTGTTGGCGGTCAACAGCTGATCCTGATTGCTGGACCGTGTGTTATTGAGGATGATCCGTCAGCCATGTATCGAACAGCTGAGCGGCTTCAGGAGATGACCTCTCGACTCGGAATTCCTTATATTTTCAAATCATCCTATGATAAAGCCAATCGGAGTTCATTGTCTTCATATCGAGGGGTTGGGATCGATAAAGGTCTGGAGGTTTTGGCTGGTATTAAGCAGCGTTTTAACCTCCCTGTGCTAACGGATATCCATACGCCTGAAGCAGCTAGACAGGTGGCTGAAGTCGTTGATGTGCTGCAGATCCCGGCGTTTTTATGCCGTCAGACGGATTTACTGATCGCGGCTGCAAGAACTGGAAATATTGTGAATATTAAGAAGGGGCAATTTCTGGCGCCTCATGATATGGAAAATTGCGCCCAAAAAGTCATTCAAAGTGGGAACGAGCAGGTTCTTATTACGGATCGCGGAACGACCTTCGGCTATGGAAATTTAGTATCGGATATGCGGGGGATTCCGATTATCCACGGCTTGGGATACCCTGTGATTTTTGATGCCACCCACAGCGTTCAACTGCCCGGAGGGGCAGGAACGGCATCATCAGGGGAACGAAAATTTGTCAGCACCTTAGCCCGGTCTGCTGTTGCTGCCGGAGCCGATGGTCTCTTTCTGGAAGTGCATCCCGACCCCGATCAGGCTCCTTGTGATGGGCCGAATATGGTGACTCCTGAGGCCACATACGAAATTTTACGCGTGTGCCAAGAGATTTTTGCTCTTGTTCGGTAGTGTTCTGACACCATGAACGTGACGATCGATGGAGTTCTCCTTCAAGGTGGGCTTCATTTCGTGCCTTCGGATGAGGTGGAGGCCATTACAAAACAGGTGGACTCCACCACCCCGTCAACGAAAACTCGCAGGAACAGTCGTTGGTATGGAACGGTTTAGGGTTCCGAAGAGGTTTTTCGATGCGCGGCATCTAATTTTTGTCGGATGGCATCATTTTGTTGTCGCATCTGCAGAATCACGCTGCGGGCTTTTCGCAGGTGCTCCATAAATTCTTTATTCTGGTCGTCGAGTTTACTGATGGTTTTGGTATTATGCCGGATTCGTCCTGAAAGGGCTTCTAAAAGCGCCAGGGCGATTTCCGGTTTGTCGAGAATTTGAGCGGCTAAGGTCGCTTTCGTGACAGGGAGTAGGCGAGTCGTACCGATAGCGACAGCTCTGGCAGAGCGTGGTTTCCCGCCAAACAAGGCCATTTCTCCAAAAAAATCTCCTTTGGAATAGGTGGCAACAACCTTTCGGGTTTTTTTATACGACCCGATAATTTTCACCTGCCCTTCCTCAATGAAGTACATGTTATCTCCCGGTTCGCCTTCCTCGAAGATCACATCATCATCCTGATATATTCTGGAGATAAGATCGATATACGTCAGTTCCTTCATGGCCCGATCCGGGAAAAGCGGTTCATCCGGAATTGCAGCCGTTTGCAGGATGCTATCATACTCCTCTTCTTCCTCAGGAAGGATTTGAGTGTCGGATGGAGCTCTCTCCTCTATGAGAGCTTCTTCCTCTACTTGGAATACTGGCTCCTCCTCGTTGAGAAGTTCCTCGTGTTCAACGTCATCTTGTCTTTTGGGTCGCTGAAAAAATGACAGTGGCGCTGTTTCCTCATTTTTCATCGATTCTTCCCACCCTACTGATGCCGTTTGAAGAAATCGTTTTTCCAAATTTTTAATGGTGAGGGAGGAAATCGTTTCAAAGGCTTCTAACACACCTTTACCCTCGGTGGCAATCGTTTCAAAGTGAGGGAGCCGCCACGGATTCAAATCCTTGTTCATTTCGTCGATGGAGAGAAGATTATCCATGTCACGTTTATTGTATTCATACACAAGGGGAAGATTCTGAAGAAGAATATTATATCCTCCTTTCAAGTTGTATTGAAGGTTTTTAAAACTGATAATATTCGCTTCCTGTCGGGTCCGTTGCGAATCGGCAACGAAAACAATCGCATCGACCCCTTGAAGAACGGCTTTTCTGGTGTTGTTGTATTTGACCTGTCCGGGGACAGTATAAACCTGAAGGCGTAGTTTAAAATTGTTGAGTTCTCCGACATGGAGTGGAAGCAGTTCGAAATAGATTGTCTCATCGGTTTCAGTCGCAAGAAAGTAGAGATCTCCTTTTCGTTCTGGGATCGTTTGCTGATGGAGATACTGTAATGAGGTTGTTTTTCCGCATAGGCCGGGGCCGTAATAGACGATTTTGGGAATCATTTCTTTAGCTTTATAATTAAAAATTGGCATGGTTCGCTCCTTCGGTTCTACACCTTTTTTCCAAAAGTCCAATCAGCAAAATGTTTGTGCCAGATTTCTTTAATCGTTGGATATGTTCGTAAGGTTTCCTGTAATTCATCATCCGACAGGGCGTGAAGTTTATCGAGGAGATCTTGTAAATTTTCTTCTCCCATATCGTTGACTTCTTTTTGAATAATATTAATATCAAATTCCTGCCCGAATTGTTCCATTAACTCATCTTTATTTAAATTTTCCAGGTTCGGCGTGGAATCAAGATGACTTAACACATTATTCAGGTTGGAATCTTTGATGATAATCGTTGTTTTCTTCACCGTGTTTTCCTCCTTGGTATGAGTCGGCAAGAGGTGAAATGGATTATAAATACGGTTTTCTTGAACGTATGATCATGTATCACAACGATAAAAGTGTATTTTTCAAGGAAATTTCATAAAAGTACCAAACCTTTGCAAGGTTTTTTTATAGAAATGTCCATTTTTCTTGGGGTTTGGAGCCATAGAGGCCACAAATTAGAGAAGGAGAGCCACGAATGATACGAGTGTGGTCGTGATCGTGAAGGCTGGCCTTAGCAACCCTCCGATAGGCCCCGACGGATGGAATTATGAGGAGGGACGAGGCAAAAACGGCAGCTCTCGACGGCCTGTGATCTCTTCAAACATTGTGATGAGGAGAAACAGAGGTAAACCAACAACATTATTATAACAGCCGTGAATCCATTTGACAAAAATCGCTCCCTTTCCCTGGATACCGTAAGCTCCAGCTTTATCGAGCGGTTCGCCGGTTGCTATGTACCAGTGAATATCAGCTTCGGAAAGTGGAGCAATTTTTACCTGGGTCGTTTCGTGTCTGATCAATGTTGTTGTTGGGGCTGCCGTTGAAATAAGTGTCAGTCCGGTCATCACCTGGTGCACTTCTCCACTCAAACGTGAAAGCATCTGAAAAGCGTCTTGCTCATTATTTGGTTTGCCTAAAATGGCGTCATCATGAACAACGATGGTGTCTGCGCCGATCACGATTGCGTCCGTGAGTGTCGCTGCAACGGCCTGGGCTTTCTGCAGTGCTAAGTCTTCAGCAATTTCGGCTGGTGATAGAGCATGATTAAACTGTTCGTCGATATCGCTGACGATGATATCAAAAGGAATCTCGAGCTGCTTAAGGAGCATCTTCCTGCGCGGAGAGGAAGATGCTAAGATGATACGCTGGGTTACGGGATCCATAACTGTTGGCCGATATAGATCAGATCTGCGCTGGTAAGTTGGTTCATCTTGCGCAATTGGGTCAGTTTGACGTTGTACTTTCCAGCGATTTTCGAGAGCGATTCTCCTGACTTCACGACATGCATTTTATAGGCTGTTTGCTGCGTCGGATTATGAGCCAGGATAAAAGATTGTTTGGAATCCTGAGCCGCCTTGACAATTTTCGGCCTTTCCGAAAAACCAATTCGATCAAAATATTCGATAATGCTGCTCGATAAGGAATGCGCAATCTTATCACGAAATTCATTCTGTTGTAATAACTTGACTTCTTGCTTATTACTGATATAACATGCCTCGACAAGCACCGCAGGCATATCGGCTGATCGAAGCACAGCAAAATTCGCCCGTTTCAGCCCTTCTTTACGGATGTTGAACTTTTTCAGATTGGCAATGACCCGATCGACTGCCATCTGTCCGAACTCGAGGCTGTGCTGAAGGGCTGCGGTAGTCGAAAGATCGGCCAGTACAAAGGTTAACAGGCCGTCTTCGACTGGCGTCGGGGTTTCCATTCCGCCAAACAGCACATCTACCGCATTCTCCTGTTCCGCCAGTTTTCTTGCCGCTTCGTCAGTGGCCTTTTCAGATAATGTATAGACGGAGAATCCATGAGTCTTTTTGTTGTGATTTGCATTGACATGTAAGCTGACAAAGAGATCCGCGTGATAATTTTGCGCAATTTCCGTGCGTTTGGGCAGAGTCAGGAAATAATCGCTGTCACGAGTCAAATGGACAGTAATATGCGGGGCCTTTTTCCGAAGGATTTTTTGCATTCTTTTGGCAAGATCCAACACAATCGTTTTTTCGAACAATCCATTTGGGCCGACAGCTCCCGGATCTCGCCCGCCATGACCGGGGTCTAAGACGAGAATATACTGTTGCTTTTTCTGGAATGGCCGTGTGAATTTTTGACGTTCGGCCTGTTTGGGTTCGACTTTTTCCTGAGTCGTTTTATCAAAAAGATTGACGACAATCCGATCGGGCTGCCCATCAATGCCTGTAAGGGTTTGAACTGTCGCCTCGACTTCCTGCGAAAGATCGAAGACGACCTGGGTGGTCCCATTATTCAAACGCTGGACTCGGATTCGCTGTAACGTAATATCGTTGACAACAATGGTTTGTTTTCTTTGCGTTATTTGACAATTCGGAATTTCAAGGACAAACCGTTCCGGATTTTTTCGACGATGATACGTTGGCTGGACTGTTCGATCGAACTCGATAATTGTTTGGATATGGTCTGGAGCCAGCCAATACTGCACATCAGTCATGAGTGCTGAAGATGCGAAAGCCGGACTTGTCAGCAGACACATAACGACAAAAAACCCGACAATACTATATACCACATGTTTCATAATGTCTTTTTTTCTCTCAACCATATTCTGGGAGGGAACTCCCTTGTTTTGAATCAAGCCTTCCCTATAGTACAAATAATGATTTCCTCAAAAACATTGCATATCTTATACTGAATTTTTGATAAGGTCAAGAAAAATTTACAGATATAGGGATTATTCAATGAATGTGCTGTTGGGTATGGCAAACATCTTTTGTAAAAGTTACAAAAGAATTCCACGAGTTTTTTAGATGAGATTCGTATAACATGAATTTTTTTAAGAGATTAGCCCAATTGTGAAAGATGTGTCTCTTCATCAGACTCGCTGATTGTGGGGTTCCCGATGCAATTCAATGCAACGTTCATGTTTTTTCTGAAATTGTCAAGGATTATGTGAAACCACTTTTTGTTTGACAAATATTATGGCGAAAATGGCACATAATTCCCTGATCCTCTCTATTCCTGATTGATCTTGTCAGATTCAGATGGCAAATAGTGTTTGAAGGACTGATGGAATCAGACGTTATGCAAGAATATGTTTCCGTAATCGGAGGAAGTAATCTCGATGTTAAAGGGGAGCCATACGATGTGCTGAAGATGGGGACATCGAACCCCGGGAGGATTGTTCTCTCTCCTGGAGGAGTTGGCCGAAATATCGCCCATAATCTTGCGTTATTAGGAGTTCCGGTGCACTTATTGAGCGCTGTCGGCGACGATCTGTTCGGCCGGGAAATTTTGGAGAGCGCACGACAGGCCGGCGTCTGCGTTGACGCTGTCCGCATCGTACAAAAGCAACGCTCCGGGCTCTATCTTTCTCTGCTCGACCATCAGCACGAGATGGCGGTCGCAGTCTCTGATATGAAAATTGTCCGGCAGGTTGACAGGGTATATCTCGCTAAGCATACTGACAGCATCCGGGCCAGCCGCTTTGTGGTCTTGGAAGCTAACCTGGAGTCTGATGTGTTGCAGTTTGCAGCCAACCTGTGCCGGAAGGCTCAAGTCCCTTTTCTTGTTGAACCGGTATCGGTTGAAAAAGCGAAACGACTCCAATACATTCCCGGGCAAATCGATTTTTTAACACCGAATATGCTGGAGCTTGAAGCTCTTGCTGTCTCTTCCCATGCCAATATGCTTCCCACTTCACAAGAATCCCTTGAAAAACTGTGCACGGATGTGGGGAAACGTTGTCGAAGCCTTTTGGTGACTCATGGGAAGGAAGGAATCTTTTATTATCAAGATGCGACCCGGACAGGAGAGTGGTATCGGCCTAAATCTGTGGATGTCGTTGATGCGAATGGCGCTGGAGATGCCTTTGTGGCAGGCTTTGTGAGTGGCATCTTTTTTCGTTACCCCATCGAACGCTGTATTCGTTTGGGGATGGCAGTTGCCTATCTCGCGCTGCAATCTCCTGAAACTGTCAATCCTGCTATCTCCTTAAAACAATGCCTTTCAATGGTTGAAAGTGAATGACAATGAACTCAAGTTGCAAGGTATGTAAATTACGGGGGGGCGTTGATGGAGTCCACCTTTACGGTGGTCTCTATCGCGGAATGCTCGACGAGTCCAGGCGGAGGCCACCAAAAAAACAGATGGACTCTCCACTGTCCTGACGAACAGTTATGATTTACACAGTTGCAAGTGAACTCAAGTTGAAAGTGAGCTCAAATTGGAAGTGAACTGAAGTTTGAAGAATACCCAACTTTGTATCTTTAGTCATTTCCAACTTAAGTCACTTACTAAAATTATGTCCGAATATATTCAATGCTCTGAAGAAGTACAGCATGCTGTTGAAGCCGGGATTCCGATCGTTGCTCTGGAATCGACCATTATCTCTCACGGCATGCCCTATCCTGAAAATATTGTGACCGCACGCGATGTTGAGGACATCATCACAACGCAGGGGGCACTGCCTGCGACAATCGCGATTATCGATGGTATCATCAGGGTTGGTTTGTCTGGGGAACAGATGGAATTTATGGCAACGGAACACGACATTGTCAAAGCCAGCCGCCGCGATCTGCCGATCGTCTTGAGCAAGAAACTTCATGCTTCAACAACTGTTGCTGCAACGATGATTTGTGCCAATTTAGCAGGGATTGAGGTTTTTGTGACAGGTGGAATCGGGGGGGTACATCGCGGTGCTGAACGATCCTTTGATGTGTCCGCTGATTTGCAGGAGCTGGCCAAGACCAATGTGGCGGTCGTGTCTGCCGGGGCCAAAGCAATCCTCGATTTAAAGCTGACGATGGAATATTTGGAAACGATGGGTGTGCCGGTGTTAGGCTATCAAACCGATGAGTTTCCGGCGTTTTATTCGCGCAGCAGCGGCATTCAGGTTAACGAGCGCGTTGACACACCGGCAGAGATCGCCCACATTATCAGCACAAAATGGAAGCTTGGACTGGATGGCGGTCTCATGATCGGCAATCCGGTTCCTGATGAATATTCTATGGAGCCCGACGAAATGAATGCGGCGATCGAGGTGGCGTTGAAGGAAGTTGATGAGCGCCGGATTGAAGGCAAAGAGGTGACGCCGTTTCTACTCGGAAGAATGAAAGAATTGACCGATGGAGAGAGCTTAACGTCGAATATTGCCCTGATTAAGAATAATGCCCGACTTGGAGCACAAATCGCCGTGGAACTCGGCAAATTAAAGACAGAGTGAGGAGAGGGCTTTTATGACTGTATCCGCGTTGTGCCGGACGTCATTGACAAATTTATCCATTTCCATAACACCGCTTGATATGGCGGTTTGCATCTCTTTTATCAGTTTGTCGATGTCGAGAGCCGCGCTGGCAGTTTGATCGGTATGGGAGAAATAGAGGTGGGCCCAGCAACAGGCCCACCTTCCTGCTAACCTAGAACCATAAAATTTTCATGCTTTTGCCGCGCACGGTTTTCGCATCGGTTTCGCCGGCTTTGGCTGTGACCTTCAGAGTTGTTTCATTTCTGCCGTCACTGTCAACAACAATATAGCAATAGCCCTCAGCTATGGTTGTTTCCAGGCTGGCAGACTCTTCGGGTTTGATTTCGACAGCCTTTTCGAGTCCATCGCTTTTTGCCACAGCCCACACTATTCCTGGGCCTTTATTCTCCAGCGTCCAGACGACGAATTCGCTTTCGATCGATGAATCCACTTCGATTTCTAGCAGGCGTTCTCCGAATGACCCATCGAGTTTTGCGGCTGTTCCTGCCTTGGATGCAGCAGCAGTATGCTGAACCTGGAGAAATTTCACTGCCCCAGATTTATCGAATTTTTTCCAGATTTCTGTTTCGGTCGCACCTTTCCGCGATTGGCTTTTGACGACATCAGGAAGGTCTTCGGCAAAGGCCGGAAGGCTGCTTACGCCTACAATGAAGATTGTTACGAGCAGGCAAGACAATAATGTTTTCATAATCCGAATACTCCTTTGTTGATTGGGAAGATGACAACGAACTGAGAAATACACGACATTTGTTTCTTTCTTCATTCGTTGTACGGTTAACAAATGAGAAATAAGTGATCCTCTCGAAATGTCAGTTCAACATGGGTTCCTCGTGATAGCAAGGAGCCTTTTGAAGCATAATCATTGAGCGACAATTCTCCTGCTTCGGTTTCTATCGTATAATCATTTGATGCGCCCTGATATTGAGCGAATTTCACCACCCCCTTTAGTCCGTGAATCTGTTCATCTGTATGTATTCGAATATCTTCCGGTCGTATGACAAGCTGCGCCCGGCTTCCGGGCTGGGGAGCGCGAGCACAGGCGACAGAAAGATCGAGAGCATCGAGCCGAATGCGGGCTGTCTGTTCATCTCGTTCCAGTACATCGACTTCCAGCAGATTGGCCTCACCTATAAAGTCTGCCACAAAGGGATTGGCCGGGCGGGTATAGAGTTCTTCAGGCACGCCTTTCTGCGAGATAACCGCATTGTCCATGACCACAATTTCATCAGAGATCGCCAGGGCTTCGGACTGATCGTGCGTGACATAGACCGATGTAATGCCAAGGTCTTTCTGCAAGTTCCGAATTTCTCCACGCATGTGTTTGCGGAGTTTGGCATCCAGATTGGAAAGCGGTTCATCAAAAAGCAACACTTTCGGTTTTAATACGAGCGCTCTGGCCACAGCCACACGTTGCTGCTGGCCGCCAGACAATTCACTCGACCCCCTCTGTGTGAGTCCTTCCAGACCGACCATGCGGACAGCTTCTTTTATAGCCTCCTGAATTTTATCTTCCGGCCAATGCATCACCCGCAATCCGTATACAATGTTTTCATAGACATTCATGTGTGGGAACAGAGCATACGACTGAAACACCATCGTGATTTTGCGTTCATTCGGCGGAAGGTGCGTAATTTCTTCACCTCCCAGGTAAATGTGGCCGGAAGTCGCCGTCTCGAGTCCGGCAATCATTCGCAGAATCGTGGTTTTCCCGCAACCTGACGGACCGAGCAGCGTGAGAAGCTTTCCATGAGGAATTTCTAACGAGACGTTATTGACAGCGGTGACTCTGCCAAAGCGTTTAGTTAAATCCTTCAGTTTTACATCTGCTGTCGTTGTTGTGTTGTGATTCATAAATCGTGTTTTCTCCAAGTATTTTCTCGATAATCTGTACCAATCCTCGATAGTAGTGCAGTCAATAATCCCCTCTTCGCTGTCAGACAGGTTACAACTGTCTGACAGCTTGTCAACGGTCCCGATAGGCTACGAAAGTGTTTGAGTTTTCCCAACCCCCGTCATACGTTGCACAATGACATGCATGAACACAATAGCCACAATCATCGTGAGAATCATCAAGGTGCAGTAGGCTGTCGCCAGTCCGAGTTTGCCGGCTTCGATGCGTCCCAGAATCACCGTTGTCGAGAGTTTTGTCCGGGCTGTGACTAAGAAGATCACTGCGCTGATCGCCGTCATCGCCCGCACAAAAGAAAAAACAAGCCCTGAAAAGACTGCCGGACGAATGAGCGGCAGCACGATTTTGTGAAAGGTCCGGAAATTACTGGCTCCCAGAGTAATCGACGCTTCTTCTAAAGCGCGGTCTATTTGCTGTAAGGCCGCCATTGCCGATCGAATGCCGACCGGCATATTGCGAAAGATGAAACAGATCACCAAAATCGCTGCCGTTCCCGTAAACAGAAGGGGCGCAGTATTAAATGACATGACATACCCGATTCCGACGACTGTTCCCGGAATCGCAAAACTGAGCATTGAAGTGAATTCAAACGTGCCTTTGCCGAAGAAATGGTAGCGGCTGACCAGGTAGGCGATCAGAAGCCCTAACACCGCAGTCAACGGAGCCGATAACGCGGCCAACTTAATCGTGGTAATATACGATTCGAAACCGTCTACCAGAAATCGTTTATAATGCATCAGTGTCAGGCTGTTATTGATTCCCCATAACTTCACGAATCCGCCCAAAAAAACCGAGCCATAGAGTGTCATCGTCAGCACCACCCAGACGAGCGAGAGGCCGAGCATGGAATAGTCGAGGCCTTTTGGCAGCGGTAACGGAGTACGACGGCTCGGTTTGCCGGTAATGGTGACATACGAGCGTTTCCCGACCCAATACCGCTGAACGAGAAAGGTTGTCAGGGTGATGGAAAGCAAGACGATTCCTAAGCTCGCGGCCAGCACTTCGTCGTAACGTCCGATGATTGCCAGGTAAATCGAGGTTGACAACACGTCGAAATCTCCTCCCAATAAGATCGGGTTAGCGAAATCGGCCAGCGACTCGATTACGGAAATGAGAAAGGCATTTGCGACGCCTGGGCGGATGAGAGGCCAGATAACGCGCCGAAAGGTGTACCAGCGATTGGCTCCCATAGTATAGCTCGCTTCTTCCAGAGCGGAATCCAGTGAGCGAACGACGCCGGCCAGAATTAAATAGGCCATCGGAGCGAAGGACAGTGTTTGAGCCAGCACAATCCCCGGATAGCCGAAAATAAAGGAACTGCGCACTTTAAAAATGCCATAGCTCAGATAGCCGGTGCGTCCCAGCATGAAGATAATCGCCAGACCGACTACGAAAGGCGGCGTAATAATCGGTAAGAGCGAGAAGCCCTGCATAAACCGTTTATATTTGAAACGTGAACGTTCTATGACAAGGGCGAAGGAGAGTCCAATGAGTGTTGAAAGAAAACCCACAGAAGACGCCATCATAATGCTGTTTTTCAGAATTCTCCAAGTGCTAGGATACGCCCGGAGAGTTGCCGTAAAATTCGAGAGTCTGAAGACACGTTTGGCAACATGCGTGTGTTTCAGGATGGAGTCCTTATACTTAATCGTCTGGTCGCGTCCGATATCTTTTTCAACAGCTTTCCAAAAAGCTTTTGACGTGTACACTTTTTGGTCTTTGAGATGTTGCAAACCGTTCCACACGTCATGAGGAATCCCTTCGTGTTTCAAGTCTTGCAGTGATGCTTCTGTCAGTTCGAAACTTGTGACAATGACGCTGCGCCCTAAAATGACGAATAAAGGCAGCAGAATAAAGATGACTAGCAAGATGCTGATGCTGAGAATCGAGCCGGAGATAAACGCATCTCCCATAATCAATCCCAGGCGCGAAAGCGCTCTGGCGAGAGTGAAGAGCAGGCCGAAAAAGAGCAGAAAACTTCCAAATCCGAGTGGGACATCCGGTCGTAGGGCGACAAACTGGATGATAAAAAGGAGAATTCCCAAAAGATTGACACCCAAAAAGAGGTAACTTTTCTGGCGTTCATGGGCCATCTGAACGATCGCAAGCCCAATGTTGATGAAAACGATCGCGAGCAGGAGACCCAGTAAGGGCATATCTCCAAGTAGATTCCAGATGGTTGAGGTGAAGTTCCCATGTCGAAAAACCGTGAGCAGGCTGCCTTGTTGTGATGAGAATGGAAACAGGGAAAGCAGCACAAGAAGCACACAGCTCCCGATCCATACGGCACGTTCTTTTTTGAGGTTAATGTGTTGTGTCATGAAGTTTCTCCTGGGTACATGCCAATATCCTTGTTGGTAGAGCTTGCGTCGGCGCACTCATTCGTGCGTCTGGTAAACAAGAATGTTCACATGTACGACTCTTCCCTGAAAGGGTAAGGAATGCTTTCAGAGAAGAGCCTGTCGGGAATTAGCGGGGAAGAGTGAAAACTTCACGAGTCCAGCGGTCGGTGATACGCACGCCATTTTCTGCGACCCATTGGAAATCGTAGTTCACTGTTTTGACAGAATCGATCGGGATCGCGACATCAGGCACTTTCGCCTTTGTATTGGTCGGTAATTGGTAGGCTCCGATCTTGGCCTGAGTTTCCTGGGCTTCCGCGCTGACAACCCAATCCATAAACTGTTTTGCCAGTTCGGGATGCGGAGCATTTTTGATCATGTTCAGGCCGCCGATTTCATAGCCGGTTCCCTCGACCGGAGCTATGGCCGTGACCGGGTAGCCTTCTTCAATTTGATAAATCACATCGTGCAGGAACACGATTGCCACTCCGAGTTCGCCTCTTCCAGCCAAAATTCCCGGGGCCACACCAGATTTGGTATAGTTGGCAATATTGGCATGCAGTGCTTTCATATAGTCGATGCCGGCATCTTCATCAACTTTTTTCCCTTCTTCTTCGCCTTTGCGAAAGATTTGGGTGGCCAGAGTTGTGAGCGCAGTTCCTGAGGTATTCGGATTTGCCACGCCAAGTAAGCCTTTATATTTCGGATCGATCAGATCTTCCCATCCGGTCGGAGTCGGCAGGCCCATTTCTTTGAGCACACCTTCGTTGGCAGAAAAACCGAGTACGCCGACATACACGCCAATCACCTGGCAATCGCCAAGAGGATCGCGGAATCGGGGATCAAGCTCGTCATAAATTGAAGGGCAATAGGCTTCGGTTAAGCCTTCTAAGGCTGCAACTGAATGTGGATCTGTGGTTCCGCCCCACCAGACATCACCCTGAGGATTATCCTTTTCAGCACGCAGGCGGGCTAATGTTTCGCCCGAAGACATTCTGATCCAATTCACCTTGACGCCCGTGGCTTTTTCGAAACCTTCGGCTAAAACCTCTACAGAACGAGGTTCAGCGCTTCCATAAAGATTTAAGACCTTTTCTTGTGCGCTGACTGAGACACTTGCAATGAGTAGAGCAATACACAACATCCCAACACATTTCTTCATCGTCCATTCCTCCTTGAAATAATTATAAATGTTAATTTGTAGGATAAAGCCTGGCACATACTGTGATAGAAATCATGCACGATTCACCTTGTTGAAGAAAAAGCAACATTGTCAAGTTTTTTGTTAGGGATTTTTTAGGGGGATGTTTTGGAGTTGTTTAATGGACCATCTAGAGTGAGTTATTCATGCTTTTATTTTTTCATTGACTTTCTCTTGTGGGTGGTTTGTCATGAATAGATACTATTATGATTCCATCTATGAACCACCCTCCTGCGCAGGAGAAACGTCATGAACGTGAAATTTTGGAAACGCAGACCATCCTCCGACGAACAGCCTCAGCACCATACGGACGCCGCACCTCAACAATCCACTTTTAATCACCGGAAGCATCAGAAGCTTGTCTGGAGAGAGGCGAGGTTGTGCGTAACGGTTCCTCAAAAAGCGGTTGAAGCGCTCCACATCAGTACAAAACGGTTTTTTGAGTGGCAACCCGGGAAAAAAGAATTAGTGGGAACACTTAAGATGTCAGAGACCGCTCTTACCACGAGGGTTGAGCTTCTTTCTCATAAGGAACAATATCTTGCTATCATTCCACCGCTGTATAGCCAGCAGTATGATGAGGAATCCGGGAAGGATGAGAAAGCGACGGCAATTTTCGAATGGGATGACACATCGCTGCAACTGCGGGTTTCTTTGAAAAAGGCCGTAAAAGGGAAGAAGAAAAAACGATAGAATCCATATACGGCTCTTCGCATTCGATGTTGATAGGTGTTGTAGGAATCCTCAGTGCAAACAAAGGAGCTGGCCATGAGCGGGGTTGCTCTCCACACCATGAAGATGGGCTCAACCCTGGAAGGGTTTTCAGTTGAGCCCATGTCTGTGGGCTTTTTGTACAAGGGTTATTTTCAAAGGAGCAGCTCAGGGGCCAAACACCCGCCCTGCCATCACAAGAAAACGACAGGGATTCGGGATAAGCAGGGAGAAACCTCTTTGCTTATGGGAAATCCTTGTCGTTTTGAAGGAGGTTAATGAGTATGCCAAACATTCAGGTCGGAGATATTTCGCTCTACTATGAAACCCAAGGGCAACATGGTTCTCCCCTCATCCTCATCCATGGCTATGCTGCCACAACGATCGACTGGATGCCTGAGCAGATCGAACAATTCGCCGCCAGGCATCGTGTGCTGATTTTTGATAATCGCGGTGTCGGTCAATCTGATAAGCCTACAACGTCTTACAACATGGCACAATTGGCTGCTGATACGATCGGATTGTTAGATTCGCTCGATATTGAGAAGACCCACGTGCTCGGCGTCTCGATGGGAGGGATGATTGCGCAGCATGTGGCGCTGGACTATCCCGACAGGGTTTTAGGGCTTATCCTCGGCTGTACAACGGCGGTGGGAAAGCCGGACCATTCGCATTTTATCAGTCCTTCTGATGACGTGTTCAAGGTGTTGACTCGGCCTCTTACGGGAGATCGAGCCCAGGATACCAGAGATGGCTGGCCGATTTTTTATAGCCCGCACTATATTTGCACGCAGCGTGATGTTCTGGAGCAGCGTTTAGCGGTCAAGCTTATGTATCCTAAAACCCCTTCGCATACTCTCGAATTACAGATGGCCGCTATTCATCAACACGATACCTTTGTCCGTCTGGAGGATATTCAATCGCCGACATTAGTCCAGACAGGGCTGGCAGACATTTTGATGCCGTCGCAAAATTCTAAGGTTCTGGCTCAACGAATTCCCACCTCACGGCTCATTGAGTATACAGGGGCTGCCCATGTCTATCTCGATGAAGTCGGCCCTCTGGCAATCGATGATATTTTGGCGTTTTTAAGAGAAGTGGACATCGGAGACATTTAGACATATTCCTTTCGTAGCGCAAACGTCCCGTTTATGAATCGCAAGCGAGACGTTTGCGCGACAGGAGAAATGTGTATCCCTGAGTATGACCCTCTTAATCAAAGCTGTTTGAGAGTTGTTGGAGTTCTTCCTTGGTTAAAATAGCGTTGCCTTCATCTGCCAATTCAATGGAATAGGCTCCGATATTCACCACCATTGGCAGACAGCGTTCGAAATATTGCTGTAATTCCGGGATGACGTTGAGAAGATCATGATAGGCTTGACTGTCTCGTTGAATGGCAATCCGTGCTTTCTGCCTGGAATGCTCCGTATCGATCCACACTCCATCATGCAAGAAAAAGGTTTTGGAACCGATCTGCAATGCTTTCGAATCGTTTGTCTGCTCGTCAATTCGGCACACTTTCACCGTCGACGCGGTTTCTTGTTCATCTCCGGTTTCAGATAACGGGATATCGTTAATCGTTTGGGGGGATTCCATAGACGATGACATGCGTGTTGACTTATCCGGCTCCGGCGCTTTCCGCGAGTCGGTTAGTTCTCCCGACTCTGCCGGTTGGGCGGAAACCGTCTTTACCTTTGTCGTTTGAATTGATTTTTTTGACGCTGTCAGTCCTTCTGCTTTAGGGAGAGCTCTGGAAGGAGCCAGAGCTGGAGCTGCATCGTGTGTTTCGTACAAACGTTCTCGTGAAACATCTAACTCGGCATCGGCAAGCCCCGGGGCTTCTTCTTTCACACGTTCTATCTTGTCGTCGCTGGCAGTTGTGCCAACAATCAGTTGTTGCTCTGGCGCTTGCTCGAAGTGTGCAGGCTTTTGAAAAACTGACGGATGGAAGAACGTGACAATCATTACAATAACAGCCGCGACGCCAGCGGTTGCCCAACGCACAAATACAGGAAAAAATGCCCTGCGCCTTTTAGCCTTGAGCGCCTGATACATTTCGGGTTTTGGGCGTAAATCAGGTAGTCCTTTTTTTTCCTCCGCACTCCAATTCTCTAGCAATCTTTCGAATCGTTCATCATTCATCAACCTATCCCCCTGTTTCTACCATACGTCTTGGGAGTGCAATTTTGCAAATTTCTTTTGAACTGCGAAGAGATGCGAAGGTTTTGCATACCCTGACATCACGCAACTCACAACCCATTTAAAACCCTTTTCGTTCGAGACAGCGTTTGACATGGTCCTGCGCAGATTTAACATAATTTTTGGCGGTACTTGTCGATTTTCCGAGCATGTCCCCTATTTCTCTATACACATTCCCGGCAATATAATACAGGGTGATCGCCTGTCGTTCTTCCTCGTGAATAAGTCTTTCGATACAATCTCGAACAGCTTCGGTCTCAGCACGTTTGGTGAGCGTCTGTTCGGCGTTTTCCCGTTCATCTGCCAGAAAATCTTTAAGCGTGGCTCCGCTTTCTGTCTGACTGTGGTGCTTTTTTTGATCTAAGGAAATAAGAGAGATTGTGCTGTCGTGCCGGGCAAGATCGATACAGCGATTTCGCGCGATTCGAAAGAGCCAGGTCCGAAACGAGGCCCGGTCTGGATTGAAGCTCGCTGCTGATTCAATGACACGCATAAACACATCATGCACGACATCTTCAGGTTCTGTTGCGTGAATCGTTGACGTACAAAAGAGATACAGGGGTTTCGCATACCGGCGATATAGCTCGTCTAAAGCCCTGGTATTCCCTTTCTGGATCTGTGCAGCGAGCTGTTCATCAGTGATCATAACGCACACCAATTTTTTCAGGAATCGTTCTGGCTATGATGGGGACTGGATTGGGGAGTTTTCAACCGGATACCCCATTCGGTCTGTTCGATTGCTCCGGCTTTCAAGAGTTGACCGACTGCTCGCTTAAAGGCTTTTTTGCTGAGATGTAAGTGGCGCTTAATTGCTTCAGGATCACTCCGATCGTTTAACGGGATGTCTCCATCATTTTCCTCAAGCACTCCCAGGAGCATCGCCGCATCGTCTCTCATCTGTTTGTGAGCGAGTTGACGCGTTGAAAGAGTGAGTTTGCCGTCTTCTCGGACGTTAATCACGCGAAGCTGTAATTGGTCTCCAGCGCTGAGAGGAAAAAAATTTTCCTGTTCCGGCACAAATCCGGCATACAGGTCTTCAACGGCGACAAAGATTCCTACTCCCTTTCTCGGCATATACACCGTTCCATGAACAATATCGCCCTTTTTGTATGGGCTGTCGGTTCGGAGATGAGGTTCAAGAGCCGTTGTCGCACAGGGACGATCCGCTTTATCCAGATAGACGGCAAAGAGATAACTCGCTCCTGCCTGAACGCGGAATTTTTGCTCTTTAAATGGTAAAAAGAGATCTTTTTCAAGGCCCCAATCTAAAAATGCTCCCACTTTCGTATTTTCGACGACCTTCAAATACGCAAGTTCGCCAACCTGGACTCGTGGCTTTTGGCACGTAGCAATAGGGCGCTCTTCTGAATCTCGATAAATGAACACGTCCAATGTATCACCAGGTTTGGCGTCCGGAGGCAATTGATTCTTCGGCAAGAGCACATTATCCGAGGGATTTCCTGTCCCGGCATCTAAATAGGCTCCAAAGGTCACAAGTTTGGCGATCGTTAAGGTCTGAATCTTTCCAGTTTCAATCATGAGTATAACACCACGAAAGACACGAAACACACGAAAAATGTTCCAATGTAATTGAAATATAAAGTGTGCTGTTCGTTTTTCTCTTCTCATTAAATGTTTCTTTAGAATTTTTATTGTCATAAAATTCCTGGTAGTTTTTTTTACTATCAGACACATTGTGAGGTTTCGGTCAAGAAGAAAAGCATAATACGCACTGAACCTTTTCCAAGTAATCCAATTCTTCGCTTCTGAAATAATGCATTTACAAGAACTTTCAGGGTTTTCTGACGTCAAAGCTGAAAAATGCTTGACAGTATTCCTTGAATTTTATATCTGCTTCTTAATAGAAAATGTTCATGATACTTTACATGTTTAAATTATTTTGATGTAACATATACATTATATTTTTTCAGGAGGAAAGCAACAAAGCACATGGCGAATCATAAATCAGCACTTAAAAAAATCCGTCAGGATGAAGTCCGCCGCATGCGGAACAAAGCCTATAAAACTCGATTGAAAAACGTTGTAAAGACCGTTGAAACAGCGATTAGCGATCAAAACAAAGAAGTGGCCGAAAAAGCTTTGTACGAAGCCATCCGCGTGATTGACAGCACAGCATCGAAAGGCGTTATTCACAAAAATAAAGCCGCCCGCAAAAAATCTCGACTCACCAAAAAAGTCAACGCAATCGCTGCCAGCGCATAGATCTCTTTTCGATCATATTTTGTAGCAATTTAAACGGAGAGCCTCTCGACAGAGTGTGTGTTCTCCGTTTTGTCTGTTGCTCGGGGAGTACCTCCAGAAGCTCGTGCAGCATTTTGTAAAGAAATATACATGTGAATACTCTCTCCCTGTGACTGTCGAAGGATTACGTGATTCGACGAGCTCTCACCATGTAAGAAAACCATGACATCTTCTTCTACGATGTAACAACTGGTCTGGAAACCGAACGGATCGACCTGGAAGCCCTGTTTCCAAATTCTTCAGTCGATGTTGCAGACGGTATTCGTACTGTCCCGGATTCGGACTGATTGGCGTTCTATAGTAACAAAGTCTCTATGACCTTCGAGCATGATTGAACCGTTTATGACATTTCTCTCGAAGATCCTCCTGTTCTAAGCCGGAACCCAGCACTTTGCTGTTGTTCGGGGTCGGACTGCTCGGTTTGGGGAAATGACGAAAGAAAGGTCCGTAAATGTTCACCTGTCCAAACCAAAAAGCGCGACAAGGAAGTTCTCCGGGCTTTTTGGTACCTTCAGCCCTGTACACGAATCCTTTCAGACGTATCTTGTGACAATCCGTAGGTCGGTTTAAGCGTACCGGAAGATAATACGCGTTGCGCCCCAGCTACCAGCATCTTCTGACGCCTGTACGACTTTGGCGACATGCGGATCGTGTGACGCGACAGAGCGCACAATTTCCCGTTGCACACCCGTTCCCTTGCCATGAATAATCCGCACCTCAGGAAATCCTGCTTGATGTGCATCGATGAGATACTCTTTGACAAGTTGTTTGATCTCTTTTGGCGGGAAGGAGTGCAGATCGAGCACATCTTCTAAAGGGAGTTCAACCGGTTCGGGGAAGAAATTTTCAAAAGGAGGCATGGAACCATAGTAAAAGGCCTGACAGGTTTTCAATATCAGTCAGGCCTGAAGTGTTTTTGATCTACTTACAATAATTCTCTGACAAAGCTTGTGCCCCACTTGGGGGCGGGCAGAGTCAGCAACTCGGCAATCGTTGCCGCTACGTCGGCAAAGGAATTTCGAATTCCTAAATTTACTCCGCTTTTGAGCGCGGGGCCATACGCCAGAAGCGGCACATATTCACGAGAATGATCGGTACTCGATGTGGTCGGATCGCAGCCGTGATCGGCAGTAATCACAAGCATGTCCTTCGGCCGGACCGCATCGAGAATTTCTGGCATACGCGCATCGAAATCGCGAAGGTTCTGGGCGTAGCCTTCAACATTATTCCGATGACCGTATATCATATCAAAATCACACAGATTGGTCAAAAGAATGCCATTTTCCTGCGTTCGCAGATAGTCGACTGTCGCGTCCACACCAGCCATATCGTTTGTGGTATGATTGCCGCCAGTTAAACCTTGATTGGCAAAAATATTATCGATCTTACCCACAAAATTTACGGGATAGCCATGTTGTTTGGCAATGTCTAACACGGTCGGCAAATGGGGGACTCTGGAAAAATCTTTTCGTCGGGCTGTTCGTGTAAAATTTCCAGGTTTGCCGATAAACGGGCGCGCAATCACGCGACCGACTCCATACTGTCCTTGCAGCATGCTTCGAGCCTGGACGCAGATCTTGTAAAGCTGTTCGATCGGGATAATTTCTTCATGAGCGGCAACCTGGAAGACACTATCTGCAGAGGTATACACGATCGGCTTGCCGGTCACCATGTGTTCATCCCCTAATTCCTCAATAATCTGCGTGCCAGAGGCTGGTTTGTTGCCTAAAATATCGCGACCGATTCGGCGGGTGAATTCAGTGATGACATCATCGGGGAATCCATTTGGATAGGTCGGAAATGGCTTTTCCAGAACCAAGCCCATGAGCTCCCAATGACCGGTGGTCGTATCTTTTCCGACTGAACGTTCGGCCATCTTGCCGTAAGAGGCCTTCGGAGCGTTTTCGGCTGGAACACCGTATAAGTTTTCGATATTCCCAAGCCCCAGAGCCTGAAGGTTTGGGAGTTGTAACCCACCGACAGCCTTGGCAATATTCCCAAGTGTATGGCTTCCAGTATCGCCGTATTCGGAGGCATCCGGCATTTCGCCGATTCCGACACTATCTAATACAATAATGATGGTACGATTGATAGCTGGCATGAGATCAATGAGAGAACTCATCCTCGCCCTTCCCAAGAGGAGAAATTTCCCTCTTGGGAAGGGCAGGGCGGGTTCTCTGCGAGGGCATTTTATTAAGACGATAGTTCCGCAGAATTCCTGGCTTCACCTAAAATAGGGGATTTTATCTTTTATAGTCCAACCCCTGAAATCTAGGGGAGTCAGGAAAAGTGCGACAGTATAGTTAAGACAGCGAGCTGATAATAGACGCCACTTTTTCTGGATCAAAAGGCTTTGTAATAAAAATCTTCACACCGAGATTGAAGACTTCTTCGCGGACTTCATCTAAATCTGTTCCGCTGATGACAAGAATATTGACAGAGGGATCGATATGCAAGATATGGGAAATGGCATCGATCCCGCTCAAGCCGGGCATTGACAAATCCATCGTAATAAAATTCGGACGACGTTCGGTAAATTGATCGATAGCTTCCCGGCCTGTTGTCGCTTCTCCGACAACCTCTCCACCAAGCATTTTGACAGCGCGGGCCAGGGATAACCTCACATAGCGGGAATCATCGGCCAGCAGAAAGTTTTTCGGTTCATCCGTCTGCTCTAGCTGTAACTCGGAAGGATAATACACTCCGTCCTTTTCAGTAATGGTGAGTCCTCTCGATGCAGTTGTCCGCAATTTAACGAGTTCTGGAGCAATCTGCTCCAAATAGTGGGTCTCGTAGAAAATATCTTCCGGGAACTTTTGTGACACTTTTTCATTCTCAAACAAAAAATCCCGAAAACCGAGAACGCCGATCCGGAATAAGCTATCCATTGTCATGGCATATTTATTCTTTTGCATCGCCATCATGAGTTCGAGGCGGCTGATACCAAAAAATTGAGCCAGGACTTTTGATATTTGTTTGCGCTCGTTATTTAGTAAATCAGTGGCTTTTCGCAACACCGTGAGAATTTCAACCGCAATGTCCGGCTGCTGCTGAAGGTGTTCGTCGGGAACGATGAGGCAGCTTTGATTCACCAGCCAATTCACATCGCCTTCCATGTCTGGGATCTCAGAGCGAGAACCTGAGAAATAAAAATTTCCCCCCATTGTCTGGGCTTTTGTGGTCCAGGGTTCCCAACACGCAATGGCATCAAGCTTTTCATCACCAAATGCCGCTAATTGATCGTGAGGCATGAGATTGACAAACTCGACACTCTCCAGGTCAACTCGACAATCTTTTGCCATATTGCGGATCGCCATATACACGGCGGCCCCCTGAGCCATGCCGATCTTTGTTCCAACGAGGTCTTTGGGATCCGTAATTCCGCTCGATTCATGAATAATGACCTGTTGTGTCCCCGAAATATCCGCTAGAGGAGCGATTAATTTTGTTTCAAAACCTTTCTCGTGTAAGATTATAGATGTGATGGGGGTTTGGGTAAATGCAAACGGTTTCTTCTCCGCCTCCAGCAGATCGCCAGGCATTGTTGTCCCGGATTCTAAAAACGTACACGCGACATCAAGTCCGACTTCACGCTTAAAGAGATCTAATTGATCCGCAAGGGCAAGTTGAGCGGAAATATTCGGATCTTTTACGCCCCATATTTCAATTTTTTCTGACATAATAGAATTCGGATTCCAGAGAGTATATCAATATCTACATTGTGCGTTTGTCTCGGAAAACGCACATCACATCCCTGTTTTTTTTAGTGATAGTTACGACCTATCAAGCATGAGAATCATTGTCAAGACTAAGCCAAAATTAATCTTAGAAACCACCGCAAAAATGTCAAGTTTTGTTATGAGCAGAACAAGTATTCCCTGTATATTTCATAAACGATAAAAAATATTTGACTTGATCGGGCATTTCTGACATACAATGAAACAATATGTGACGCATCCTCGTATCCTTTAACCATGGCAAACCATCTACGTGAATCTTTGAAACGGTGAAAGATGTCAGCGTGTTGTTTTCAGTCGGGACAAGACGATTTTCTGCTTCTTGCTTGCCAGACGAAGAAGATATGAAACATTATAAATTACCAGAACGGAGAACGTGTCAACGGTTTCCTCTTCAACTGCCTTTAAAGCTGTTCATCCCTGATTCCTCATCCGGCAATCATGTTGATGCGACTGCCATCAATATGTGTATAAACGGGATTTATTGTACCGTCAACCGTTATCTGTCGGTCTTTGACAAATTACTCGTCACCTTGGTTAACCCTGCACACGATCGCATTCCTCCTCATGTCATCTCAGAAATAGAAGGAGTTGTTGTTCGGGTTGAGCCGGAACAGCCGGAAGAGCAGAGAAATACATACAATATCGCCCTCTATTTTTCTAAGGTAACCGAGCAGCAGCAACAAGCATTATATGAATTTATGTTCCACCATACCGGGCAGAATTAAGCAGCCAGGGCAGTGGTTAATACGGTTGGACTTAAGCCATAGGCATAAGATACCCTGACTGAAAGTTCAAGCGTATTGAAGCCCGCTTTTGATGAGATGAAAGAACGCTTCAGCGCTCCTAAGCTTTCAGGCTGGCCATCTTATGGCTGGACTGAACTTCCTATGGACTTCTCTCCCTGGGTTCATACGGCACTCGATTTTTTCTTTCCGGCAGAGTGTGTGTATTGCCATGATTTTGCCGGAGACGATCGAACGCTCATTTTCTGTCGAGCTTGCTGGGAGAGCATTGTCAAGCTCAGGCCCCCAAGCTGCCCACGTTGTGGACAACCGTACAGGTCCATGGTAGTCATGCAGCACACTCCCGACTTCCTCTGTGGAGATTGCCGTCTGTCTCCACCGTTTTTTGACCGGGCACTTTCGGCAACGGCATACACTGATGTGATAAAAGAGGCGATTCTCCAATTCAAATTCCACCAAAAACCCGCATTGGGGAAATATCTTATCCAACTCCTTCTCTCCTGCCTCCCTGATGATATCGATTGGGCTGATTATGACGCGATTTTGCCGGTTCCGCTCCACAAAATTCGGCAGCGGCAGCGTGGTTACAACCAATCGGTGATTTTAGCCAAAATTCTTGCTTGGCGTTGCAACCTCAAACCAATGCTTGCCAACCTTATTCGTATTCGTGCTACAGGGGTTCAATGGCCTCTCAAAGAACGCCGACAGAGAAAACAGAACGTGAAAAATGCCTTTCGCTTGTGTTTCCCGGAACGGGTAAAGGGAAAGAACCTTATTCTCATCGATGATATTTTTACGACCGGAGCGACGGTGAATGAATGCTCAAGGATTCTCAAAAAGGCTGGGGCACAATCGATCCTCGTTCTTACTCTGAGCCGGGCCGGGCTTTCTGATACATGAAGACGTTCAATCTCATAGAACGTCTGAGGATGAACCTCGCGTAAGATGGGCCCGTTTTTTGTCATTCTGCAAGGGATCTCCACAAGAATGATGGCTAAGACGATTTTCATGGCATTTTTCTCTTGATTGTTTTGAGGCTATACGAATAAGCTTTCCTGTCTTTGTCTTTCCAGATTGACAGGGTTACGAGTAGGGGGGAACCGATTGGATGAATGCGTGAATCATTGTCAATGATTCATTTCAGAGGAGCTATCACATATGCGGGGAATCGAAGCGTTCCTGGAAATTCTTGCGGCTGCTGATGTCCGGTATATTTTTGGAAACCCGGGAAAAACGGAGTTGCCATTAAACGACGCATTAGCCCAGGACTCACGCTTTCAATACATTTTAGGAATCCATGGAATTCCTCTGACGGCGATGGCCGATGGCTATGCGATGGCTTCCGGTGAGCTAGGCGTGGTGTGCGTACATATCTGTTGCGGCCTGGACAATGCGATGGGCATGCTCTATAACGCTTACTGCGCGGGAACCCCGCTCCTGCTGCTTGCAGGACAACAAGATCGTCGCTTACGTTTCGGAGAGTCTGTTCTCGCTGGAGATATGGAGAATGTCGCTCGTCCGTGGACGAAATGGTCGGTCGAAATCAATCGTGTCGAAGATGTTCCGACAGCCACTCGCCGGGCTATTCAGGTGGCGATGACTCCTCCTACTGGCCCAGTGTCTCTGTCGATACCTGTGGATGTACAACTCGAAGTGGCCGAACGCTTCGATTTAAGTCCGGCCCGTGTGCCTGATCGCCATATTCGTCCTCCGTTGAAAGCACTGCATAAAGCCGCCGATATGTTACTTCGGGCAAAAAACCCGGCAATTTTAGCCGGAAGCCGTGTGGCTGAAGCGGATGCAATTTCCGAACTGGTCGCCTTAGCGGAACAGATCGGAGCCCCTGTACTGGCCGAATCGACGACCTCACACGGTCGTCTTCCGATGCCGCCGGCTCATCCGCTCTATTCGGGAATATTGCCTCTTTGGGGAACAGAAGTCAAAGAGTGTTTACAAGACTTTGACACGATTTTTGTGGTCGGGATGAATCTGTTGCGCTTATATATTTACAGCGGATCCGATTACCCTATGCATGAGCATACTCGTGTTATTCATCTGGATATCGATTCCTGGGAGATCGGGAAAAACTATCCGGTCGAGCTTGGCATTATCGGGGACCTGAAAGCTAGTCTTGCCGAACTCGTTCAAAGACTGTCCTCAATCAGTTTTCCGGACCAGCAAGAAGCCGCCCAAAAACGACATGAACAATATGCCTTGCAACGCGCCAGCGAACATGCCAAAATTTTGGCAGAAATGGAGCAGCAGCGAGATCTCCGCCCGATAACGCCATCGACGTTCATGGGCGTTTTGGCTAATGTACTGCCTCCGGACTCGGTCATCATTGAAGAGGCAGTTACCACGCATAATAACATCCTGGAAAAACTCGAATTACTTAGCGATCCCAACGGTCATTTTTCTCATCGTGGCTGGGCTTTAGGGTGGGGAGTCGGGAGCGCAATAGGCGTCAAGCTGGCCTGGCCGGACCGTCCGGTCATCGCACTGCTCGGCGACGGTGCATCATTATATGGGATTCAGGGCCTCTGGACAGCTGCTCATTATCAGCTTCCGATCATTTTTCTGATTGCGAATAATACGCAATATAAAATTCTGAAGGTCAGTGGGAATGTGATGGATTTACCGCAAATGCGCCAGGGACATTATCTTGGTATGGATCTTGTCTCACCAGAGGTGAATGTTGTCAGCCTGGCGCAATCTTTCGGGGTTGAAGGCTGTCGAGTGACGGAGCCCGACGAGTTGAACGAACGAATCAGCAATGCGTTACACCGAAAGAAACCGCTCTTGCTCGATGTGCCGATTGAACGGTAAATATTTTCGGAGGATTGTGAGTTAAAAAATCACTTGTACGAGAGCGCAAAATAGTTGTATCACATTCGTCCTGTTTGTGATACGTTCTGATATTGATAGAAAACGTTTTGATAGGGGGGCAGCCCACGGAAACGTGTGCTGGATATAACGTAATGAACGGACGAGCTGTGGTGATGGGGATTCTTTCTCTACCGGTTGTTTGGGGAATCTTCCAGAGTTATCATGAATTTTTTTCCAGGCCTCTTGTGGGATGGGCTGTTGAGGTCTTTCCTCAGGTTTTTGGCCTGGTGGACGCAGCCTATCCCTTTGCGACCGGCCTGCTTCAATTGCTCATTGTCGGAACGATCGCCTTGATTCGGCCCAGGCTCGGTTTTGGTGATGCCCGTAATCCCGATTTGTACCAAAGTCTCACTGTTATTACTCTCGTCAGTATATGCCTGTTTTCCCCAATTCTCCTGTCATCTTCGGGTCACGCTGGAGCATTCAAGAAGATGGGGGTTGTTGTATGGACGATTACTCCGATCTCAGAAGAAATTTTGTTCAGAGGCTTTCTGCATAGCCTCTTATTACAAATATTCCATGCCGCTCAGGATTCATCCTGGAAAAAAATTCTGCCACCTCTCGTATTTGGAGGCCTGTGGTTTTCGCTCTGGCACTTAGTCCCTTCGGCAATTTCGGATTATGGTTGGGAGGTTGTCGGACCTCAACTCGTGATCACATTTTTTGCCGGTGTTCTGTTCAGCGGGCTCCGGCACTGGACCGGAAGCATCTGGCTCGGAATTCCGATCCATGCTGCAGGAAATTTTCTGGCAGGATTTTTATGAGCAGCAGAAAGAAGATGTGATCGAACAAAATGAGTCTGAGATGATTCAGCGAATGTTCAGGTTAAAGGATGTTGGCAAGTATATTAAGAGGATGGTGGACGGGACGGGACTTGAACCCGCGACCCCCGGAGTGCGAACCCGATGCTCTCCCAACTGAGCCACCCGCCCATTACTTTAAAATATTCAGTATAAGGTATTCCTCAATTTTGTCAAGTATTTTTTAGTTCCTCATTCAGGCGATAAATTGTTCTTCTTGTTTGCTCGGCTCTTCCTGTTCGTAAATCCACTCGAGTTTCAGATGGTGTTGTAAACATTTCAGGAGGTCATCAAAATGGAAAGGCTTCGCGAGAAAATCATTGCTCCCGGCTTTCAAACTCTCATTACGAATCTGGCGCAGGACACTGGCTGACATGCCGATCACAATCACATCGTCGAGGCCGGGCATCTGCCTGACATGCCGAATCGCCTCGAATCCGTTTAAAATTGGCATGGTCAAATCCATCAAAATGAGATCTGGACGATGCTGGGCTGCCTTGGCCAGCACGTCAAAACCATCAACGGCTTCAACAATCCCAAAACCGAGAGGTAACAGCATTTCTTTCAGCACGACACGATTTTCGTACCGATCGTCAGCAATGAGAATCTTCCGCAGAGAACCATGAAATCCGACAATCATATTGCCGCTGCCTTCTGTATCCAGAACCTCATCTTCACCTGTGGCTTCAGGCAGTTCCAGATCGAACCAAAATAACGTCCCACGTCCGACTTTACTCGTGACATGGATCTCACTTTCCATGAGACGGGCGAGTTTTTGGCTAATCGTGAGCCCTAATTTTGTCCCTTCGTGAACAATATAATTTTTGTGGCTGCTGGCCTGGTGAAAAGGTTGAAAAATATTCTTCACATGCTGATAAGGAATCCCAATGCCGGTATCCTCGATTTCGAAACGGATATGTGAGCCGAGTTGAGCATCATTGATGATCGGGAATGCTCGAAATATCACGCTCCCTTTTGTCGTAAAACGGGTTCCATTATTGAGTAGATTGAGGAGAATTTGACGCAATCGTTTTTCATCTCCCCGAACTCGTTTTGGCAGATCGATTGAAAAATCTGTGTCTAGCGACAGGCCCTTTTGCTCTGTTTGGACGCGGGCAATTTCGACAATATTCCAGAGAAAGCGCCGCAGGTTGAAGTCGGTGCCCTCGAGTTCAACGGCCTGGGCTTCGATCCGAGACAGATTGAGAACGTCGGAAATAATCATCAAAAGCTGTTCGCTGTTTCGATGAATGATATCTAAAGCTTTTCGTTGTTTTCGTGAGAGCCGATCTTTGCCGAATATTTGCGCATATCCCAGGATAACGTTTAAATAGATACGGAATTCATGGCTCATATTGGTCAAGAATTCGCTTTTCGCCTGATTGGCTTTCTCACTGGCTTGTTGAGCCGTGTCGAGTTCTGCGCGGGTATCATGGAGCTGCTCATGAACATCCTTCAGTTGTTCCTGGAGGGCTTTCCGGTCGTCCTCTGCAGATTTCAGGCGTAGATACAGGAAAATGATGACTCCCCCAAGCACAAGTATCCCTAACAGCAGATTGAACAAAAAAAATCCGGACACTTGATGGAATAGACAAAGCATACTGCTATTTATCATGGCCGTCATGGGGTTTTTTTGCCTCCTTTGCTATTGACAATCGATTGTTGACAAGATGAATGACGTGTCCTATTCTTCTGGACGAATCTTATAGGGAAACCAACTCAGAACTTGTTCATCCTCAAGGCGCTGAAGTATCTGGATCTGATGCCGGACATCGTTGAATTCTTTTGGAATGTTGGCAGTGACTTGCGTATTGACAAATCGTCGCCAGAGTAAAGCCACCGGGTTTTCAACTTCCGGAAATTCAACGAGTTGTACATCTTCATCTTCAGGAATTTCAAGAATTGTCTTGATTTCAGCAATCGCTTCATCAAATCCGCCTAATCGATCGACCAATCCGTTTTCGAATGCTTGCTGTCCGGTCCATACCCGCCCCTGAGCGATCTCATCGATCTCTTCAATACTTTTCTGACGTCCTTCTGCCACACCTTCGATGAAACGATTATAATGCCCTCGAAGATAGAGATCCATCCGTTCCTGTTCTTCAGAAGTTCGAGGACGCGAGGCGGAAAATATGCCGGCATTGTTTCCGCGTTGGATAATCGTCGTCTGAATGCCAAGCATGTTCTGTAAATTCTGAAAATTATACTTCGTGCTGTAAATGCCGATCGAGCCGGTCAACGTCAACGGGTAAGCCAGGATTTTATCGGCTGGCGCAGAAATCATATATCCTCCGGATGCCGCAAAATCTGACATGGACAAGACGATCGGTTTTTTCTGCTGCGCTTCTTTGATGGCATGCCGGATGAGATCGGAGGCCATTGCTCCTCCTCCAGGGCTATTCACTCGCAGAATAATGCCTTTGATTTCTTCATCCTCCGCCAGATCATTCATGAGTTCCGTCATTGATTCTGAGCCGATGATCTGAGAATCGGAACCGATCGGGGAGCTTGTACCGCTGGTAATAATGCCGTTGGCATAGACCACGGCGATTTTTTCACCTTTTTTATGTAAATCGAGCCCTTTCACCTTCACCCTGGCATACTGAGCGTTGTTCAGAGTCGGGAGTTCTGGCTCGTCCTCATCCCCGTCAATACTGTTGCCGGACTGCTCTTCTTCGTCAGAAACTTCTTCTGATTCCAATATGCCTAATTGGACTTTGAGTTCCCTTTCCAATTGATCTCGATAGAGCAGCTTATCGAGCATGCCAGCTTCATGAGCTTCTTCAGCAGTATAGAAAGCTCCGTTAATCCATTCTGCGATCGTTTCCTGTGAAAGATCGCGAGCCGCAGCGACTTGTTCGATATAACCTTGATAGTAAGCATCTAAAAGGGCATTAACCACTTCGCGGTGAGCATCTGGCATTTCTTCCAACATTTCGGGCTGGGGACCGGTTTTATATTTTCCGATATAGGTATGCTCAGGTGTAATCCCTATTTTATCGAGGAATTTTCGATAATACGAAACCTCGCTCCGAAACCCCGCCATATAGACAGAGCCGGATGGTGGCATATAAATCATGTCTGCAACGCTGGCCAGAAGATACCGCCGGGTTGATGCCCATTCCGTATAGACAAAAATTTTCTTTCCGGCTGCTTTAAACGCGAGAAGTTCCTCTCGGATTTCCTGTGCAGTAGAAAATCCCATCCCATAGCCTTCCAAGTTCAGCAGGATACCGATAATTCTCGGATCAGCCTTCGCTTTCCGGATATTATTGATTATGCCTCGGAGGGTTTGCACATCTTCTCCGAGAATCCGCTGAGATGTGAAACTGAACGAAGGGCCATCCAGAATAACTCCCCGCATGTTCATTTCCAGCACTGTTCCGTTTTCGACGTTGGGGATTCGTGTGAATTCCCGATAGAACCCCCAGGCGGCAATAAGCCCGATAATCAATATAATTGCGAGAATGCCGATCACGATGTTGCGGAGAATACCAAATATATATGTAATGCGTCTCCAAATTCGTCCTGCAATTCGTTTTCTGCGAAAAGAATGCATAGAATGCATACCCTTACCCTCCTTGTTTAGGTTTTTAACATATGCCATTCTGTTATTGAATGAAAGATGTAAAACAATCAAGAAATAATTATAAAAAAGTTTTTCATTGCGCTCTTTTTTTCATTTGACAGGCATATATCGCTGTGTGCATTGTCATGAAAGGCTGTAAGTGTTTGTAAACGGATTATTATGAAAATTTCATCAGGAGGAACAAGTATCATGGCAAAAGTCAAATGGGGAATCATCAGTACAGCAAAGATTGCAAGATTGCACGTTATTCCAGGAATGCAGGCCGGAAATTATAGTGAAGTCTATGCGATTGCCTCCAGAGATTTCGAACGCGCACAACAAACAGCGCAGGAGCTTTCGATTCCGAAAGCCTACGGATCGTACGAAGAATTATTTGCCGATCCAGACGTGCAGGCTGTATATAATCCGCTGCCGAATCATCTGCATGTTCCATGGTCGATCAAAGCAGCAGAAGCCGGAAAACACGTCCTTTGCGAGAAACCTATGGGAGTCGACGCGGCGGATGCTCAACAACTTGTCGATGCCTGTCAGGCAAATGGTGTCTTGTTGATGGAAGCCTTTATGTACCGGATGCACCCGCAATGGGTGATGGCAAAGGAATATGTCACAAGTGGGAAACTCGGAGAGCTGAAAGCTGTCCAGGTTTTCTTCTCTTACATGAACCTCGATCCTGAAAATATCCGTAACCGCTCGGACTTTGCTGGAAATGGCGGTCTTATGGATATTGGCTGTTACCCGATCTCTCTCGCGCGTTTCTTGTTCGGTGATGAACCGAAAAAAGTCGTTGCCCTGATCGACCGCGATCCTGCTATGGAAATCGATATCCTGGATTCGGCGATTCTCCAGTTCGAAAAAGGCCATGCCACGTTTACCTGCTCCACACAGCTCATGTCCTATCAGCGGGTTCACATTTTAGGCACAGAGGGGCGCTTTGAAATAGAAATTCCGTTTAATGCGCCGGAATACGAACCGACAAATGTGTACTACGAAACCGAAGATGCTGGGATTGAAACCCGGACCATTGCGACCTGTCATCAATATGGGATAGAAGGCGATCTTTTTTCCAGAGCGATTCTCGATGGGACTCCGGTTCCAACCCCGCCGGAAGACGCTGTGGCAAACATGAAAGTGATTGACGCCCTGTTCCGTTCCGGAAAAAATGGGGCCTGGGAAGAAATCGTGTAAAAAAGTGGTTCAGTGGTTGAGCGTTTGAGTGTTGTATTCGTTTTTAGGACGAATAAGTTCACCTTATCAGAAGATATACTTCTTTCAGCTAAACACAGAAACACCTAAACACCGAAGATCTATAACTTTTTTCTTGACAAAAATCCCGGGTCTTCACATACATAGACTTAACAGAACGAGTGGGGGTGTAGCGCAGCTGGGAGCGCACATGACTGGCAGTCATGGGGTCAGGGGTTCGATCCCCCTCATCTCCACCAAATAGACCAATCCCATACCCGCGACGGGTCTTTCCCCACATCGATCGGATAGGCGCTCCAGGAATTGGCAGCCACGCTCATCGCCCCTTGATAATGCGTAAAAAAACTCCAGCCTATCGCGAGACTGAGCAGACAGACCGCTATGGTTTTCCCGACTCTGTTCCATTGAGGAAGATGGGAAAAGACCGGAATGAGAAAATAACAGAGATAGACGGTCATTTCGGTAAAGTACCGCGGACCATAGGAGTGTCCGCCCCACCAGGCGTGATGAGCCGACGAAAGCATCCAATGGCCGGCGAGGATCAGTGTCAGGCAAATATCGAGCGCGCTCATCCGTTTGTCCTTGACAAGAAGACCGATACCCAAGAAGGCGAACGAAAAAATCGGGGAGTACACAAACACCCCGCGAGACGGACTGATCAGGTTCCCCAACAGGCCGTCCCAAAATGCCGACGTTCCGAAAGCCACTTGACTAAGGCGAAAATACGTGGGCAGGATATGATGATATACGGAAAGATTGAACAGGAAAAATGGCAGAGACGCGGCGGCCCCACAGAGGATATAGCCGGGAAAGTGCGCGCGATGGCGGTAAAGAACATACGCGGAGAGCAAAAGGATCGAAAGAATATTCGTGGGACGAACCCAGAAGGAAAACGATAAGCAAACTGCGGTAAGACGCAAGGCCCAGAAACGATGATGAGGGCGCCTGTCGGAAAGGAGCAGCAGGTAGAGCGCGATAGTCAGCAGAAAGAGTGCGGGACCATGCTGCCATAAGCCTCTGCTCGCAGTCGACCACGCCGACGAACAGAACGCAAAGATGAATGTCAGGAGGAATGGGGCGAAGCGGGAGGAAAAAAACAGACAGGCCAGGAGGTAGATCGCGCCTGACGCCCCGGCGACGATCCATGAGGCGATAAATTTTTCAATGCCTCTCGGAATCCAGCCATAACGATTATAAAACTGGACGGTATCCTGAGAAAGCGCCTGCTGCATGAATCGATCGACGATCCACATGAATGGAACCGCCATGACAGGCGTTCCGAGCGGATATATATTATAGTAATGCTCATGCTGCCACTCGACATGATGGACATATTTTTTGAGAACCTGCTCATATTCATCCAGATTGGCATTGCCTTCCCGAAGCAGACTCAACGCCACATAGGTTGACCAGATCGAATCGATTGACACCGCATAGGAACTCCATATAAAGTAGCCGAAAAATGTGGCCAGGACGATTAGGGCTACGATGACCGGCTGTTTCAGGGGAAGGAGGGAACGCCCCCATCGCCAGATACGTATCCCGAGCCAACCGGCCAGCGTAAGACAGCCCGCCAGCGTGCCGAGCGCTCCCAGGAATTCGCAAAGTCTTCCGGTCAGATAGCGCTTCGGAGTTCCGGGAGTGAGAAACAGGGCGGAAGCGGGAATCAGGCTCCGCGGACGACCGGGCGGGGTCCAATAGCATTTGAAGACGGACAGAGCTTTTCCTTGCAGATATCGCGCAAGAATGCGATGAAATCCTTTTTCCAGCGCGATGCTGCCGCTCCGTTCTTGTAAGCCATGGAATCCCCCGTTGTCAACAACCTCCCGACCGTCAATATACACATCGGACCCATCGTCTGAAGCAGTCGTAAATGTATATTCGCCGCTTTGAGCGATCCAGAGAAAGCCCTCCCACTGTGCGGTAAAGTCTTTTCGCACATCGGGCAGAAACGTCGCCATGGATGCGAGATCAATCGAGGGGAGTTGGAGCGAGACAAGGGCAGGGGCTTTCCATTCGGTATTTCCATAAAATGCGGCCTGTATGCCTCGTTCCAGCGGATTGAGGACGGCCGCGCCCCAGACGAGAATAAGCAGCCCGGAGAGAAAGGCGAGCATACGGTCGAACTTCCAGAGGCATATTGCGCGTACATCCATCCATATAACTTTGTAAAACGGCTTTGTTTCCGACATTATGGAAATCTCCTGTAAAATGCGTCGCTCAGACGGGCCGAAGCCGGTTGGCGTGCGAAATGATTTCAGCGTTCACGCGATGCCGCCGGGGCCATCGCGTGAACGTAGGACTCGGATGACCTAAACGTCTCATGATCTATACGAACAACCCGATTCTCATGACGCGCCCGTTCAGCCGCAAAGACCATGAGATGGGTTTCTAATGTTTCAGCAGGACCGGAGAGAATCTGATTCGGATCGTTGTCGGAGACCGCTGAAACAAAACGTCGTCTGATCGGTCAAAAAGTTCGTATATCGGATCTGCTCGCCATTCCCGTATAACTCGCCTTCGGTGCCGAAAATGCTTGTCCGTCGATCTTCCATCCGCGTAAAGGCGCTAAGAGTAAACGTCGCAGTTTTGCCCTGCTCGAACATCATATTGACGACCTGATGATCAAGCACATCATTATCGCAGGCATACACGCAACGCCCGTACGGGCCGATTTCGATGGCTCTTTTGACATTCGTTTCAGTGACAACAGGCGTAATCACATCAACCGGCCATTCACATTCACCCCGTCGAACTCGTTCGAGGTAAATTTTTTTAGCAGAATACGGGCATTGCGGCTCATATGTACAGTCGACACAGCGGTCGGCGGCATTGACCGGCTGCCGCTCCTTACGAAAATGGATGAGACTGCCGAAGGATGAAATCGCTTGACAAGGGGTGCCTATAATATAACGAATCCAATCCAGATCGTGACATGATTTTGCCAGGAGGATCGGGGAGGATTCGCGTTCATTGCGCCAATTTCCTCGCACAAAGGAATGGGCGAAATGCCAATATCCTACCGGTTCGAGATGCTGAATCGACATAATCTCTCCAATCACTCCCGAATCGAGCAGGCTTTTGAGTTTTTTGGTATAAGGCGTGTAGCGTAGGACATGGGCAACAGCAAAAAACTTCTCTGAGTGTCGCGCCGCTTCCACGATCTCACGGCAACCCGCTTCGTTTGGTGCCATCGGCTTTTCTAAAAGGAGATGATAGCCTTTCTCAAGCAGCGCAACAGCAGGCTCGACATGCAGAGAATCTTGCGTGGCGAGAATGGCTGCATCAGCCAATGGAGGACGTTTCAACACATCCTTCCAATCGACAAAAACATTTTCCTCCGGAATACAATAGGTCTCGGCCATCTGCTGTCGATAAAACTCGCGAGGCTCGGCGACTCCGGTAATGACAGCTTGTTCAGGGTGCTGCCTGCCGTAGGACGCGTAGACCGTTCCGCGATTTCCAGCACCGATAATCAGTAGTTTGACGGGTTTCATAGGCTCTTTGTAGTTTGTTAAAATAACTCAAAAAGATTACTAGAGTGACATCACGTAATCGTGAATGGTGGCAGCGGCGGTTCGGCCGTCACCCATTGCCAGAATCACGGTCGCGGCACCGCGAACGATATCACCGCCGGCGTACACACCGGGTTTGCTCGTGGCTCCTGTTTGCTCGTCAGCTTCAATATAGCCCCAGCGATTCATTTTGAGGCCCGGGGTCGTCTGTGCGAGCAGCGGATTCGCTCCGGTTCCGATTGCGACGACAACGGTATCGACATCCAGGATAAATTCCGATCCTTCGATCGGGACCGGACGGCGACGACCGGAATTATCCGGTTTGCCAAGCTCCATTTGGAGGCATTCAACCGCTTTGACGTGCCCATTTTCGTCACCGAGAATACGTGTCGGATTGGTTAGCAGATGAAACTGAATACCTTCTTCTTTGGCATGTTCGATCTCTTCATTTCTTGCCGGCATTTCGACTTCCGAACGGCGATAAATCAGATACGCATTATCAGCGCCCAGACGAAGAGCGGTTCGGACGGCATCCATCGCCACATTGCCACCCCCGAAGACGGCGACGTTTTTGCCCTTTGCGATCGGTGTGTCGACCCGTGGAAAATCATAGGCTTTCATCAAATTCGAACGAGTCAGATATTCGTTAGCTGAATACACACCGTTTAGATTTTCCCCGGGGATTCCCATGAATTTCGGCAGGCCGGCTCCGTTGGCGATATAGATCGCATGAAACCCATTTTCGAATAACTCATCAATCGTATAGGTTTTTCCGATCACGGCATTCGTCTCGATCTTGACACCGCATTGTTTCAAATAGTCAACTTCAGCGTTCACAATTGCTTTGGGCAGGCGGAATTCGGGAATACCATACATCAACACACCGCCGGCTGTATGTAATGCCTCGAAAATTGTGACATCGTGCCCCTGTTTACTCAAATCACCGGCGACGGTTAGCCCGGAAGGTCCGGCACCAATAATGGCAATTCTTTTTCCGGTAGGATCGGGGATCGGGGGAATCTCGACCTGCCCGTGTTCCCGTTCATAATCTGCGGCAAAACGTTCCAGATGCCCAATCGCGACCGGCTTGCCCTTGACGCCTAAAATACAGCCTGCCTCGCACTGTTCTTCCTGAGGGCACACGCGGCCACAGACCGCCGGTAAAGCGTTGTCTTCATGGAGAATATGGGCCGCTTCCAAAAATTCTCCTTTTGCAATACGGGCGATAAAATCCGGAATTTTCACATTCACAGGACAGCCCAATACACATTTGGGCTTAGGGCATTGGATGCAGCGTTGCGCTTCTTCCATGGCGAGCTCAGGGGGGTAGCCGTAGTTGACTTCCTGGAAATTTCGCCCGCGTTCAACGGGATCTTGCTCAGGCATTTTATGCCGCGGGATACTCATACGCCGTTTCCGTTCTTCAGCACGTAATTTCATACGCCTTCTCCCTTTAATTGCGCTTCGAGTTTACAGTGTTCATGGTAGTGATCGAGAGAATCTTTTTCTTCTGGAAGATACATGCGCTGGCGCAGCATGAGTTCGTCGAAATCGACCAGATGTCCGTCAAATTCCGGCCCATCGACACAGACAAACTGAGTGTTGCCTCCGATCGTAACCCGGCAGCAGCCGCACATCCCGGTTCCGTCGATCATGATGGAGTTCAGACTCACCATGGTCTTAATCTCGTACGAACGGGTCAGGTTGCTGACCGCTTTCATCATAATCGTCGGTCCGATCGCCAAAACAAAATCGACCGGCTGACTGTCGATAAGCTGTCGGAGTTGGTCGGTCACAAAGCCTTTTGTGCCATAACTGCCGTCGTCAGTTGTAATGAGGACGTCATCGCTGACAGCCCGCATGTGTTCTTCTAAGATGAGCAGGTCTTTCGTGCGTGCTCCAAGAATTGAAATGACCTTATTGCCCATTTCTTTCAGTGCTGCGGCGATCGGGTAGGTTACGGCAATTCCCACGCCGCCGCCGATACACACAGCGGTTCCGAAATTTTCTAGATGCGACGGAGTTCCCAACGGCCCAGCAATGTCCTGAATCGTGTCGCCGGTCTGTAAATTGTTTAACTGCGTGCTTGTTTTTCCGACAGATTGGCAGATCAGAATAATGGTGCCTTTTTCCGGATCGGAATCGGCAATCGTCAAGGGTATGCGTTCACCAGTGTCATCAATCCTCAGAATGATAAACTGTCCGGCCTTTCGTTTCTTTGCAATTTGTGAGGCTTCAACTTCAAACCAGCCCACATTCGGGGATAACATGCGTTTCTCGACAATTCTAGGCATAGGTGTATGACTCCTTCGCGTGATAGGTTTTGGTGGGGGATAAGACGTTCAATTCTCTACTTCTCCAACATCGTCCCTATGCGTATTGCCATAAAAATGTCAATCATTTTTTTTTGAATGTGATTGCCAGCAACGGCACGGTCGGCTTTTTCTAAAAGACATCCCTGACAGAGAATCGCTTCGATGAAACGCCCTCTCTTTCCTAACAGACAATTTGCTTGACACGAAAATCTCTTTCTTCAATATCGTTCCATAACATGTTGATTTTTTCATGCTCGCGCAGAGACGCAGAGGTTTCTGAAGAATGACAATTAATGTTTCCAGCACAAAGACATAAAGGCACAAAGACCATAAAAGGTCCTCATGGGGTGGCCTTTGTAGTAGCATGATTTTCTTCTGCGTCTCTGCGCGAGAACTCAAAAAATTTCTTCATAATTACTTATACTGAGATCGTAATAGTTTCGTGAAAGCTTACTGATATGGTACATTCGAAGACAGCCTTATTATCGGCACTCATACGGACAATGCGGCCAAATCAATGGACGAAAAACGGTATTCTCTTCGCAGGCCTGATTTTTGCCCACGAATTGTTCCATATAAGTTCAGTCCTTGAAACAGTCGCGGCTTTTTTCCTCTTTTGTTTACTGTCGAGCGCAATTTATGTGATTAATGATATTAAGGATGTCGAACGGGATCGCCAGCATCCGTTAAAATCAAAGCGCCCTATTGCTGCCGGAGAATTATCGATTCCAACAGCAACAAGTGCCGCCATTCTGCTTATTGCAGTTTCCCTAATCGGGGCATTTTGTGTGGATCGGGGATTTGGAATTGTTGCGCTCATCTACTCTCTGCTCTTATCAGCGTACTCTTTTTGGCTGAAACATATCGTCATTCTCGATGTCCTTGTTCTGGCCCTCGGCTTTGTGCTGCGGGCCATCGCCGGAGCCGAAGTCATCGATGTTCAATTTTCATCGTGGTTGTTACTGTGTACGATTCTCCTCGCGCTTTTTCTCGGCTTGAGCAAACGCCGGCACGAACTTGTCCTGCTCGGCGATAACGCGCATTCGCACCGTAAAATCCTTGAAGAATATTCTCCCCATTTACTCGATCAAATGATTGGCGTGGTCACGGCATCGACTCTTATGGCGTATGCGTTGTACACGATGGCGCCGGAAACGATTGAAAAATTCGGGACATCGTATATGATTCTGACAATCCCCTTTGTGATCTACGGTATCTTCCGCTATTTATATCTTGTCCATCAGAAAGATCAGGGAGGGAACCCGACCACGCTTCTCGTCAGCGATAAGCCGATTCTGATCAATGTCGTCCTCTGGGGAGTCGTTTCGATTCTCCTCATTTATGCTTAAAAATTTAAACTCGCGCAGTGACGCAGAGACGTAAAGAACAGCATGACGGAAAATGAGATTGGCACGATGAGAGTTGTCGTGGATGGTAAGTTAGGCGATCTATTGAATTTTGGCGAAGTGTTGATGAAAGTATGGTCTTGTTCGTGCTGTGGACAATCTCAAGGAATCATTCAGGTCTATACAGAGATGTGAAGCCAGCCCAAAAAACTTTGTGCCTTTGCGTCTCTGTGCGAAAATAAAATATTATGGAAACATTTACAATACACGCAGATCATGTCAATGTCGAGGAGATTATGCAAGAGATCCATCGGCGGGTGCTCGAAAAAAAACAAGCGGGCATCTATTCCGATGAGGAACTCCAGCGTATTGCCGACCTCAAAAACGATCTCTCGCCGAAAAACAACGAACGCTACAGCGAATTGAATCTCCATCTGCGGAAGCTGCACCTGAACTGGGAATTATCCGGCAGTGGAGCGATTATCTCGTCGCATCGCAAAGTGATCGGTCCGCTGATGGTCGTTATGAAACAAGCCGGCTTCAAATTGCTCAAGTTTTTTGGTTCCGCGTTTTTTACGCGGCAAACAGAGTTTAATGCCGCAAATGTGCGCTTTAATACGGCCATGCTGGAAGAATTAACACGTTTGAGCGAGGAAAACAAACAGCTTGTACGTACTCAAGAAGAACTTATGCGCCAGATTCAACTGCTGCAAGCGCAACAGAGTCAGGGGAGTGAATAGAGCAGGACATGCGAATCGCGTTTGTTGTACAACGATACGGGGCCGACGTGTTGGGCGGTGCAGAGTCGTTATGCCGCTGGGTTGCGGAACGAATGCAGAAATACTGCGATGTCGAAGTGTTGACGACCTGCGCTCTCGACTACTTGACCTGGGCCGATCATTTTCCCGCAGGTGAAAGCTCTGTCAATAATGTACCGGTGCGGCGATTTCCTGTGGATAGCCCCAGAGACATGAAGCGCTTCAATGTCTTTGCGCGCCAGTTGTTTGCGAATCCGCAGCGAACCCTGCCGGATGAACTGACATGGTTGAAAATGCAGGGACCGTATTCCTCATCGCTTTTGACCTACATCAAAGAACATGAAGCGCACTACAATCTGTTCATCTTTGTGACCTACAGCTATGCCACGACTTTCCTCGGGCTCCAGCTTGTGCCCCAAAAAAGTATTCTGATTCCCGCGGCACATGATGAACCGCATTTCCATTTTGCGGCATTTCAACCGCTCTTTCATCTTCCGCGAGGCATTATTTATAACACCAATGAAGAGCGCCGTTTAGTGCATGAGCACTGGCACAACGAACATGTTCCGTGTTGTGTGGCCGGAGTCGGCATCGAGGACGCTGAAAATGCCGTCAAAAGTAACGAGTACGATTCTGAAGAAACAGAACGAATCTCACTGCCTGAAAAGTATTTGTTGTATGTCGGCCGGATCGATATTATGAAAGGCTGCCGGGAGCTTATTACTTCTTTTCTCCGCTATCAAAACGAGTATGAAAATGATTTGCATCTTGTTCTTGTCGGCAAACAGGCAATGGATATTCCGGAGCATCCCAAAATTCATACTCCGGGCTTCGTGATGGAATCCCAAAAGTCCGAAATCCTCCGGCGAGCCAGTATTGTGGTCAATCCATCGGAATATGAAAGTTTGTCGCTATTGATTTTAGAAGCCTGGCAGGAAAATGTACCGGTGCTTGTGAACGGACGTTCCGACGTGTTGGTCGAGCATTGTCTGACAAGCAACGGTGGATTATATTACGGGAATTATGAGGAATTCGCGCTGTGTGTCGAGTTGCTGCGTTCACGGCCTGACGTGCGTCAAACCCTGGGACAGAACGGGCACAATTACGTCGCTGAACGTTATTCCCTCGACACGGTCGAAAAAATCTACATCGATTTTATCACGCAGATCGCACAAACACTATGAGAATACATCAACTTCTTCCATGTTTGAGGCATGGCGACGCCATCGGTAACCACACGATTGAAATTCAACGGGTTTTGCAGCAATGGGAACATGAATCCCAGATTTTTGCCGATGACATTCATGATGATATGCGCTCCTTTGCGAAGCCTTATACAAAGCTGCGAGGCAAAACGCTGAGGGACGCTGTCCTGATCTACCATTTTTCGTTGGGTTCTCCTGTCTCGGAATTTGTGAAATCCCTGCCGAACCCTAAAATTTTGATCTACCATAACATTACGCCCGCGCATTTTCTGAAGGGATTCAACGACTATATGCACGAAATTCTCGAAAAGGGACGGGATGAGTTAAAAGAATTTATTGATCTGTGCGATCTGGCGCTAGGAGATTCGGAGTTTAACCGCCTGGAACTCGAAGAATTGGGCTTTCAAAACACAGGCGTTCTCCCGATTATTCTGGATTTCGAAAAATATACCGCCTCTCCTGCCCCACACATTCTCAAGCGTTATGACGATGATTGGAAGAATATTATCTTTGTCGGACGAATCGTTCCGAATAAGCGCCAGGAAGATCTCATTCATGCCTTTCACCTTTATAAGCACTATGTCAACCCTGAATCCAGGTTGTTTCTCATCGGCTTAGGCGGCATCGAACGCTACGATTTTATGCTTGAGGAATTTGCCAGAAAGCTCGGAGTAAAGGATGTCTACATCACTGGAAAAGTGACCGATGATGAGCTGGCAGCCTATTATCGCATTGCCGATTTGATGCTCTGCATGAGCGAGCACGAAGGATTTAATGTGCCACTGCTCGAAGCCATGCATGCTGATGTGCCGATTCTGGCATATAATTCGACCAGTATCCCCTATACCCTCGGAGAAGCTGGCGTATTGTTCAATGAGAAACAGTATGAGGCAGTCGCGGAGATGATGGATGTCATTATGGAGAATCAGGAATTGCGGTCCGGCATCATCGAAGCACAGCATAAACGCCTGACATCTTTCGAACGCTCCCGGCTGGAAGGAGTATTGAAGTCGTATCTCGAACCGTTTCTATCGTCACCTGCAACGGATTGAGGAATAGAACGGATAGTCCCTTCAGTTCTTCCGATTCAATCCGTTCAATTCTCAACTCCGTTGTCGTATTCGCTAAGTACCAGTCATCCAAAAATCGCAAATCTCAAATGAAAATAACTCAACTTCTCCCATCCGTCCATTCCGGCGATGCTGTCGGCGACAGCGCGTATGAGATTCATTGCGCGTTGCAGAAAAAAGGCATCGAGAGCCATATTCTTGGCGTCAATATCGACGACCATCTCAAAGAGCGCGCCGTCGATTTCAGCCGCTTTGCGCAGTACGATTCACCCGATACGATTCATATCTATCATTTTGCCGTGCCCTCGCCGATTACCTATCGCTTTAAAGAAGCACAGGGCCGCAAAGTTGTGATCTATCACAATATCACGCCGTCCCATTTTTTTGAAGGCTTCAGTGAAGAACTGGTGACGATTACAGCCACCGGGCGACATGAGATCAAATTGCTGGCAGAATCGACGGATGTGGGATTGGCGGATTCAGAATTTAACCGTCTGGAACTTGAGGAATATGGGTTTCAAGAAACCGGCGTGCTGCCGATTTTACTTGATTTTTCAAAGTACGACACGGACGATGAGCCACAACTCCTCCAAGAATTCGATGACGAGAAGGTGAATATCCTCTTTGTCGGACGGATCACACCCAATAAGCGCCAAGATGATTTGATTCGCGCTTTTGCCGTCTATAAACGTTTTGTCAACCCTCGCTCCCGCCTGTTGATCGTCGGAAAATATAACAGCGACGAGAAATATGTGCGGCTTTTACACGACATGGTTGCCGAATTAGAACTGGAAGACGTGCATTTTTCGGGTCATGTCACTCAGCAAGAGTTGAATACTTACTATCGCTTGTCCGATGTGTTTTTATCGATGAGTGAACACGAAGGTTTCTGTGTTCCGGCGGTCGAGTGTATGCACTTCGGCGTCCCGATGCTGGCGTATAATTGTACAGCCTTACCCTACACGCTCGGAGACTCCGGGATCTTGATCAACGAGAAGCGCTATGCTGAAATCGCCGAAATGTTCCAGCGCATTGTCGAAGATTCCGCCTTCAGGCAGGCTATTATCGATAAACAGCGCGTGCGTCTTGCTCATTTTCAAAAAGAAAAAATCCTGGCGACCCTTTTTCGTTATCTCAATATTTCGTAATATAATTAAATTATTCACTGACTTTACGCAGGAGGGATACAACAACCCTTGTTATGAAAGGCCGCGTTCGTCATGGCGGCCCCAACTAAAAACCCCGACCGGGTTTGAAACCCTGTCGGGGGTGGCATGAGATGTTACCCGTCAACGTAACCTTGACAAAGCACGAGCCATCTTACGCCTTGTCTTCTTCTTCCCAGTCCATCGCGCGTTTCACCGCTTTCTGCCAGCCGGAGTAAAGGACTTCACGTGTGTCAGGCTGAATGTCTGGAGTGAATTTTCGTCCCATGTGCCAATGCTCAGCGATGGTTTTACGATCGGGCCAGAAACCGATAGCCAGTCCGGCCAGATAGGCGGCACCCAGAGCAGTCGTTTCAATGATTTGCGGCCGTTCGACCGGCACACCGAGAATGTCGGCCTGGAACTGCATGAGAAAATCGTTGGCCGCTGCGCCGCCATCTACCCGTAATGCCTGTAATTCGATGCCGGAATCGGCGTGCATGACTTCCAGCACGTCACGGCTCTGGTAGGCCAGCGATTCCAGAGTTGCCCGGATGATATGGTTCCGTCCGGCTCCGCGTGTCAAGCCGACGATTGCCCCACGAGCGTACATATCCCAATACGGCGCGCCGAGCCCGACAAAGGCCGGCACCACGTAGACCCCGTTCGAATCGTCAACCTGTCGAGCGAAGTATTCACTGTCTTTCGCATCGTGAATCAATTTCATCTCATCACGCAGCCACTGAATCGACGCGCCGGCGATAAAAATACTGCCTTCCAGGGCGTATTCCACTTTTCCATCAACCCCCCACGCGATGGTAGTGAGCAAACCGTTTTGGGACGGCACAATTTTTTCACCAGTCATCAGCAGCATGAAGCATCCGGTGCCATAGGTATTTTTCGCCATGCCCGGTTCAAAAAGTGCCTGACCGAAGGACGCGGCCTGTTGATCGCCGGCAGCACCGGAAATAGGAATTTCCGCTCCTCCCAACATTTGAGAGTGTGTCCGGCCATAAACAGCGCTCGACGGCTTGACCTCTGGCAGCATTGAGCGCGGAATTCCGAGTTCATTTAAAATTTTCTCATCCCAGGCCAGTTCCTTGATATTGAACAACATTGTCCGCGAAGCATTACTGTAATCTGTGACATGCACCGCGCCTCTGGTCAGATTCCAAATCAGCCAGGTGTCGATCGTGCCGAACAGCAGCTCGCCTTTTTCAGCTTTTTCGCGAGCTCCTTCAACGTTGTCAAGAATCCATTTCACTTTGGTGCCTGAAAAATAGGCATCCACCACCAATCCCGTACTGTTCTGAATGTACTCGGCCAGCCCCTTTTGTTTGAGCTGATCGCAAATACCGGCTGTACGGCGGCACTGCCAGACAATTGCGTTATAGACGGGTTTTCCGGTATTTTTATCCCAGACGACAGTGGTTTCACGCTGATTCGTAATGCCGATGGCCGCGATTTCTTCCGGTCGCACACCAGCGCTTTCCAGCACTTCTCGTAAGACTCCGCTCTGTGTACCCCAGATCTCCATCGCATCGTGCTCAACCCAGCCAGCCTTCGGATAAATTTGCGTAAATTCCCGTTGAACTGAGTGAAGAATTTGCCCGTCATAGTCGAACAGAATGGCGCGTGAGCTTGTTGTACCCTGATCGAGTGATAAAATGTACTTCTTTTTCACGAGACTCCTCCTTTGAAACGACAGGGATTTCTCATAAGCAAGGATAAACCCGAATCAATTTCATCATGCCGGGTGAATGCCTCACTCATGATAACTCCTTTGATATGAATAATTGGTGATTGGCAATTTTGCCTACGCACGAGAAGCGGTTGAGATTTCGAACTGCTGCTCAAGCCATGTTGCGACGTTTTGAGCCCCTGCCAGACTTGCCGATCCTTCTGAGACAATATTACGGAAGATATACGCCAATAACGCCTCAGCCAGGCCTTGATCGCGAAGGGCAATCCCTCCTGCCTCTCCAGCCGTCCCGGCTTTTTGAAACACGACATATTCTCTATTGATAACCTCAACTTCGATCGGAAAACCTTCACGGTGCGGGAGCACAGTCGGCGTCATTTTTCCCGGAAATTTAGAGAGAAGTTTCTGAAAAGCCGTTGCATGCTCCTTTATCCATTCGGGTGGAAATCTGTGTGCTCCGTATTGTCCACTTGTCCGGTATTCCTCGATCTGTGTTTCAGGCAAGATCACCTGTACCTGTTCAATGTCCCTCACCAACGCATGAAAGACAAGCTGACGGGTTCGAATGGCGCTTCTGGCATTCCATGGTCCCACATCGGTCGGCATCGTCAGCAATGGAAAGACATCACTCAAGATGAGCATATTTTTCGCTTCCTGCTCATAAGCACATACTTTCCTGATAAACGACTCAGGATCTGAGGAGGCCGCGCAATCGATCAGGTCGGTTATGAACTTCCAGAGAGCCGACTCCGGCAGATTTGCTTCTAATAAGACCTTGAGGGGCTCGGTCAGAAAAAAATGGATAATATTCCGACGACCCGGCTCTGTATCAGTGCGCCATTGCGGGTCAATGCTTTTCCACAGCATATTGAACTCGTGTCGAAGTTGGTACACCACAGCCGGATGTTCCGTCCAGGCCCTGACGAGCGAGTCATCGCGTTTTAACGGTGGTTCCCCCTGAGTTCCTGGCGGATCGAAAGACAGAAATACCGTATTACCGCTAAGAGAAAATCGAATCAAGAACTCTTGATCCTCTAAAGCAAAATGAATATTGCTATGATGGGTGAGCGTGTGCAAAACCTGGAGAATCTGTTCCCGGAATAATGCCGCTTCAACGGCCTGTAAGCTCTGTTCTTCAGACTGAGACGACGCAAGGTGTGTCAGGATGTGTTGGAAATCTTTTCTGAGAAAAGCTTTTTCATGAATAGATCGTTCTTTCCCTCGCTGTAGGCGTTCTCTATGGGCCATAACCCGTTCGAGGTGATGGGTGATGTAGGTTTCGATTTGCTCCTCTGTGACACCAGAGACTTTCAATGAAGCCCGAAGCTGTTCAACAGGCCGGAAACGCGCTGACAGCGAAGATTTAATCAGGAGCAGTTCTGTCTTTGCCGTCTGGGTTTCTGTATCAGCGAGTTTTCTGGTCACTGGAGTAATGGAAAAGCTACAGGGTGGAGCATTTGTTTCCACGAGAGGTTTTCGTTTATCTTGCGGGCCCAGTAAATATTCGAGATAGCAGATAACGGCACGAAGTTCGTCGTTTTGGGGTGATGTCTGCTGATCGATACGTTCGCAGCGGATCCAATAACGATTGTCCGAGACCGGTTTGGCTTCGACAAACCCCACACCTTCCACGACCAAATATTCGGGTAACTTTTCCCCGTGTGGGATTTCATACAGCACACACTGCGATGTTCCGATGTATTGCGCTAAAAAATCGACGATTACTGTGATGTCGCGTGTAATATCACCCGCCCATAAATGAAAAGCCTGGAACGGAGAGCTTGCCCAGAGGAAACTCCGCAGCATATCGCGCACGTTGTTTCTGTCCCGGCTGAATTCTTCGTGAAATAAGTCATGATGGAACCAGGTCACATAAATCTTTCCTCCGATATGACTGCGGACATGAGCCGCTTCGAGCAATGCGATCGCCTCTGCGATAAAGGCGTGGTGATCGCCATCAAAACAGCCGGAACCTCGAGAACGCCGCGGCAAAACATTTCGAGTATCAATCGAATCTTTCAGGACTAATCCACGCGTTTGGACTCCTTGCTTGACTCGCTCGAACAACGTTCCTTCTTCTTTATACTCATCGATCAAGGATTCCAGCAGTCTGCCTTCTTCATGATGTAAATGCTGACGGTTATATGCATGAATAAGTTGTTGAACATCGTTTTCCGGGACGTGCAACTGTCGAAGCCCTTCGACGAGTTTATGGAGGGTTTTATGGGCCGGGGGCCTGCGGTTCGATTGTTTCAAGTTGCTCAGATAGCTGGGGGTTATCCGAGCCCTTTGGGCTAATGTCTTGACACTCAACGTCTTTGCCTGTTTGCCTCGTTCGATAATCTGGCTCAATACATGGGCAAATTCACTCATGAAGCGCTTCTCCTTCCTTGCTTAAGTGCACTAACATTCTCAGTCGAGTATATAAGAAATAGATATTGAGCAGTGTCAAGATAAAAAATTTATTCCATGTAATATTTTTTATAAAAAAACTATTTTAAAAAAACATATACTCTAAGAAATTTTTTGAATGTAAAATAAATAGTCCCTTTACATTTCCTTGAGAATAATACTTGACAAAAGATCGTGTTATCTTTCATAGTTGCCCTATGAGAAGACTTGCTTGAGGGAAATATTATTCCGACATTCATGAAATATTGTATGGCACGGATCCTACAAATATTGTGTAAGTAAAACTGGTAAGGAGTGCAAGAACATGACAAAAGTAAATTTGACCCTTGACAATGTAAATGAAATTTTTGCTGAGCAGCTCTCTCAGGAGCAAACGGCAAAAGCGAAAACGTTGTTTCTGAAACGTCTGGCAGGACATGCCCATCGATTCTATGGCGGCAAGATGCAGACCGTTCCCAAAGCCGGGGTCTTTGGCTTTAACTGGTTTAACGTCTGGTATACACCCGGTGTCTCGAACATTTCGACCTCGATTCGCGATAATAACGACGCCTCTTACGAATTGTCGAACCGTGGAAATTATGTTGCTGTGGTCAGCGATTCTACAAGAGTGCTTGGCGATGGAAATTGCACTCCTCCAGGTGGGTTAGGCGTCATGGAAGGGAAAGCCTTCTTGATGAAATATCTGGGTGGCATCGATGCGACACCATTATGCGTGGACAGTCGTAATGAAAAGGGCGAACATGATCCGGACAAAATGATCGAATTCGTCAAAATGGTACAGCCAACGTTCGGGGCTATCAACCTGGAAGACATTTCGCAGCCGAATTGTTATAAAGTGCTGGATACCTTACGGGAAGAGTGCGATATTCCGGTCTGGCACGATGATGCGCAGGGCACAGCCTGTGTTACGTTGGCAGGGTTAATCAACGCCTTGAAGCTCGTCGATAAAGATATGGATAAAGCCAGAATCGTCTTGTTAGGGGCTGGAGCGTCGAACGCGACGATCGCGAGAATTATTCTGACTGCCGGCGGCAATCCTGAGAACGTGATTGTCTTCGACTCCAAAGGTGGACTGCATAAAGACCGAGATGACATTAAGGCCGACCCGCGTTTCTATCGCAAATGGGAAATTTGCGAGCAGACCAATCCGAAAAAAATCAACGACTTCGACGAAGCCCTGAAAGGTGCAGATGTACTTATCGCCCTGTCAAAGCCCGGTCCGGAGACAGTCAAGTCGGAGTCGATCAAATTAATGGCCGAGAAATCGATCGTCTTTGCCTGCGCGAACCCGGTGCCGGAAATTTATCCCTATGCAGCCAAAGAAGCTGGAGCGTATATCGTCGCGACCGGCCGTGGAGATTTTGCAAACCAGGTTAATAACTCAGTCGGTTTTCCAGGCATTTTAAAGGGAGCACTTATGGTTCGAGCCCGTAAAGTGTCGGACGAAATGACCATTGTCGCCGCAAAGTCGCTTGCAAGCTTTGCTGAAAACCGAGGAATCGATCCTGAAAACATCATCGCCACAATGGATGAAACCGGTGTGTTCCCGCATGAAGCTGCGGATGTGGCAATGCAGGCCATCAAAGAAGGTCTGGCCCGTGTCGGGATGACTCGTGAGGAAGCCTTTGCCAAAGCTGATGCCGACATCAAATATGCCCGCGCCACTGTCAAGACATTGCTCGACGAGGGATTTATCAAAGAACCGCCTCAGGAAATGCTGCAAGAATCGTTGGAATGGGCACTGTCACAAGTTTCGTAATGACGAGTTGTGAGTTGCGAGTTGCGGTTGTGAGTTACGAGACTCAAACCCGCAACCCGTAACCCATAAACCAGGAAAATTATGGCTTATCAGGACGCATACAAAAATTGTATTTGGATGGATTTCGAATCTCTAGAACGGTTCATGAGAGATGCCCTTGTCTGTTTTGGTGTGCCCGAAACTGACGCCGACATCGTAGCAGATGTGCTGATTACCTCTGATAAACGGGGAATCGACTCACACGGGATCGGCCGTTTAAAACCGATCTACCTCGACCGGATTGATTGGGGTATTTTAAGTCCGACGACCAAAATCGACATCGTAAAAGAAACTGAAACCACAGCCGTGCTGGACGGCAATAACGGCATGGGACACGTCGTATCGAAAAAAGCGATGCAGATCGCCATCGATAAAGCCAAGCGGTATGGTATGGGCATGTCTGTGGTGCGTAATTCGACTCATTATGGTATCGCCGGGTATTACTCTTTAATGGCCGCCGAAGCTGGTATGATCGGTATCACCGGAACCAATGCCCGTCCGTCGATCGCTCCGACTTTTGGTGTGGAAAATATGCTGGGAACGAACCCCTTGACAATCGGTTTCCCAACTGATGAGGAATTCCCATTTATCCTGGACTGCGCGACCTCTGTCTCACAGCGGGGCAAAATCGAATCGTATTCGCGAGCCGGAAAAGAACTACCTCCAGGATGGGTGATCGATAAAAGCGGCGAAACGCGCACCGACACCGATCAGATCCTGATCGACTTAACCAAAGGAAAAGCGGCCCTGACCCCATTAGGCGGTTTGGGTGAAGACACGGCAGGCTATAAAGGCTATGGCTATGCAACAGTGGTCGAAGTCTTGTCCGCTGCGTTACAAGACGGCTCGTTCCTGAAAGCCCTCAATGGTTTTGATGCGGAAGGCAATCGCATTCCATATCCGTTGGGACATTTCTTTATCGCCATCAATATCGATAATTTTATGGGGGTCGATATTTTTAAACGGATTTCCGGTTCAATCATGCGGGATTTGAGAAATTCCCAAAAAGCTCCTGGCCAAGAACGCATTTATACGGCAGGAGAAAAAGAATGGGTCGCATGGCAATATCGCAAAGAACACGGCTGTCCGGTTCCGCCAGTGTTGCAACAGCAGATGAACGAAATCCGGGAACGGTTCAGCATGGACTACGTGTTCCCCTGGGATGAATAAACCGCTCCTCCCCTGGCATTTCATTCGGCCTGACAGGTGTACAGAATCTGTCAGGTCTCTTTTGCTTCCAATTGCTCGAACAGGGAAAATGATCGAACCGTTACTGTTCCTGATAATTTTCATCGCGCTCCTCTTGTTTACCAGCGGCATTTTTCTTAAAAAATTACGCAAGGTTCTTTTGGGTCTCTTGATGAGTTGTTTCCTGCTCCTTGGATACACATTTATCGAGCCCTATTGGCTTATTGTCAACACCATTCCCTTTGTCTCTTCCGATATTCCTCCCTCTTTTGACGGGACAACAATCGTGTTTGTGTCTGACATTCATCATGGGCCATTTTTTGGGCGTTGGCGAGTCGCCAACCTGGTTGAGCGCATCAATCGCCTTCAACCTGACATAGTCGTGTTTGGCGGCGATTATGTACATCGACATGCGAAATATATCGTCCCGTGCTTTAAGGAGTTGCGCCATGTGACGGCTCCTCTGGGGGTATTTGGAGTCCTCGGCAATCACGACCACTGGGAAGATGCGGAATTAACCCGGCAGCAGATGTCTCGTGCAGGCATAACAATTCTTGACAATCTGGCGACATGGATCGTACAAGGGCAGGAACGAATAAAAATCGGGGGAGTCGGAGATCTCTGGGAGGATCTTCAGGATGTTCGACCGACGCTTGAAGACACGGACGATAGTGATTTTGTGATCCTGGTTTCCCACAATCCCGATTATGCGGAGTTCATACCAACCCGAAATATCGACTTGATGCTGTGCGGCCATACGCATGGGGGGCAGGTCACGTTCTTCGGGAAGTGGGCGCCCTTTGTTCCATCACAATATGGACAAAAATATCGCTATGGACTTATCGAAACGCCCAAAACTCGAGTCATTGTGACAAAAGGGGTTGGTACGGTCACGCCACCGGTTCGTTTTTTTGCAAGACCGGAAATTGTGGAAGTGAAATTGAAACACGAATAATGACACCATGTGTTGCGACAAGGCGATGGGGGAGTAATCGGTAATGGCGGCAGAATCTGATGTCCTGGCGAACTATCGAGACCGCATGCTTCATGAGACGGAACAGATCTGCCTTTCGGGAATTCCATGTCTATCTGACTCGACGAACGCCCCAAAGCCGCTTAAAATCGCATTGAATCGATTTCTCGGCCATATTCAAGCCATCCAGGAGGAACAACAACGAAATACTGAGACGACGCTTGACGTTCCTTCCCTTGCAGAAGGTGGCGATCAGGGCTCTCTTTTCAATGATATACTCATCACGTTGTACCGGTCAGGCGAAACGCTCTACCGCCAGGGAGAAGTCTACCGTGAGTTGGAGCGCCCTGACCCGACCAACCCGGTTTCGGCCTTGCAATATCACCATCGCCTGGTCATCCTGGGGGCCCCCGGTTCCGGCAAATCCACACTCCTTCAACACCTTGCCCGTGAAGCGGCTGGTAATACAGAAGGTCCCATTCCGATCCTTCTGCCATTACAGTGTTATACGCATGCAATGGCACGCCAGAAGACCGTTTCATTACGAACGTTTGCTCTAAACTATGCCGCAAAAGGGGATGCTGAGCTGCGATCGGCTCTGGAACATGTGGAACATATCCTTTGGCTGCTTGACGATTCAGAAACAAATTCTGCCGGCTGGAATGCGATCGTCAGCCAGATTGCCGCACTCTCTGGTGACATTGCAATCACCTCACGGCCATCAGGCTACCAGTCTGCCGGACTCGAAACCTTCGCGCATTATGAAATTCTGCCGATGAAGGCTGGAGAGATTGATCGTTTTTTAGAAGACTGTTTTATCGCATTATCCGAATGTCGATCCACCAATTGGGATTGGGCCGAAGTCCAGACCATTCGACTGAAAAACCTGTACGAACAAAAATCTCGTAAGATACCTTTTATCAGTACCCCCCTCCTTTTGACGTTTTTGTGTGTCTTTTCCGAATCGGAGCATTTACAGGAACTTCCAGAACGACGCACGGAACTCTACGGGTGCTGTCTCGAAAGCCTTCTCGATTTTTGGGGAAATTATTCGACCTCCATCAGGCGAAGCACACCGCCTTTCACTCCGGGGGACATACCCCAGGAAAAAGCCCGCCATATTGTTCTAGACAGCATATACTATTTGGGATGGTATGTGCATACATACTACTATGAAAGTTCTTCTCGGCTATCCCCCACCCAACAGGCAGCCATCAAAGCGTTAAGCGATTATCTGGAGAGAACTCAGGCCATTCATTCTTCCGATTGGACCCGTGTGTCAAAGGAAATCCTCCAATTCTGGAAGCAAGCCGGGGTGCTTGTGAGTGTAGAATCTGTTGAGGAAACCTTTATCATGTTCCGCCATCCATTGTTTCGAGAATATGCGGCAGCTTGTAGGATACATGCAATGTTTCAAGAGAATTTTCGTTCAACCTGGCGCTACCTCTTCCCTCGTCTCCATCACTATGCCTGGCAAGAACCGCTCGTGATGGCAGGATGCATGATGGATGAGCAGCAATTGTCAAACGTGATGACCTTGCTGCTGACAAAACATCATTCGTACGAACGGGCCATTCATCGTAATCTTCTCTTAGCCGCCGCCTTTCTGCGAGAAGACACGGCATGCCCTGATTTCCTCAAAAAAGACATCTCACACAAACTTGGCGCATTGAGCCTGGAACGCCGGAAACAACGCCTCGTTATCCTGCGACTGAGCTTCTTGACAGGATTGCTGGGAATTCCGACTGTGTTATTCCTTTTCTCGTCGTTTCCATCCTGGGGGATTGGATTGATTACGCTTCTTTGGGGATTTGCATGGTACGCCGCGTTTTTCGAGGTGAGCGTGCCTGATTTACAATTTCTTTTAGCTTTTCCCTGTCGTATGTTGAGCTATATCCCAGATCGCCAGTTCATTATTCAACTCTTGGCTCAAAACCGAATGCCGGAAAGTGTTCCGTATCTTATTCAGGCTCTGGATGACAGTCAGCCGGAGGTGAGAAGAGCGGCTGTCGAAGCCCTGGGAAAAACCGGAGATACTCGCAGTATACCTGCTCTTACCCAGGCTATGAATAATCTCCCGGGCAGTATCCGGAAGATTGCTGCATTTGCTATTCAGAAAATTGGCGATATTCCCTCGCTTATCCAGGCCTTAGGCAGCGAACAGGAGGAAGTGCGTCATGCCGCAGCCGAAGCATTGGGAGAGAGTGAGAGTGAGCTGGTTATTACGAAACTCGCCCAGAAACTTGTCGATGCCAAGGTTTATACACGTAGACTTGTTGTCGATGTGTTAAAAAAAATTGGAGGCGAATTCACAATACCTCCATTAGTTCAAGCTCTTTCTGATGATGACAGGGAGGTGCGCCAGACAGCCATAGAAGCGCTTAAACAGATTGGAATCGGAGAAAGCCCTTATTCCAGGCTGCACATCACGACACATCTTGTGAAGGGATTAGACGATTGTGAGTCATCCGTTCAATGGGCAACTGCCTGTGCCCTTGGTCAAATTCGAGATCCCGATACGCTTCCGGCTCTGATACAGGCGCTGCGAAGAAATTCGAACTATGTGAGCCGAGGGATTTCAGATGCGGTACAGCAGATTGTGACGCAGCATTCTCGCTCGTATATGGTGAAGTTTTTCAATGACGATAATGCCACGGTCCGGAAAACTGCTGTCATGACACTTGGGCAGATCGGAATTCCGGAACCAGAGGCGCTTCTGGCCTTGATCGGGGTCTTACGGGATCACAATAGCACTGTCAGGAGAGAAGCGGCCGAAGCCTTGGGGAAACTGAGAAACGAGCAGGCGCTCCCTGCTCTTATTGATGCATTACACGATTCTGAATGGCGTGTTCGGTGGGCTGCTGCCGAAGCTCTGGGGAAGTCCGGTAGTCCTGATGCTATCGCTCCATTGCTTCAACTCTTGAAAGATAGCCACCAACATGTCTGTCGGGTAGCCATAGAAGGTTTGGGCAAGAGTGGCGAGATGGCGGTCATTCCCTTTCTCATTCAGGAGCTGAAAAGTACACATCCCTCTATCAGAAGTGCGGCCACAGAAGCATTGAGACAGATCGGAGAAGCCCAAACTGTCCCTTTCCTTCTTCAGGCAGCGAAATATGAAGAAGAAGAACACATTCGGCAAGATGCTGAGGATGCATTGCGGCAAATTGGAGATGTGCGGGCAATCCCTTATCTGCTAGATGCTTTACAGGATGACGAGGTACATATCCGCCGCATTGCCGTTGAAGTGCTGGGACAAATCCATTCGATGGAAACGGTCACCCCTTTAATCACGGTTCTTCACGATACTGATGAAACGCTTCGAAGTCTCGCCGCCGATGTGCTTGGCAGGCTCGAAGCCTCTGAAGCCGTTCCTATGCTTCTCACGGTCTTGCAAGATCGCAGTCCGATCATTCGCCGTTCCGCCGCGCGTGCGTTAGGACGGATTTGGGAGCCGGAAGCTGTCCCGGATTTAATTCGACTCTTGGATGATAACGATGTAGGGGTCCGTTTGGCTGTGATCGAGGCATTAGGCCGGATTGGTGACCCTGAAGCTGTTCCAGCACTTATTGAAACCTTACGGCAAACCACCGGGAAAGAACGATGGGGGGGAGCGTATGCCCTGGGGCGTATCCGGGATGTACGGGCTATTCCTCTTTTGCTCGAATGTCTCACAAAGGACCATGACGCAAACGTTCGGAGAGCATCGGCTGAAGCATTGGGACAGATCGGTCATCCTCAACCAGTCCCTGGGCTCCTAAAAGCATTGAACGATGAATATTGGTTCGTCTGTTGGGCAGCGGCCCATTCCCTGGGATATATCAGAGATCTTGCCGCTGTCGACGGCCTCATAGGGTTGTTGAAAAACACTCATGAGAAAGTACGATGGGCCGCTGCAGAAGCCCTGGGACAGATCGGAGATCCCAAAGCTGCCCCCGCACTTATTTCGGCATTACGCGATACGAATTGGGAAGTGTGTAAAATCGCGTCCCGGTCGTTAGATAGAGTGAGTCGCGCGGAGACGATTCCTCATCTTATTCGGGCCATGCAACAAGGTAATCACTATGTTCGCAGAGCTGTCGTCTCTGCGCTGAACCAGATTCAGGATGAGAACGCTCTCCCCTACCTTATTCAGGCCCTGCAAAACCCTTCTCCGTCTATCCGGCAGGTGGCCACCCATAATCTTCTCCGTCTGAAAACTCCGCAAATCATTCCCAAATTACTTCCTCTCATGCGTCACCAGGATACTGCCGTACGCACATGCACAGCGCAGATTCTCGGAAGAGTCGCACATGTCGTTCAGAACCGGAAAGATCTTAAACAAGCTGCCCGCACCTTATGGTGGCGCTTAACCGATCATGATGACGTTGCGAAGGCGGCATTTTATGCTCTGAATCACGTGACGAATCGTTTATCCGTGCTTGAGGTTGAACAGCGTTTTGAAAGATGAAGTTGGCACATGCTCATCCTTCCGAAAACATCCCCAACAGCCTATTTCAAGAGACCTGAACGCCAAAATTTATCGTGATCGAGCTAAAATAATGAGTAATTATCTTGACAATGTAAAATTCCCGTAAACACGAGCAATATAGGTATCGTCTTCCCCTGTCGGAACTTCCGAAAAAGAATGGCGCGTCATGTACACTCGCTTTTCGACCTACCGGCAGACACTCGAAAAAATAGTGATTATAGCGGATGTAGAGCGAGCGATATGCTGATACAACAAGTGATAAATGGAATTACTCAGGGCAGTATTTATGCTTTGGTCGCTATCGGGTTTGTTCTGATTTTCGGAACGATGAATATGGTGTCATTTGCCCATGGCGAAACCTTTATGATAGGGGCTTTTCTCGGATATTTCGCCATCCAGGTCTTCAACCTTCCCCTTCTCATGGGATTACTGATCGCCTTTGCTGGGGGATGGATCGTCGGATTTTTGACGGAATTATTAGCATTTAGAACGTTACGCGGAGCCATTCACATGCCGCCCTTGCTCATCACAGTCGGTCTTTCGATTATTATCAAAGAAATCGCAGGAAACAGGATTGGGCATGAAAATCGCGCGATGCCGTACTTTTACGAGACAACATTTCGTTTTGGCACATTTCGAATTTCGTTGCTGCAAGTGATTATTCTAGGCACCGTCGCCATACTGGTTTTGCTTCTACAATTGCTCATTTACAAAACGAAACTTGGTATGGCAATGCGCGCGGTGTCCCAGGATTACCGTATGGCCGGCTTGCTGGGGATTAATGTTGATTTTCTCTATAACGTTTCCTTTTCGCTGGCTTCGGGGCTAGGAGCGGTTGCCGGAGTGTTGGTGGCCGTGTATTATAACGCCGTATCCCCCGGCATGGGAGGGGTCCCGGGACTAAAGGGTTTTGCGGCCTGCGTGGTTGGCGGGCTGACCAGCATTCCCGGAGCTATTATCGCTGGACTTTCAATTGGAGTCATCGAAAACCTCACAGTTGAATTTCTGTCATCCGGCTATCGGGATACTGTCGCATTTATTTTACTCATACTCATTTTATGCATTCGTCCCCAGGGCTTGATGGGAAAAAAAATCAAAGTTTATTAACAACCCGAATTTGTAAACATTCCACCGCAAACATGCGAAGACGCACAGGCTCATCTTAAAAATACTGTGTGAAAGATGGTGGGCCAGACATGCTTGTCTGGGCTGACAGGCAGGTATGCCTGTCCTGCCAACTGTGATATCGTCTTTCTCAGACCTTCCGTAGGGAAGGAAAGAGCATCGACAGCCGACCACTTTCTGCCGACTGCTTTCTACTGACTGCCGACCACTTATGCCACGTCTTTGCGGTGGACAAATTGTTTAAATGTTAGTCCCTTTATGAAATTATCTCTCTCTCTGTTGATAGGGTTTCTGCTGCTTGTCCCGTTGTTTATCAAGAACGATTATATTTTAAATGTCGCGATCATGATCGGTATTTATGTTATTCTCGCCTCCAGCATGAACCTGACAAATGGGTATACCGGAGTGTTTTCGATGGGTCATTCAGCGTTTTATGGTATTGGGGCTTATGCAACCGGCATTCTCTCCTTCCATTTCGGCTCTGGTTTCTGGACTGGGATGCTCGCTGCCGGAGCTGCATCGACAATATGTGGCCTATTGCTTGGAATCCCAGCACTGCGGTTAAAGGGCGTTTTTTTTGCCTTGATTACCGTGAGTTTTCTGGAAATCTTTCGACTGGTCACGATGAATTGGATCTCTCTCACTCGAGGTCCGATGGGGATTCCAGGAATTCCGGCCCCAGCTTTACTTGGATGGAGCCTTTCGACCAATCGTCATTTTTACTATGTAATTCTTCTTATGGACATCATCGTCGTTTTTTTACTGTTCCGAGTTGTCCATTCTCGCATTGGGAGAGCGTTTATGGCTATCCGCGATGATGATTTGGCCGCCGTGTCGTTGGGGATTTCTACGTTCCGTTACCGATTATTAGCATTAGCCATTTCAACGTGTTTTTGTGGGATTGCAGGATGTTTTTATGCGCATTACGCAACATACATCAGTGTTGATTCTTTTGGTGTCAGTGAATCATTTATTATATTGACCATGATCATCGTTGGGGGCATGGGAACAATTACAGGCCCCATCGTCGGTGCGATCGTCATGACCGCCTTCCCGGAAATCTTTCGATTTTTCCTGGAATATCGGATGGTCGCATATGGTATTATTCTTATTGTGATGATTCTTTTCCGTCCAGAAGGCATCTTGGGAGTTCCAGGAATTGCCGGAACAGAAGGCGTGTTGGCAAAATTTCGACGTAACTCTGTTTGATGATGTCACAGAGGCACAGAGAAACGTTGAAAGTGACTAAAGTAATAAACGGCTCGCATTGGAAGTCTTTCTAACTGTAAGTACTTTTAACGTTAGCTCACTTTAGTCACTGTCTTTCCATGCTGTTAGATGTTCAAAATTTACATGTGTATTATGGCCATATTCATGCGATCAAGGGTATTTCTCTGCATGTCGAGCAGGGGGAAATTGTCACATTGCTCGGTGCGAATGGTGCAGGGAAGAGCACGACCTTAATGACGATTGTCGGCGCGATTCATAGTCGACAGGGGAGTGTCTTGTTGGAAGAACAGGATATTACCAACAAGAGAATGGATATGATCGCGGGATTTGGCATGAACCTGGTTCCAGAGGGCCGCCATATTTTTCCGGATTTTACCGTAGACGAAAACCTGCGGGTTGGGGCTTATAAGTTGCACAGTCGCCAGAGGGTGGAAGAATTGCAAGACAGCATGTACGAGCTCTTTCCTCGCCTGAAAGAACGGGCTGCTCAATTAGGTGGCACGCTCTCTGGCGGAGAGCAGCAAATGCTGGCGATTGCCAGAGGCTTAATGACCGATCCGAAAATCCTCCTGCTCGATGAACCATCATTGGGGTTGTCCCCAATTTTAATGGAAGCAATCTTCGAGCATATTCTCACTATCAATCAAAAAGGAATCACAATCCTGCTGATCGAACAAAATGCTCATTTTGCCCTGGAAATTGCGCAACGAGGGTATGTGCTCGAAACAGGACGTATCGTCCTTGAGGGAATGGCTGATGAGTTGCGGCAGAATGAGGCTGTACAACGGGCATATTTAGGGCTATCCGAAGAGGTTGGCACAAGTCCGATTTCCGGAGTGACGTAAAAATCTATGCATCCCTCTTCAGTGAAGTTTTGTGGGCTTAGGCCCCTATGATAGAGAGGTCTTTACCTTATGATCAGAAATTACGGAAATGTTTTGAGACGAAGGAAGAGCTATAAAGGCCGAAGCGGAAGCTTCGGCTTGTATCATGCCAGATAGACCGAGCTGATTTCCTGCGGGTTGATTTGATAGGTGTGATCGAACGAAGTGTCGATGTTCATCTTTTTATCAAGAATCTTCCCGACGATCTGACTGCCGTCTTTGAGCCTGAAGATAAAATGCCTGAATTTCGGCGGCGCAAAACTCTTGTCTTCGATCCGAATAATCTCATGCAAGTCGCCGGTATTCAAACGCAGCTTTTTATTCTCAGTCTGAACGAGCAGCAGAGGCGAGAGAATCTTCCCGAGGAATTTAGCATCGTCTTTGAATTTAAAGCGGTATTTGTCGCCGGTAATTTCCGGATTGATAATGTGATCTGGCAGATGTTCTTTGTCGATTTCGGTGATACCGGGATGTTGGGTGTAGATATTTTCAATCACCTGCTTCAGTTCTTCGACGTTTCCAGGCCAAATATAGTGCTCCAAGATCTCTTGCGCTGAGACGGTGACTCCAATAATCTTGCCATTGTATTGCTGATTGAACGTTGTTATGAAATTTTGCGTAATTTGGATAATATCTTCTTTTCGATCCCGTAATGCCGGGATTTGAATGATTCGTCCACCGCGCCGTTTGATTTCTTCTATCGCGTCACGTTGCACGAGTTCATCCTGAAGGGCTAGATTCAGATCGTGAGCCATCGAAAAAATGAAGCGGACGTTCACGCTGAGTGTCTTTGTACCGCCTTTTCGTGTGAAGGGCAGACGTCCATCGACTGAACGATTCGTGAGCAGATGTTGGATCGTGCGCTGGACGGGGAGGGTTGTTTCGGAGATACGTTTGATGAAGATCGTGCCGTTGTGCGCCTCTTCCAGCCAACCCGGTCGATCTTCAACACCGAGAAATTGTTGTTTGACGGTTTCATCATCTAAGGAAAATCCTGGAATTGTCAAAAATTTCCCCGGGCGGCCAGATACTTCGTGAATGGCCTTTGCCAGGAATCCCATTCCGCTTCCAGTTTCCCCCCAAAATAAGACTGTTGCTGCAGATTCGATATAGGGGACGATATCTTTATACACCGCTTGCATGATTTCTGACGTAAAAATGACTTGATCCAGGGGCTTTTCCATAGTCGTCTCTCCTCAAATGTTGGCGCACGTATGAACGTTTGTCATGGTTGTGAACATTCCTTCCAACTTTTAAGGAGCTTTCAATTGTCCTTTTCATGACAAAAAAAGTGTGGATGGCGCGATTCAAATATGTTCGCAAGTATGTAATATTTTTTCGTTGGGCGTATCATAGCTACAAAAATGATTCTGTCAAGAAAAATGTCGCCATTCAGCCTGTATTCTTGGAGAAGAAAGAGGTCTTTCCACTTCTCCTTTCACAAAAATCTTGACAGTCGTGAAATAAGCTTGCATGGTTATCTGCGTTTATTCTAAGTGATGTGCCTACACGATAATACTGTCCGAGTGGAGGCGTGAAATATGAAACTGTTCATTGAAACAAGAACACGAGAGCAGGCGTATATTCTTGAAGTACAGGGAGAAATCGATCTCTATTCTTCGCCGATGTTGAGGAAGTACATTTTTAACACGCTGAAAGAGCAAAAACCGCAGACGCTGATTGTTGACTTGAGTGGCGTCACGTATACCGATAGTTCCGGAATTGCAACGCTTGTAGAAGGATTGCAATTGGCGGAAGAATATCGTACGCACTTTAAACTTGTCGGTTTATCACAGACTGTGCTGGAAGTCTTTCAATTGGTCCGTTTGGAGCGAGTTTTTGATATTTATGACACGGAAGATGATGCCTTGCAAGAAACACCATGACCACGGAATACACGGAAGATAAAAAAGGACGGTTCGGCTCGTGCAGGGGAACTATAGATGAAACAATTTTTGGGTTCGATCGGGCAGCACACCCTGATGTTTTTCGGACGGGTGTATGATGCCACGCAATTAACACTTAACGCGCTGTATTGGATGACGATTGCCCCCTTGCGGGGCAAAGGGCTGCGATGGGGAAGCAGTGTAGAGCAGATGGTGGTCATTGGCGTGAATTCGATTCCATTGATCGCGATGTTGTCGATGATTGTCGGGATGATTTTGGCGCTTCAGGGCGCATACGTTTTAAAACCCTTTGGCGCGACGCTGTATGTCGCCGATCTGGTTGGTGTGACCATGACTCGCGAACTGGCTCCGCTCGTGACAGCCATTATCGTAACCGGACGCAGCGGATCGGCATTTGCGGCCGAAATCGGCACCATGAAGGTGTCCGAAGAGGTTGATGCCCTGGTCACGATCGGCCTGAATCCGATTAAGTTTCTTGTTGTCCCGAAGTTGCTGGCAATTGTCATTATGCAACCGTGCCTGACCATGATTTCGAACGTCGTCTCGATGATTGGGGGGATGACTATTGGGGTCGCGCTTCTGGGCCTCGGAGCAGTTCGCTATGTGAACCAAACCTTTAGCTCGCTGGTGCTGCAAGATATTATTACCGGCTTGATCAAAAGTGTCGTGTTCGCGGTTATCATCGCGATTGTCGGCTGCCATGAAGGTTTTCAGGTCGAAGGCGGGGCGGAAGGGGTCGGCATTCATACGACTGCGTCGGTTGTGAAATCCATTGTGTTGATCATTTTGGCTGATTTGCTTGTGACAACCTTCTTTTTCTTTTTCTTATAAAAAACGTGATATTTTTGCCACAAAGGCACAAAGGCACGAAGAAGTTCTTTTTTACATAAACGCTTTGTGCCTTTGTGCCTTTGTGGAGATCATATTATTTGTGAGCAACGAGCAACAGCGTTTCAACGACGATATGATTGTTGTCGAGGATCTCGTAACGTATTTTGGCGACAGGCGTATTCTCGACACCATAAATGTGCATGTGAAAAAAGGAGAAGTCCTGGTGGTCCTGGGGGGCAGCGGATGTGGGAAAACGACATTACTGCGCCATATGATCGGATTGCTTCAGCCTCGCTCCGGACATATTCATATTCATGGGCGTGATATTACGCGACTCGGAGAGGATGGTCTAAACGAGATCCGGAAAAAGATGGGGATGCTGTTTCAAGGGGCAGCGTTATTTAATTCCATGACCCTTGGGGATAATGTCGCCTTGCCATTACGGGAACATACACGCCTTGCCGACTCAACCATCAAAATTATGTGCCGCATTAAGCTCGGCCTGGTTGGACTGACGGGCTTTGACCATTTTAAGCCGGCACAATTGAGCGGCGGTATGAAAAAACGCGCTGGCTTGGCTCGCGCTCTTTCAATGGACCCGGAAATTTTGTTTTTTGATGAACCGTCGGCCGGTCTGGATCCTATTATCGCCGCTGAGATCGACCGGTTAATCCTGAAGTTGAAACGAGCGTTCAAAATGACGATGGTTGTCGTGACTCATGAGCTGCCAAGCGCCTTTCTGATCGCAGACCGCATTCTCATGTTGGACGGGGGGAAAGTCATTGCCCTGGGAACGCCCGATGAAATTCGTGCAAATCTCCATCCGAGAGTGCAACAGTTTTTGCAGCGCGAACCTAATACTGAAGTGCAGGACGATGACAAATATCTACAATTGATTACAGGACGATAAGTAGGCTTTTACCCTATGAAATATAGTGCAAACGAAGTTAAGGTTGGTTTTGTTGTTATTCTCTCCGTAGTGTTCCTCCTGGTCTTTATTTTAGCTCTTGGAGGGAGTGGTATCTGGAAGAAGACCGTGTCTTATACGACGGAATTTTCGATGTCTGTCGGTTTGGAACCTGGCGATACCGTTCGATACGGAGGGATGGAGGTCGGAAGAATTACCAGTGTTGGCATCTCTCCTGATAATCCGCAGAAAATCAGAATCTCGTTTAGTGTCGAAGAGAACATTCCTGTGAAGGAAGATACAATTGTCTTTATCAACTACATCGGTTTGCTGGGGGCGTATTATATCGAAATTTCTGCAGGATCCGAACTGTCGCCCTCTGTGGCCCCAGGCACAATGATTCCAGCTAAGGACATCATGCAGTTCAGCGATATGATGGATCGGGTCGATTCGATTTCTGCGCTGGTAGAGCATCTCTTTGAAAAAATCGACGAAAGCGTCTCATCGATTATGATCGATGCCGAAGAGGTGATGTCCAATGTCAATGACTTGCTGCAATCGGTCAACCGGAAGCGAATCAAATCCATTCTCGATAATGTCGATCTCATTGTGGAAAATAATGCTGAAACGATTGGCGGCATTTTAGACAACCTGCGAAGTATGCTCGTTCAGGTCGATGCCCTGTCCAGTTCGATGAACCGAGTCGTTGTCGAAAACGAAGACCAGATTCAGGAAGCGTTTACTCTATTAAATTCTCTTATTACAAGTGGCGAACAAACACTCGGCGACCTCGAAGAATTAGTCGGTCTGAGCAAGACAGACGTTCAGCAGATTCTTCAAAATACAACAGACGCCTCCAAATATGTTATGGAACTGATGGCGGAGCTTCACTCGAATCGTGCTCGTATTACTGCCATGATGACGAATCTCGACACCATGTCTGACACCATGACGCAATTTTTGCAATTTGCCGATACAGGCACCAGTGAAGAGGTTCGGACAACTATCGAAAACATTCGTTCGTCTTCAGCGAATATCAAGCTCGTGCTACAGAAAGTCGAAGAGAATTCCGAACAATTCGAAACCTTGCTGGCAAATGTTACTGCGACGTCTGGCAATGTGTCGGAAATAACAGCATTGATCGCCGAACAGCGCCCGCAGATCGAAAATACCCTGTCCGCGTTTCAGGACAGCGCACAACATATCGAAGTTGTGACCGGAACTCTGGCCGAAAAACGTGACACGATCGCTCAAACAATTGACGATGCCGGCTCCACTATCCGTCATGCCGAATCTGCGGCGCAGCATGTCGACGGGTTGACAGGACAAGCCGAACAGGAGTGGCCGCAGGTGAAAACCATGTTGGAGAATCTGACGGTCATGTCGGAACAGACAAAAGAGATGATCGCGAGCGTCAACTCGAAACGGGAATCGATCGAACATATTATCGGAGAAGTCGAACTGGTTTCGAGCAAGTTGAGAGAATTGCTGGCCTTTGCGAGTAGCCAAACGCCAAATATTGAAGTGATTCTGGACGATTTAACACGCTCTCTCCATGATGTGACGACAATCACGGAAACCGTTGCGGCTAACCGTCAGAACCTTGAAGCCGTGTTTTCGAACATGAAGGGTGCCACAGAGGAGTTGAAAACATTTTCCGAATTTGTGGGGATGCAGCGTGGAACTTTGAAAAGCACGCTGACCAATGCTCAAGCCATAACCGGTGATGTCAAAACGGTCACAGAACTTCTGAGGGGACAGACTGACGGCATCGAGGCCATTATCGCAAATTTAACAACGACGTCGGACAATATTGCCGCGTTTACAACAGAGAACACAGATGAACTGGGACAGATCGTCATTCATTTGAACGCGACCTTACGCGAGCTGTCGGGATTTGTCACGACGTTGAATGGCAAGAAAGATGATGTTGTCGCGATCCTTACAAATACGAAAGGAGCGACCGCGGACGTGCGGTCGGTGACGCAGAAAATTGCTGAAAAAGGAGATGCAGTCGAAAATATTCTCCAGGGAGTGGATGAATTGGCGAATGAGATCAGCGCGCTTGCCCAGAAATTTCGAGGACAAAGCGATAAAATCGGGCCGATTTTAGATAATGTGTATGGCATTACGGACGATGTCAAAATCTTCAGTAATTTTATGAAGACGCGTCAGGAGGATATTCAAGCTGCCCTCAGTAATCTCCGCTCGACGTTACAGAATTTTGATACGATTTCAGCCACGTTTGCCGAGCATGACGAGGAGATCGGCGATGCCCTGGTCGATGCAAGCCAATCGCTGCGGAATGTGAATGAGTTGACCGGTGAGGTCAAAAAGAATGCGCCTCAGATCGACGCGACGATTCACAATTTAGTAAGTATCACCGACAATATCAAGATTTTTTCGACGCTCGCGAAAAGTCATCGAAACAAAGTTGCGAAAATTGTTGACAATTTAGAAGATATAGCGCAGAATCTTAATCAGTTTTCAGAATATGTGAAAGAAAATCCCTGGAGCGTGACACGAATCGTCCCGAAAAAGGAACGTGGATTTGTCCAGTAATCATTTGTTGTACCTGAATATTTAGGGAGAACACATGGATCTGCCAGCACTGTATCAAAAGTATGCGGAGTATATGCGCCAGTGGATGTCGAAATATTGGGAGACTCGACCAGAACCATTCCCTCAGCAAAAAACGGCTCCACCGAAGCGTCAGGAAAGACCGACCGTGAAAAAGACACCGGTAGTCACAAAGAAGCCGGTCACAAAGAAACCTGGAACATCATCTTATAACAAGGGGGCTACTATGGGGACAATAGCAAAAAAGGCGCTTGTCGTCGGAATTGATAAATATCGAAATTCTGCCTGGAACTTACAAGGCTGTACGATGGATGCTGCCGTGATGACCGGTATACTGCAAGATCACTTCGAATTCCCGAGCGATAATGTCCGGTTAGTACTTGATGAGCGCGCAACCAAAATCGGCATCGAGATGCGGCTTGACTGGCTGACGCGTGGCGCGCAGCCCGGGGATGTGCTGGTCTTCTTTTATGCCGGACATGGGTCGCAGGTACGGGATCGGGACGGCGATGAGCTTGACGATCGCATGGATGAAATTCTCTGCCCGCATGATTTGGACTGGGATGATCCGTTGACGGATGACATTCTAAACGCCTATTTCAAACGGGTTCCTGAAGGAGTTAATTTGACGGTGATCTTTGACTGCTGCCATTCCGGCACGGCCACCCGTTCCATGTATGTGCCGGTGAGTCCGGATGGAACCTATGGAGAACCGGAATATCAAAAGACACGCTATATCACTCCGCCGCTCGATATCATATTTCGGTCGAGAGGGATGGAAGATCTGCCGAAACGCCGACTCGGAGAAGCCGTTATCGAAGACAGACACATCTTGCTATCAGCCTGCTCTGCACAACAAGAGGCCAAAGAAAAGGTGATCGAGGGACAGACACGAGGCGCATTTTCCTATTATTTCAGCAAGGTCTTAAAACGGGCCAATTGGGATCTGACACATCGCCATGCCCATGATATGACTCTGACTCGTCTGCGAGATTATGGCTTTGCTCAAGTTCCACAATTAGAATGTCCCGAAGAATATATGGAGAAAAAGTTGTTCGGGTCGTTTCTCGATTGATGCGGCATACGCTGCTCGTGTTCTGTCAATAGTTCCTAGGGTGGGTCTGCCTTTTGGCCCACCAGACTGAATCATGCCCGGCTAGGTGGGCCAAAAAGCAGGCTCACCCCACAAGTAGGAAACGATAGAGATAGAGAATTCTTGCTTACACTCAAGTCCAGTAGTTTCAAACGACGGCTATGGATCATCTAGGTTCGCTGCACATTCAAATTCTCAGCTTTGGCTTACTCATTATAGTCGCCCATTTTATGGGGAAGCTCACGCGTTATTTGAATTTCGGCGAGCTGATCGGTCAATTGCTCGGCGGGATTCTTGTCAACCCCTACCTCCTGAACGTCGTGCATATCAGCGGGGAAGAGTATACTCTGGCCTTTCAGAATTTTTACTTTTTCACTTTTATCTTCCTCAGCATTGTCGCCTTTAGCCTCGGCGAAGAGCTGCATATTGAGAAACTCAAAGGCGTTGGAATACGAGGCGTGACTATCTGCGTTGTTCAGATCACGTTCACGCTGGTTCTGGTCACCGGGGGCTTTCTCCTGGTGGGCTACGATCCGTTTTTGGCGCTTATTCTGGGGAGTATCGGGCTGGCCACATCGCATGCCGTGACCTTTATTATCACGAATAAACTGCATATCGAAGGCGAACTTCAGGAAGTCCTGGCGAACATTATTGTGCTGGACGACCTGATTGAAGTGATCATGTTTTCACTGGTCGTGCAGTTTGCGATTGGCAAACAAAAAGGGCGGGAAGTGCCTCTGGCTGAGGCAGTGATCCATGCGTTCAATGAGGTCGGACTAGCCCTGCTGTTGGGATTGATCACGTTTTTACTGCTCAAGTTCCTCATCCGTGAAGTCGAACGACCGTACAAGTTCGATGGGGAAGGAAAGGAATCCGGAAAGGAATCCCGGTCGTTTGATCTTATTTGGAATATCTTCCATGAGCATCCTTCTCCATCGTTGGAAGTAATGTTTGTCGTTGTGGGCCTGCTATCGATCAGCGTCAGTATTGCGATGAAAGCGCATCTTCCGTTCATTCTGGTTACCATGGTGACCGGCATGTGCATTTCGAATTTTCATACGCCGCTGCTTTTCAAATCCCTGAAAATGGAAGAAATTTCTCCATTTTTCAATCTGATGTTTTTTGCCCTTATTGGCGCGAATATTCGCATCGATGCCATTCGTTTCGGTACGATTGAGTTTGTGGGGCTGTATATTCTCACGCGATCTGTGGGGAAATTGCTGGGAACGCATCTCGGCACGATTTTAGCGAAGCAAGATCTGAAAATCCGGCGCTGCCTGCCAAAACTCATGCTCCCACAAGCTGGAGTCGCTGCGGTCGAAGCGACATACGTTGCCCTGGTCCTTGAAAATGGTGACGATGTGCTGAATGTGATTCTGCCGTCACTGATTTTTTTCGAAATTGTCGGAGTTATTTTGTCTGAGAAAACGCTGCACCAGTGGAAATCCTGGATTATCGGCGAAGAAGAATTTATGCAGCGCCCGTCTGCTGCAGAAAACGTGCCTGTCCTGAAGCAGGGCACCAATATCCATCTGAGCACGGCCCTTTCCGGAGATCTCATTAAAATCCCCCTCGACTCGACTACCAAGGAAGGTGTGATTTTAGAACTGCTGGAGGTCTTGAAACATGCTGGAAAGATTACGAATATCCAGGCGGTCTTTCAGGATATTATGGATAGAGAACGCTTAATGTCCACAGGGATCGGGGACGGTATTGCCATCCCACACGGGAAAACCAGCGGGACGGATGAAGTCTTATGTGTCTTCGGCTTGAAACCTCAAGGCGTCGATTTTAAAAGTCTCGATGAGCAGCCAGCCGATATATTCTTCTTAATCCTCTCTCCCTATGATGATGCCGGGATCCATCTGAAATTCTTATCGACCATTTCAGGCATCCTGCAGAGCGAAGACAACCGGCGTCATATCAGGGAGTTTTCTTCTTCACAAGATGCAATAGCCTTTTTTGCCATGCTCGATCAGCCACAAGATCATGAGGAGGGCTCACGTCCTCCGGAACAGGAGATCGAAAAAATCTAACTGAAGCGGCTCGATTTTAGCACTCACGGTTTCTGTCGAGAGATTTGAGACACCCACTCCGAGCAAACGAACTGGTTTGTTCGGAAATTCATCCTCACAGACGCTTCGCAATTTTTCGCTGGCACAGATAAAAATATCTTCGATATTTTGGTAACCGTGGGCCTGAGTCACACTTCGGGTGATTTGCTGGAAATCATAAAATTTGACTTTGAGCGTCAGGGTTTTGCCTGTGATACACGATTTTTTCTGCATCCGTCGTATAAGGTCGTTCGTCAGTTCCCGCAGCTCCGCCAGCAATTCTTTTCCATACAAAACATCTTCGCTGAACGTATTTTCTACGCTGATCGATTTGCGCTCTCGGTGTGACATGATTGGTCTGGGATCATGCCCCCGGATCATGCGATACAGGTACGAGCCGACTTTTCCAAAGTGTTCGATCAGAAACAACTCTGTTTGGGCGTGAAGCTGGTGGCCGAACTCAATGCCGATTTTTTTGAGTTTGCTTTGTGTGACTTTCCCGACACCTGGAATCTTTCGCACTTCCATAGCCTGGAGAAAGTGTGGGGCTGTTTCAGGAGTGATCACAAACAGTCCATCCGGTTTTTGTTCGTCAGATGCAATCTTCGCCAGAAATTTATTAAACGAAATTCCAGCAGAGCAGGTTAAATGAACCTCGGTCTTGATCTGGCGTTTGATTTTTTGAGCGATCCATGTCGCTGACGGAATCTGCTGAAAATTTTCCGTGACATCCAACCAGGCTTCATCAAGGGAAATCGGTTCAATCAGATCGGTATATTGGGAAAAAATAGTATGAATCTGTTGCGAAATTTCACGATAGCGGCTTATTCTAGTCGGAAGAAAGATTGCGTGTGGGCAGAGTTTATACGCCAATACACAGGCCATTGCCGAATGCACCCCGAACTTTCTGGCTTCGTAGCTGGCAGAAGCGACGACGCCCCGGCTGTTCGGCCTGCCGCCTACAATAACAGGTAAGCCTTTCAGTTCAGGATTATCCAGGATTTCGACCGAGGGATAAAACGCATCCATGTCGATATGGATAATTTTTCGTTTTTCCATATAAGAGTCTTGGGATCGTCTAGATGTTTCAGCGCGTTAAAAGGTCGCTAAAGTGGTTGCTGCAAATCCAATGCATGCACGATTTTGATAATATCCGTTGTTGTGTCGGCATGATAATCGGGCTTAACAGCCCAGGTATCGATATTGCTGCAGCATCCGTAAAATGCACCAATGCTCCGAATTCGGATATCAATGTTATGTTGCTGCAGGATAGTATTCGCATTCACAACACATGCTGCATCAACCTCATGATCGCCGATATAGAGCACAAGACCTGGAGTGGAGCCGAGCATCTGTTCGATGCACAATAGCAGAGCATCTGGCTCTGGTTTTTGTCGATCGAACGCCACATCTTCATAGCCGACAATATGCTTGAAATAGTGAGCGAGATCTTCTTTGTCCAGCGTTTGAGAAATCTCTGCTTTGGAATTCAAGGAAACCACTCCGTGCGGAATATGGCTGAGAGTATGCAGAACATTTTTCAGTCCGTCAAAGATTTCGACAGGCGTGATCTCCTGAAGTTGAAATGCCGTCCAGGATTTCCCGGCTTCATTGGTCTGGGCTGCTGTAAGCCCGAATTCCTCCATATAAAAAGTACGCCAATCACCCAATCGGGCTGCCGCGCGCCGATACGCTTCGACCGAAGTTAATGCCGGGATGTGTCTCGTATCTTCTCCTGTAATCGAAGACACAATCTTTCTGGTGACGATCATGTTTTTATGCCAGGTGTTTGCAAGCGTACAATCGTAATCCCAAATAATTGCGCGTAGAGGGTTCTCCATGGTTTTTGGGGCCCATCACAGAGTCTGGCGCTTTAAGTCGCAACCAGACTGGCTATTCATGTCGCCCCATCATAAAGGAAGAGTAAAATTGCAAATTAGTACACACGTCATTTTGTCAACCATATTATGGCAGTCACGAGAGAATATCCATTATTTTGTGCAGGCTTTTACACTTTTCTTTGCTTTTTGGAAAATGGACTGGATCGGAAAGAATCTTTTGACAGGATGCACAGGGATGACAGGATGAAGTCGGTCACCATTCCAGGCCCGTATGCATGCCTGACCTGACGTTTTGGGCGCTGGAGTATGGGAAACGAAGAACTCATGAGACTTATTTTGACAATGAAATTAGAAGTTCTGAAAAACAAAAAAAACGGCGCTCTTCCGAAACAGAGCGCCGCTTGCAGGAGGGGAGGAAATTCTTTATGAACGACGTTTTCTTGCAATGGAGACTAAGCCGACCATACCAACGCCAAGCAAAAGCAGTGTGCCGGGTTCCGGAGTGGCAACCGGCGTATCAGGAGTCGTGCCGTATCCCATCAGGTTGTCATTACCGCAGCTCATTGTAAAGTGGCTTGTGAAAGATGTTCCCGGAGATAAGAACCCTAAATCGACACTTGCGACGTTATGGCTGCCTCCCCTAAATCCACCTGCTTCAGCATCACTAAGGCCCTGCTCGTATCCAATCAGACCGCTTCCGATTTTAGTCCCGCCAGATTCGTAGGCCCAAGCGGTTGAGGTATCGTTTTGGCGATAGTAACCCATTGTCACTTTGGAGTTTTTGTCAATTTCGTAAATATCGTAGGTGAAATCAGTGAAGTTCAGATCCAGAACGTAGTCATAGCCGAACTTATTATTGATCTTCTTATTTCCATGACGCTTCAGACCTGTTGCAGGGGCATTGTCGCCAAATGCAACATCTCCATCGACATCGAGAAACAGATCCCCGGAAGTGCGAGTCTGATAGCCATTGATAAAATCGAAACCGCCTACCATCGACAGGGTGTGCTCATTAAGGAAAAATCCTTCAAGATCCCAATTCTGCCCGCGTTGCATTCCCGGCTCGACTTCTTGATCTTCCCCAACATCTCCATGACCATTTCTACCATCCCACCATCCGCTATAGCCTCCCCGCGACTTATTATCATTGATGGTAATTTGTTTTCCGAGATCGAGAGCATACACTTTTGCAACACCGACCATACACATTGCGACAACCATGACTGTCATAAATTTTTTCATAACGCTTTCTCCTTAAATATCCGGTTTTTTCAAGTTTGTACCCTACAAACAAAAAAAAACCGGCTTGAAGAAAGCCGGTTTTCCAGAAAATCTTTTTGTGTTCTGGCAACCCGGCTATCTTAAATAATAAGATCCGTAGCTTTCCGTCCCACCCTCACGAGTGGTTTGGCTTTTTCAGATAAGACACTTTATATGGTGTAAATGAACTGTACTACTCTATATGCATGTCGCATGCCAAATCTAAAAATATCTACTTTGTTTTTTTGTAAGTTATTGAAATTACATAAGATAAAAAAATATTAATCGTTATGTGCTTGTGAAAGAGATGGGTGATGTTAACGGCTTTTTGTAAAATTTTCCGACAGCGGCAGCTCCATTTGTAGAGTTCTTAACCCTCATTTTCGCATAATAGCAGTAAAAATCAGGTCAAAAAATTATTTGTAAAAAAAATCGACACAGTTTTAAGGCGATGTAACTATGTCGACCTAAAAGTGGGGGGGAATAAGTGCTTTTGGTGGACTGTAAAGTAATTCGACACTTAAAAAATCACGTTCGATCGTTTCGATTGAAGAGTGGGGGAATCGATAAGGATGTGCAATTTACGTTGCCCGTATTGTATCGGCCACAATCAGAACCTTCGAGCGATGCCGGACAATTTAGCTCTCTTCCCTCTAAAGGAGGGAGAGCTCAGTTGCTAACGTTTTTCAAAAGTGAGCGGAGGAGTTTAAAACGGTACTTCGAGGGTTCCGGTGACTTGTTCCAGTCGTGTTTTTGAAATAATATGCTGGACGATCGAGGAATAATAGCTGCTCTTGGTCTGGACAAGACTTTCTTGCGCATTGACGACATCGAGGTTGTCACTCAAGCCTTTTTTATAGCGCAGACTCGAAAGTTCTAACTGCTTCTCAGCCTGTCGGACACTTTGTTTTTGAAGCGCTACACTTGCTTCGGCCTGTTTGACGCTTACAATGGTTTGCAGAACTTCGGAGATAATATCCTCCTTAAGCGCCTGTAACGAACGAATTGCCGCATTAAGAGAAAGTTCTGCCTGCTGATAGGCTGCGCGTTCGCTGGCAAGATCGAGATTGAATGAGGAACTGATGCCCACTCCCCAAAAATCATCATCCATTTCCCAGCTTTTATCAAGATCGTCTCCCTGTCCCCGGAGTGTATAACGGACAGATACATCGAGGGGAGGATACAGGTTCTGCCTGGCAAGTTTAACCTGCCGCTCGGCTTCATGGATCTGTTCGCGAGCGGTCTGAATTTCTAAACGATTTGCCAGGGCCTGCCGGATGAATGTGTCCTGGTCGATGGAAATTGGAAAATATTTCAGGTTCGAGGAAAATCGATATTCGGCGTTCATATCGGTCCCAAGGAGCAGATTGAACTGGCGTTTCGCATTTTCTAAAGAGGCACGTGCGTGTACCAGGTTATTTTCAGCAGTAAGCTGCTGAAGCTCGGCCCGAAACACATCCATTTTCGAGGCCATTCCCACTTTCAGTTTTGCTTCCGCCGCTTGCAGCAGAAGTTTCGAGCGTTCGACGGCCTGCATATTGACATCTATGAGTATCTGGTCGCGAAGAATTCCATCGTATGAGGTGACAACCTGGACGATTAAACGCTGCTGGGCGAGTTGTAGTGCGCGATATTGAACTCTGGCATTTTGTTTGGCGGAAAGCAGTGTATTGGTGGTCGATAGGGAGCCTCGCCCTTTGAGGAGCGGTTGAGTGTAGGCAAAAATGATGTCTGTCTGATATTCATCGTCAAGACTGTTACTAATGCGTGTTCTGGTCTGCCAACTCGCTTCTCCGCCATATCGGAATTTTTTACTGAATGTCAGCCCGTACGTTTGATCGAGTTCGTCATTTTGTTGATAGAGACCAGAAATGTTGGGGCGGATGTTTATTTTGAAATCTGATCGAGCACTTTCTACAGAAATATTCGAACTGGTGACACGATCCTGTGATGATTTGAGATCGAGATTATATTCGAGCGCGAGTTTGATCGCGTCGTCGAGGGAGAGGATGAGCGGTTCTCCTTGCGCAACGGCTCCTATACAAACCAGAAGAGCGCAGAGGGGAACGCTGGTTACAAATATACACAACCGGTTTTTCATAAATTATTTAATACTACTTTAAAAAGACCTGATAGCAGAGAACGCCAGTCCAGGAGGGGTTGCACAGGGCGTTGCAGGCGGCCTCCATCTTGGAGCCGCCCTGACTCAGGTGGAGGCCGCCCGAAGACAGGTGCCCTCTACCATCCGTTTACTATGAAAATGCTTCTTGAATCCACACCGGATATTGATTGAGGATATAAGTCAAGTTTTATGTCGTGATGCTGAGGAAGCTGCGGCGGGTGGGGGCAGGTAGCAAGAAGTCAAGAATCCTGCAAGAAACCCCGGTCCGAAGAATGACCGGGGTTTCTTTGTCCTGGCCGGTAAGAATTTCTTACTCGGCGGCGTATTTTTTCACGAGCAGCGAGGCATTTGTTCCGCCAAAGCCAAGCGAATTCGAGATGGCTGCGTTGATCGTCAGGTTACGAGCTTCATTCGGCACGTAATCGAGATCGCAGGCCGGATCGGGAGTTGCGTAATTAATGGTTGGCGGAGCAATGTCATGTTTAACAGCGAGTGCCGTGATGATAAGCTCCAAAGCGCCAGCGGCTCCCAGGCAGTGTCCAATCATCGATTTTGAAGAACTGATGGGTAATTCGTAGGCCCGTTCTCCGAATACCTTTTTAATAGCCAGGGTTTCGAATTTATCGTTAAACGGTGTTGAGGTTCCGTGTGCATTGATGTAGTCGATGGTTTCAGGAGCTATCCCAGCATCCTCAATCGCATTGCTCATACACAAGCTGACACCTTTGGCTTCGGGATCAGGGCTGGTGATGTGATAGCCATCGCCTGTTGCTGCATATCCGGCAAGCTCGGCGTAAATATGAGCATTTCGCGCCAGAGCATGTTCCAGAGATTCGAGGATCAAAATTCCGCTGCCTTCTCCGATAACAAAGCCATTACGGGTTTTATCGAACGGCCGGCTGGCTCGAGTTGGATCATCGTTGTGTGTAGAAAGAGCTTTCATATTAGAGAATCCGGCAACAGCTAATTCGGTGATGGTCGCCTCAGAACCGCCCGCAAGCATAATATCCATCGCACCACGCTGAATCCAGCGGAAGGCCTCGCCAATCGAATGCGTTCCGGTCGCGCAGGCTGTTGAAATGGCAAAATTGGCGCCTCGAAGTCCATAGCGGATGCTCAAATGACCGGAGGCCATATTGATAATTTCCATCGGGATAAAGAATGGGGACACCCGGCCCGGTCCTTTTTCCAGGCATATTTTGTGCTGGGCCTCAAAGGTCTGCATGCCTCCCATGCCAGTGCCAACAACTACGCCCGCCCTGGATTTATCGATGTTGTTCAGCTCAATTTTCGAATCTTCGAGCGCCATATCGGCGGCAGCGATGGCATACTGAACAAAAGGATCCATCCTCCGTATGGCTTTTTTCTCAATATAGAGGGTTGGATCGAAATTTTTGACTTCAGCAGCAATCTGTGAGCCCACTCGACTCGGATCAAAACTTTTGATTGTGTCTGTCCCGGAAACCCCTGCCTGAGCATTTTTCCATAACAGTTCCACGTTATTTCCGATGGAGGATACTGCCCCTAATCCTGTGATAACAACTCGTTTTTTCATGATAGTCTATTCTTCTGTACTTCTCATGTCCGTGCATGATTGAGTACCTTTGTCTTCAATCAAGCACAGGGACGATCTTAATAATTCGCTTGCTTATTCGACGCTGTGATACCGTGCCGTTTTTTGGGGTTAACTATGGGCTTCGATGTAGGCGATCGCGTCTTTGACGGTGGAAATTTTTTCGGCGTCTTCATCGGGGATTTCAATGCCAAATTCCTCTTCCAGGGCCATCACTAATTCAACCGTATCAAGGGAATCTGCCCCGAGATCATCAATGAACGATGCTTCTTCAGTCACTTCGTCAATATCTACTCCTAATTGCTCTGCTACGATTTCACGTACTTTTTCCATATCAACTGCCATTGTTTGAATCTCCTTAAATGATAAATAATGTTGGTTCTTATACGCGCAAACATTCCGAAAATGGTGATTTCTACCCTTTTCTCCTCTCTCTGCAACGTTGTTCTGTTACGACAATCCATGACGTGTTGTTTTTACCACTGAATCAGGGCTGATCCCCAGGTTAAGCCGGCTCCGAATGCTACTGCCAGAACGGTATCCCCATCTTTCAATTTGCCATCACGGTGGGCTTTATCAAAGGCGATAGGGACTGTTGCGGCTGAGGAGTTACCATAATAATCGATTGTGACCATGACTTTTTCCATTGGGAACTTTAATTTTTTTGCAATGGCTTCCATAATCCGAATGTTGGCCTGATGCGGCACAACAAGGTCGAGATCGCTTACTTCCAGATTATTATGTTCCAGCGCAATTTTCCCTGCTTGGACCATTGACTTGACGGCAAGTTTGAATAGCTCATTGCCACGCATTCTGACGTAATGCATGCCTTCGTGTAAGGTGTCGTGACTCGCCGGATTCAACGAGCCGCCGCCAGGAATAAACAGCGTGTCGCTTTGTCGGCCATCAGAAAAGATATGCGTTGATTTGACCACATGTTCTTCATCTTCAGGATCTGTTGCTTCTAAAATCACGGCTCCAGCGCCGTCAGAGAATAAAATACAGGTGTCACGGTTTGTCCAATCGACAACTTTCGAAAACATGTCTGCGCCAATGACAAGGATTCGTTTATACATTCCGGTACGAATGAATTGATCTCCGATCGTGAGCGCATACAGAAAGCCACTACATGCGGCCGAAACATCAAATGCAACGGCACGAACTGCTCCGAGTTTATGCTGCACCAGGCAAGCCGTAGACGGCATCGGCATATCCGGAGTGACCGTACCAAGCACAATCAAGTCAATATCAAGCGGATCGACCATTGCGTCTTTCAAGGCTCGTTCTGCAGCTCCAAATGCCAGATGCGACACTGGAACGTCCTCATGAGCAATGCGGCGTTCTTTGATACCAGTTCGTTCCCGAATCCATTTATCGCTCGTATTAACCATTGCTTCGAGGTCGGTATTCGTCACGATTTTATCTGGCACGTAAGCACCTGTTCCTATTATTTTTGACCTGAACATATCTTTATTGAAAGGCAGACTATAATAATTAGAAAGAACCGATGCTGTCGCGCAAAAGTTATCCCCTCTATTTTCTATATCAGCCTCTCCTCACAATTGCGTGTTGTGTGAATGGCATAAGGTTCTGTTGAAAAAACACACCTTAGTGTTATAGCGAAATCCATGCCAAGTTTCTTGATGGTGGAGTGTTTATCGAATCCTTGTGTAAGCCTGCTCTGTCATCTCCCATAGGAAAGTTTCTTGTAGCGTCCCTTTTAGAGGTTCTTTTGGGAAATTGCCTCCACAACTACTTTGGGTCATTTTCGTAGAAATTTTTAAGGGAGAGTCCGTATCAGCCCAATAGTGATGTGAGGGAAATCTTACCTTTTTGGAGTTCCCTAAATGAAGAATTTATAGAGAAAAAGGAAAAATTGTACATTTTATGACACCTTTTTACAGCGTATTTTTCCTGTATTGCCATATTTCTATACGTATGTACAAAAAAAAACATATATATCGTAATTTATACAGTTCTAGGAGTGAGGTTGAACAATTTCGATGAAATGCTCTTACCCTTTTGCGAGTTCTTCCGCATTTTTCTTGACCAGATGCTGCTTTTGCTACTGTTGTGTCCTTGGGCTTCCGAAACCTCCATCTACATATCTGCCTGAAATGAGGCCATAATGATAGACCTGAAGATACATGAACATTACCCATTAAGAGAAATAACCACCTTCAGAATTGGTGGAACAGCACGATATTTTATCGAGATTCATTCTGTCAACGAATTACTCTCTGCACTACATTTTTCACGAGTCTCTCATCTACAATTCTATATTGTCGGAGAGGGGAGTAACCTTTTTGTCAGCGATCGAGGATTTGATGGTCTCATTCTAAAAATGAGACTATTGGGGCGAGAAATTGTTGAAGAAGATGCGCAGAGCGTTCTAGTAAAATCCGCCGCCGGAGAATCGTGGGACGAATTTGTTGCACATACTGTCAACGCCGGATGGTGGGGCATTGAAAATCTCTCTTTCATTCCAGGGAGTACCGGAGCATTTGCTGTCCAAAATGTTGGGGCGTATGGACAAGAGGCAAGTGATGTTATTGAATATATCGATGCATACGATGTTGAGACAAGAAGTCGCGAGCGGCTTGTTTTGGAGGAGTGCAAATTTTCCTATCGTACGAGTATTTTTAATTCTCAGATAAGGGCGCGCTATATTATTCTTAATACCTTCTTCCGGCTGCAAAAATATGGCAGACCGGTATTGGAGTACTCTGAGCTGCAAAGGGCTTTGGGAGGAGTTCAAGGAGCACCAACACTGCAAGACATACGGGAGGCGATCGGAGAAATCCGGTGGAGAAAGCTTCCTGACATAGAAGAGCTTGGGAGTGCCGGGTCTTTTTTCAAAAATTTTTTTCTCACGCCAGAAGAGTTTCGTCTGGTCTGCACCCGGCTTGCCAGGCATGTCGGTTCAAAAGCCTCGAAGCAGGTTGCAGAGAGATGTAAACGAGTGAACGCAAACGAACTGACGGCGATCAAACTTCCGACAGCGTTATTGTTGGACGTTTGCGGACTACAAGGACTGCGAGTTGGCGGAGCTGCCCTGTATCATAAACACCCCCTCATTATCGTCAATGAGACAGGCAATGCAACAGCCTCTGATGTCATGAAGCTCGTGAAGCATGTGCGGCATAGGATCTCTCGAAATACTGGCTTGCAGATTGTTCCTGAGCCGAATTTGCTTGGCTTTACCTCAGAAGAACTGCGGGAATATTTTGGTGTCTCCGCCTAAGCAAGCCCATCATCCGTTCGTCCTGAGCGACCTACCTCTATCCCTGGCATTTCGACACGCTTAGGACGAACGACTGGAGAAGGGCAGTGAGAGTTCTTACGTAGACCTCTCTTCTTTTACCGCTCAATCAGCCGGACGTCCGACCCGAATTTCTTCATGACAAGCTGGAAATTTTCGGCGTCTGTTCTGCCCGCTCCTTTAGCTATTATGCATGGCGCGTTTTCGACGAGCGCCTGAGGTGATTTTGTTAATCCCTCTATTTTCGAAAGAATATGGAGGATGTAATCCGGATTTTTGCCGACTTTTACCAACTCAATGTCATATTTGGGTTCTGTTGATTGCTGAGGCTCAAGCTCAGGCGTTTCCAATTGTTCCTCCGGCACATTTTCCGGCTCGATGACAATAGGGGACGGCTCGAACAACGATGGGGCAGTACGTTTTGTTCTTGAGGTTTCTTCATCAAGATCTTCTTTCTGAATAATTTCTGCCCCGAGTTCCTTTTCTTTGAGCAGATCTTCATTCTGGGATGTCTCTGGGATATCCATTTCGATTGGAGTTGAAGCGATATCTGTTCCTGGTTCGAAATTTCGAACTGCCTGATCAACATCGGATTCGAATGCTTCTCCAGGAAAGGCCGCTTCTTCTACCGATTCAACATCTTCTATGATTCCGGGATTCATCATAAAAACCTCTTCATCGTCATCGCCTGCCAGGTTTTCGGAAGTTATTTTTGACATTTCTGACAGAGCATCATTGGGTAGCTCGTCCTCTGATTCAATGAGTTGTGTGTTTCGTTTCGGAAGTACTTCGAATGTATCTCCGCCCACCTTGATTGCTTGATACGCTTCTTCGGTAGGGGTCGTTTCTAAGTCTTCTAAGTCCCCATCGTCTAAAATCTCGTCCAGTGTTGCCTGCTGATCAAGCTCTGGCGTATCTTTTAACAGAGTTTCCATCGATTCTGATTCTTCAAGTGCTTCGGGCTCCCGTTCTACCATTTCTCCTAACGATGTTTCCGTGGAGAGGTCGGGCTTCTCAGGCTCTAATTCAATTGCTGTCTCAGGCTCTTCTGAGAGAATGTACTGTTCGGGTTCTGCCGTCTCTTCTACCTGCAGCTCCGCTGGGATTTCAGCTTCTTCAGGCTCTAACTCTACAGCGAGTTCAGCTTCTTCTACAATTGTCTGAACAATTTCATCATCGGAACGAGACGGCTCCGGTTTCGCAGGACTTGAGATGAGAAGGGGGGCCGTGGCAGCAGCAGTCGGAGGTTTCGGAAGATCGTCTTGTAATTGTTCTGATGCCTCTAGCTGCTGGATCGGTTCTTCAACAATAATCACATCATCGAGTTCTTGTTGCTCCGATTCTTCGGGACTGATCGTCTTGTCAGGTTTTTCGATTTCCACAGATGGCGATGGTTCGGGAATTTCTTGTGTTGCGGGAAGTACATCTTCCAAATCGATAACCACATCTTCCTCAACATAACTGGACGTTTCTTCAGGAGGGGTATGAGGGGCGGAGTCCTTTTCAGACGCATCCATTATAACATCTAATTCGTCTAAATGAGGATCTGTTTCGTGGGAGATTTGAATGGGCACCACATCTGGTGGCGCTGCAATTGTCTCCTGTTGCTGGTTCTCTGCGGGCGCGTTTGCACGAATTGGCTGGAGGGTGTCTCCATGAGTCGCATCATGTTCGAGATGTGTTTTGAAGCGGCGGCGAGTTTTAAATAAATCGAGCAGGAGCAACAAGGCGAGAAGGTTGAAAAGCAGGGAAATGATTAAAAGAATACGCTCCCATGAAAAACCGTTTTGCCGGGACTGGAAATCTTTGAGCTGGTTCTGAAGTTTTGTCATTTCAACCTTTTGGGCAAGGGCGTCTTCATCTTTTTGTTTGAGCGTTTCTTGCAGTGCTGCAATCTCATTCTGCGCTTCAGTTCCTTTGATCTCTTCCAACTTGAGCAATTGTTTATGATCGTCTACCATCTGCGCAACATCAGTAAGTTTCCCTTCCAATGCCCCTAATTCGTCAGAGAGTTCGGTAATTCGGCGATCTTTTTCTTGAAGCTGCGCCTTATATTGCTCATTCGCTTTTTTGAGTTTTTTTAAGGATGCGTTACCTGGCGCTGAGGTTGTGCTTCGAGATGTCGCGGCGCGTGAAGGTTTCGGAGTGGGCGCCCTTGTCGGTTCGATTCTGGTTGTCGGGCGTGAAAGCCCGGAACCGTGAACCCATCCAGTTTGGCCATTTGGCGCTTTGATTTCGAACCAGTGTCCGGAGGTCTTGCCTGTCCATTCTACCGGCGTTCCAAGACGTAATGTTCCAATCAGCGTATCTTCACCGACTTGCGGGGCATCGCGAAACTCAAATTGGTCACGTGTTATTGTTAGTGTTTCCTGTGAAAGTACAGAGCCTGTGGGCAGAAGCACACTCAAACCAACTATGAATAATCCGACTAGAAGTGTGGCACGTATTGTTTTTCTCATAACGATGTTCTGCATGATATACCTCAACATTGCGTAAATAGACATCCTAAAGCTAGTGATCTCGCACAATCTGCACTCGATACTGCTTTTCTGATAAATCAATAAAATCCTTCAATCGCGTCTAAATTTTCTCGTATCCCTTCATCAAATATTCCTCATCGGAATCATCAAATCGTAAAAACCCCGGGAATTCATAGATAATGCTGCCCGTATCCGCCACGGCTATCTCGGCATATCCTCGCCGGACGATCTCTTCGAGGGCTTCTTGCGATTCTTCCAGAGAAAGGGAGCTATTGACCGCCAGTTCGACAGGTGTCAATCGTCCTTTATGCTGTCGGGCAAGCTTCAGAATTGTCGTTTCCAGCGTTTTTTTCTGCTCTGCGGGATCCGGAGCCTGATGCAAGAGAGGAGGAGGCTGCTGGGGGGACGTTGCAATATTGCCTGAAGGCCCTTGAATATGTAAATTGACAGTTGCCCCTTGCTTAAGCTGCTGTTGAAGATTCTCGCGCTCTACCATACCTGGAATCCGGAAGAGATCAATTAATTGGCCGATTCCGAGCAAGCCGAACGTGAAAAAATACAATACGCCGGTCCAGGGTTTTCCCAGGTAAAATCGATGCAGACCGCAAAATCCGAATAGTGATGCGGCCCAAAGCAAAAATGCCGTTCCTGATGACTTCATACTAAGAGTTCTAGTGTTTGACTGATAAAGAGAAAAAGAGGTTTTCTAGACTTTAAAGTTCCTTTTTACAACAAACTTCTGCAATTGTCAAGACTTATGTTTACTCAAAGCCGAGAAAAGAGTCGTACATGCGATCATTACTGCTCATAGAGGCGCGAATAAACGGTGGAGGAAAAGTGTCTCTTGATGTCAACAAATGGTATCGGTCTGCTCGATTCAGAAAGTAAAGGGTGAGGGGGGGGACTTGGATGGCATTAGTGTAGGAGCCCTTGTCGCCGCCTTAAAAATACGCCCGAGAGGATTCGAACCTCCGACCTAAGGATTAGGAATCCTTCGCTCTATCCTACTGAGCTACGGGCGCATAGATCGATGGAAATGGCGTTTGGGTCTAAAATGTGATCAGGGTCGTCATTTCGCCACAGTCCGCGATTTTCTCTCGTCCATTGAGAAAGCTTAATTCCGATAAGAACGCACTGCCGAGCAGATGTGCATCAAATTGTCGAAGTAATTTGGCAACGGCCTTTACTGTGCCGCCAGTTGCCAGCACATCATCGACAATCAGAACATTTTGACCGGGTTGAATCGCGTCTGTATGCGCTTCAAGCGAATCAGTACCATACTCCAGATCGTAGGTGACTGATTTGGTTGTATAGGGTAATTTCCCCGGTTTTCTGACGATGACCAGTCCAGCTCCCATCTTGTAAGCCAGAGCTGAAGCAAAGATAAAACCTCTTGCCTCGATTCCGACAATAACATCAACCTGCTTACCTTCCCATTGTTCCGCCATGCGATCAATGGTCTCGCGAAAGGCTTCAGGATCGGCTAGCAACGGTGTGATATCTTTAAACAGAATGCCTTCTTTTGGGAAGTCTGGCACGTCTCGAATAATGTGTTTTAAATCTTTCATGGGTGCTCCTTTCGGTGCTGTTATTGTGTGTCAGTTCTGCTCAGCAGCATCCTGGTCTATTCCGGAACCACTTAAAATTTTGTTCACAATAAATTTGAGTTCATTGACTTTGAATGGTTTACTGACATACTCCATTGCCCCAAAATTCATGGCTTCGATGTACGACTCGATCTCACCATAGCCAGTAAGAATGATCACACCGATGTCTTCACGAATTTTGCGAACTTTTTTCAGGAGATCAATACCGCTCATGCCAGGCATACGCATATCGGTTAACATTAAATCGACATGGGTGTCATGAATAATATTGATGGCTTTTTCACCATTTTCAGCACATAATACAGTATAGCCTTCATCTTCCAACAGCTTACTCAGCCCTTCTCTCAAACCTTCCTCATCATCGACGACTAAGATTACGTAATTTTGCATTGATAGAGTGCGCCCTCATGCTTTATGATATGATTCCCCTGCCAGAATCGTACAAGCCCGATACACCTGTTCGACAAAAATGAGCCGACACAATTGATGTGGAAATGTCATACGTGAAAGCGAAAGAACGTTATCAGCCCGTTTCAGGAAATCTTGTGAAAATCCTGTTGCTCCGCCCGTGACAAAGGTTAATCGTTTGACATCTCCCCGCAACTGATGCTGTGAAAGATAGTGTGCAAATTCACTTGAGGAATATTGGGAGCCGTGTTCATCAAGGGCAACAACGACATCCTGAGATGTGAGATGTTTTGTGATGTGCTCACATTCCCTTTGTTTCACGGCCTCGTCCCGCTCGGTCTTTCGTCGTTTTTCCGCCTTAATTTCCGTATATTCAATTGTCGTGTAGTGTCGTATTCGTTTCAGGTAGTCGTCAAGAGCATTCTGGAGATCTGCATCTTTCAGTTTTCCAACACAGACTAATTTAATCACCATGACTCAATACAGACGCTTCTGCTGGAGCCGAATCGTCGGCAAAGGACGTGTGGGGGACATCGTTCCACAAACGTTCTAAGTTATAAAACGTGCGAGTTTCCTCAAGAAAGATATGAATGATGAGTTCATCATAATCCAATAGAACCCAACGCCCTTCCGACAATCCTTCAACATGCAGGGGGAGGATGCCCCGTTCTTTTAATGCCTGCTCAATGGCGCTTACAAGCGCCTTGACTTGAATAACTGAACGACCACTGCAAATGAAAAAGTAGTCAGCATAGGTCGATACCTCTGATACTTCCAGCAAGACAGGATCCAGTGCCTTCTTATCACGAGCGGCTTCTACGGCGATCATGACATCTTCTTTCGTGACTGTCATAGCATGCAGTTGTTCTTGTTCTTTTATGTGGGACATGTAAGCTAACCTTGATAAAGCTGTTGGGTGACATGCCGGACAACGTCGCCGATCCCCTCGCCTGTTACGGCAGAAATGGGATAACAGGCAATGCCTTGCTGTTCACAGTAGGCTTGTAATTTTTCAAGTTGTTCTGGATTCTCGATGCTATCGATTTTATTGGCTGCGACAAGCTGATACCGTTTGAGCAAGTCGGGATTATATGATTCCAGTTCTGTGTTAATCGTATGAAAATCATGAATGGGATCGCTTGTCGATTCGGGCGAAATGTCGATAACATGCACAAACATTCGTGTTCGTTCGATATGACGCAGAAATTGAAAACCAAGCCCCGTTCCCTGGGAAGCGCCTTCGATCAATCCAGGAATATCGACAACCACGAAGCTCTGTACGTCTGAAATCCGGACAACGCCTAAATTCGGCGCTAATGTGGTAAAGGGGTAATTCGCAATCTTAGGCCGCGCTGCCGAAATTCGTGAAATGAGCGTTGATTTTCCTGCATTCGGGAATCCGATAATTCCGACATCAGCCAAGAGTTTTAATTCAAGTTGGAGTTTTCGCTCTTCGCCAGGCCGTCCTTCTTCGACGCGACGCGGGGTTTGGTTGGTCGACGATTTAAAGCGGGCATTCCCTCGCCCTCCTCGTCCGCCCTCAGCAGCAATGAATTGCTGCTGCTTCTCGGAGAGATCCGCAAGAACCTCTCCGTTTTCTATATTTTTGACGATGGTTCCCGGCGGAACTTTGACGATCAGATCTTCACCATTTTTGCCATGCCGGTTGTTCCCCTTGCCGTGGATGCCCTTTGGCGCCCGATATTTCCAACGATACCGGAGGTCAACCAAAGTCGTTCTCTGGGGATCGACTTCTAAAATAATATGTCCGCCGCGTCCCCCGTCCCCTCCGTCCGGGCCGCCCTTTGGTACAAATTTTTCGCGGTGGAAACTCAAACACCCATTTCCGCCGTCGCCGCCTTTGACCCAGATCTCGATTTCATCAACAAACATTTATGATGCTTGCACAGCCTCCTGTTGAGGATTGACCTGGATAAACCGGCGTTTTTTGCCCTTGTTGATAAATTCGACGACGCCGTCGATTTTTGCGAACAGTGTATCATCTTTGCCACGTCCAACATTTTTACCGGGTTTAAATACGGTTCCGCGTTGGCGTACTAAAATACTTCCGCCAGTCACATACTGGCCAGCAAAACGTTTGACTCCTAAATATTGCGGATTACTATCACGACCATTCCGTGAACTCCCGCCACCTTTTTTATGTGCCATAGTTTTTCTACGAACACACAAACGACACGTAAACACCCTTAGGTTCTTTTTCCGTGTATTTCGTGCATTTCGTGGTCTCTACCCTTACGCAGCGATTGCTTTAATTTTGATCGCCGTATATTGCTGGCGATGCCCTTGTTTTCGCTGGTAATTCTTTTTCCGTTTATATTTGAATACAATGATTTTTTTGGCTTTGCCTTGTTCGATGACTTCAGCCGTGACCGATGCATTTTCAACGTACGGTTGTCCAACCTTGACCGTATCGTCATCAGTCTTGACCATCATAATTTGATCGAACACAACGTCCGTACCGGTTTCTGCATCCAATTTGTCAACCCGGATGATTTCACCTTCGGTGACTTTGTGCTGTTTTCCACCTGTTTTAATAACCGCGTACACGATATGGTACCCTCCGAAACAGAACTAATATGTCTGAACTGAAATTTGATTGTTGAGAACATTTCCGAAAACACAAGGCACGTAACACTTGCCGTAAAATTCTGTCAAGTGTTTTCTCTCTTGCCTCTTTTCAAGTCGATGTTTTCTTATGGCAACTTTTTAGCTCAGAGCGAAAAGCTGCCCAAAAAGCCTCATACTTCCCTGCAAGCTGACGAAGGAATAATTGTAAGTCTTGAGAGCAAAAACGGATGAGAGGGCTTTTGACAAAAAGGCTTAATAAGCAACTGCCGAGAGGGGAGATCTTTGGGCGATGCCAGGCTGTAAGCTCAGGATGTATTCGAAGAAGATGTGCTAACGCACAGCCAGCTTTGATTTGCCGATCGATAACCTTTTCCGGTGTGTAGTGATGGTAATGATAGACACAAGCATCGGGATTGTAGCGCAGGTTCATGCCTGCCTGAAAAAGTCGAAATCCGAGTTCAATGTCTTCATAAGCGGCAAACGGAAAACCTTCATCAAACAAACAATCCTTCAAAAAGCGTCTTGGCACCATGACGTTTGCGGTACAAAATTTGTGATATTCCAGGTTGTCGGCTTTTTGCATATGCTCATAACCGACATCAAATGACAGCCGCCTGGTCCATCTGCCGAACAGTAATTGATTAGGTGTCTCCGGCGACCATTGCAGCCTGCCAAGAATTCCACAGTTGGGGTGCGAGGCAGCAAAAGCGAGGTGCTGTTCCAAAAATGTCGTCCCACAAGGAATGGTATCATCATTGATAAACAGAATATATTCCTCCCTGGCATGTTTAATACCAGTATTTCTTGCTGCAGAAGGCCCTTTTTTCGGTGAACACTTTATCAATTCGATAGGGGGGCGGGAAGAGGCAATCAGGTTCTGTATGCGCAGCAAGACGTCTTGGGGGCTGCCATCATCAATAACAATGGTCCGATCTGGCATAACAGTTTGTTGCCCCAGAGCTGAAAGTGTTTTTTGTAATTCGTTAAACCGATTGCAGGTTGGAATAATGATGCAAACTGACATTGATGAGACCATGAACGGTTTTTCAACATTTGCTGCGTGGTAACAGACCGCAACAAAGAAGAGAACAAACTTTCATTACTGTTTTATGATGTTTTGAGAGGCACAATAGCACTCTCCGCATGACGTCTGCCGAAAAATGTTTTGTATGAAAAGTCTTGACAGCCTATCGGTTATCAGCATCATATTTGACATTCCGGGTCAACAGAATTACAATGAAATTTTCCAAAAACTTAGAATTTATGAAACTTCCACTGATCAGTATTGTGACACCAGCATTCCAACACCGTCATTTTTTGGAAACGTGTATTGCCAGTGTTGTGATGCAAGAGTATCCCCATGTTGAACATCTGGTGATTGATGGCGGTTCAACCGATGGAACGGCAGCATTTTTAGAAACGAATCCCGGACGGGTGAGTTGGTGGCGCAGCCATCCTGATAATGGGCGAACACAGGCCCTTAACGAGGGATTTGGTAAAGTCTCGGGCGACTGGATCGGCTGGCAAAATTCTGACGATTTTTACTATCCTGGTGCGTTCTGGCGGATTACTGAAATAAGTGAAAAGCATCCTGACGTGCAGGTCATCGCCGGTGATACCGCGATTGTGGATGAACATGGCATCAAAAACAATTTAGTGGGCATCGCTCCATTTCCTGCAAAACTCTGGCTGCAAGGCCATTGGCCCTACAATCAATCTCTCTTTATTCGGAGGAATACTCTGGAACGCGTTCTCCCATTGGATGAGCGTTTCCATCTACACATGGATATTGAGCTGTTTGCAAAGCTCGCCATGCTGGAACCCAAAATCGGCTATATCAATCAACCTTTAGGCGCGTTCCGGAAATACGACGGAATTAAAACCGACAACCTGGAGTATCAGAAACAGCGTCAATGGGAGCAAACCACGCTGCGAGAACGCTTTCGGCAACCGATGTGGCCGGGAACTGGATGGCGATATCAATGGTTCCGAATTCGGCATCATGCCCGAGTTTTACGATTTTGGGGTGGTCGTTCTGTGGTTGTACGTTTTGTTACGCGATGGAGGCATTCCAAAGAAGACATTGCCTTCATTGAAAGTTCCTAGGTCTTCCTGATTAACATATAGCGTCTTTGGTAGACATCAGCAATGAAGCGATACCATAGGATCGGTCGTTTGAAAAATGCTGGAATACGCAATCCCTTGTTGGAATTGTTTGCCCCCTGGGGGAAGAATTGCTCAAGGTTGTGTATATCTCGTTGGGCCTTTTGCATCTCTAAAATATAGGGTGTATAAATCCATTTTCGAAGATTTGGCGTCAAGGGATACTTGCTGTAGAGTTAAACGAATTCTCTTATAAGATGTAAACTGTACCCAATGTGCAACAACAGTATTGTTTTGCCAACATTTGGGAGTCGTGGAGCGTGAAGTGCCTGCCGGAAAGACTCCAGAACTCCAAGCCCTCCAGCTCTTTCTTGTCATCCGTCAGCTATAACTTGGCCGAGCATTAGTACATATTCTCTGTGAGTTTTTCTGATGATTCTTGTTGCAAGCCGGTTTTTAAGAATATTTTTTTACTGTACTGAAATAGTAGGGTCATTTCTTTGAAGGTTATGAAGCCAGTTACAAAGGGGATGAATAAGGTTCCTACTGTAAAAAGTCCCATCTTCCAGAAGAAAAATGACCATTGAAATTCTGTTTGGGTTGAAAAAATACTACTGCATCCCGAAAATAGCGATACGATAATGAAAAATCGCAGCATGCCATAATTCACCGGGTAAAATTTTTGAGAAATATACATGACATAGACACTATACAGAAAGTAGGCTGACAGCGTTGCCCATGCCGCTCCTGTGATGCCGAATCTGGGAATGAACAGCCAGTTTAAGAATATATTGATCGTTGCCGCAAGTATGCCGCCATACAGGTAATGATAGGTTTTTTTACGAATGTCAATTCCAAGGCAGAAATAATCGGAAGTATTAAAGATCACTATAGCTGTTACCAGGATGTATATGACTCGTACCGCATCGATATAATCCTGGGGGGTAAGGAGTAGCAGGATTTCAGCCGAAAACAGCTCAAGGCCAAAAGCGAGATAGGCCATGACGATTGCAAATCCCTTATAACTCAATCGAATTTGTTCTCGTCCTTGTTTTCGCTTGTATACAGCCCAGAAGAAGGGAGGCCAGGCAATTGTGAAGCCGGAAGAGACAAAGAGCAGAATGTTGGTGAATTTATAGGCAATAGCATATATACCAAGCTGGCTTAATCCATGATAAAACTGAATGAAGTAGCGATCGAGATATTGTATGATAAAGTAGGCAAGCGTTGACGGAACAAGAGGGAGTCCATAGCGGAGTAACTCAGGGAGATAAGAGAATTTGGGTTTTGTGAAGAATCGAAATTGCTGAATGAGCATCATCCCGGTAATGCTGCATTCCGCAAGAACTCTTGCCCAATAGATGCCAATGGTACCCGTTCTGAGAGTAACAACAAAATAGAGGGTTAATGGCAAATTGATCGAAAGATGGATAAAGGAAAAGAGGGAATGCCGTAAGGCCTGGAATTGCAAACGATACAATTGCAATAAATACATTGATAGATTCGAGGTAAAAACAGCCAATAACGCCCATAAGATGGTGCCTGTCACAGAGTCGTCTCCGACAAGATACCGGCTGAGGGGCGAGGCCCCGAATGCAAAGAGGGGGAGCAAAACACAATAAGCAGCGATACATGTCCAAAAAACTGTTGAGAAGAGTGTCTGACGTTCTTCTTCTGTTTCCGCCTCGGAAAAAAATCTGGGGAGCGAATGAGCCAGTCCAAAATTTGTTCCCAGTACGAGAAAGGCGTTCAGAACTTCGATGATATCCAAAATGCCGTAATCTTTAGAAGAAAATACACGCGTATAAATCGGTATTAGTATAATACCGAGCCCCTTTGAGAGCCATCTTGGCGAGCTATACATTGCGACATCTTTGATAAACGCGAAAAGAGAATGAGACTGTTTCATGTTGTCTCTGAGGCCATACGCTTTTTGAAGTCCCGGTTAAGTACTCGGTTTGGATGATAGGACAATTTTGCCCCATCATTGTTGTCAATTCTGCCGAATCACGTCTACGCCGTCCGGAATAGCGAGTGAGAATAAGTCGTCGGGCGGAGTGGTATTGGTCTCGATATTGTGTAAAAATACGTCTGTAATATTTCCATACGGATCGTAGACTGCTGTGTGGATGATCCGGTAGGCATTCGGATCGACGCTCAGAATCAGTTTGGCCAGTTCGGGTTGCGGCTGCTTCGGTAAGAGCTCCAGTTTGTATTCACCGTTTTCCCCTGCTGGGAGCAATTTCATGTAGAAATCATTTTGCAGCTTCCCCATGCCTGATAAGAAGGTGACAGGGGTTCTCGACCCATAAGCATCTTCGGCATTTTGTACGATGACCTGGCTGTCTTCAGTCACATAAAACCACATCGTTTTTCCATCGCTCACAAGAAGCTGCTGTTCCGGGTTGGTGTATTCCCAGCGCATTTTGCCCGGTTTCTTAAAATACACAATCCCCTCGGACTGTTTCGGAGCAGGAAGCGATCGTAAACGTGAAATCTGGGTGAACGTCGCGTAAATGTCTTGAGTGCGTTCATATTCCGCCTGAACCCGATCGATGATGGTGTCAAGCGTTGGCTGTTGCTGGCTCCAGGCTAAAGGAACAAGAAGGAGGCACAGGGTGACGCTGAATGTAAATATGGTGCAGAGTTTCATGAGCATTATGTTTTCCTACGGTTTCAAGAGTTGTCAGACAGTTTCAACCTGTCTGACAACTTCGAGATCCTGCTGATTGAATGTTATTCTTCAAGTCTAAGTCTGACCAAAAAACGTTCGTCCTCTTCGCACAGGTCTATCCGGAGGTAGCTATGGCGGCGGACATAATTCATGATTATCGGGATGCCGCGTCCCAGGCGGTCGGCATAGCGATAGTTCTCCATAAACTTCATAATCAGGGGATTGCGAGAAATCGAGATTCCGGCTTTCATTTTGTCTATGGTGACAGTGTTCACGAGCCTTCCCGGATTGCTCACTTCGACTGAGCGTGGAAACATCTTGACGAAGATCGGCGAATGAATTGTATAGTCGCGATGAACGGTCGCGTTGACGAGCAATTCGCGAAAGACTTTTTCCGGAAAAACGGTTTCCTCGCGTTTCACCCCCTGTATCTGCGAGCGTTGCCACCAGTTCAGCCTGATTTTATGGAGTATATCATCGATGATTTCAGGGCATGGCGCATAGCTCTGAAAGCGATCGAGAATCTCTTCCTGGTTTTCGTCGGCATAATGTACCAGCGTAATTCCAGTATGAGGAAGAAATCGTTCGATAGGGGAAACCGGGTGTCTGTCGGTTCTGGCAAAAAACAGCAAGCCTACAACGGTCGCGATGACTGAATCGACAGTGAAAGAGAGCACTGAGGCATTAATGAGTAATTGCTGTAATTCTTCCGCCGGCAATTCGCGAATGTCTAACTCATAAATCGATGAGAAATAGTCACGCAGCTTTTCGATGTTTAAAACGTCTGAGTTTGCCCCTGAAATAGCGCGATCATCGTTATGGCACATCAGGGAATTTTGAAAAAGGCGAGCCAGTTCTTCGCGTGACGCGTGACGTTTTGTACTGCCGATACGGATTAAATATTTGCCTTGCTTCGTGCGATAGGGCTTCTCAAGTCCTTCGCTGACAATCATCCTGGCAATTCGTTTCCCCTGGATGTCGTAGGTTTTAAAACCGGGAATAATCGGTGGAATAATGTTTTCGCGACAGATATTCATCACGCGTTCTTCAATGGACTGCTGTGGGTTCCGAATTCCAATGACTTCGCCAGTATCTGAAATTCCCCACAGGATACTGCCGCCTTTAAAATTCAGGAATGCGACGATCTCTTCGGCAACTGAGGTCGCATTGTCGAAGCGTTCCTTGAATTCGATATAGGAATTCTCGCCATTGGTAAGAATCTCATGAATGGTCATTGCATCAAATTGCTTACATGTTTTATGAACATGATTTTTATCAGGTCAAAGTCACAAGCCTTCATCTCATCAGAAGCCTTTCTCCTTGCGCAAAATTTGTCAATAGTTTTCATCTTCCGGAAGTGCATCCATGAGGGAAGATGTGTTTCTTCTTTGGCAAAAAAGCTTGTGGAGAGACTTCCTGAAACATCTTTCGAGGTCGCCAGGCAAAAGAAAAGAGACGTCACCCTATTATGCGCTGCCTTCGGAGTGATTGTATGGAGTGAAAGGGAGTATCACATGAAATCTCGTACCTTTATTGAGTTCACTTTCAACCCAAATGCGTCCGTGATGAGCTAACACAATCGCTTTGCAAATAGCAAGTCCGGCTCCGGATCCTCCAAACTCTCGAGTTGAGGTACTGTCGACCTGGAAAAACTTTTCGAAAATTTTATCAAAATACTCGCTTGGAATTCCGATTCCTGAATCCTGGACGGAAATTTGGATACCTTCTTGCACGCGCCGAATGTGCAATTGTATCGAACCGTGTTCCGTAAATTTGACGGCGTTCGAGAGCAGGTTCTTGAACAGCCGAGTAATTTTGTGCTCATCAGCGAGGATTTTAGGAAGTTCCGGTTGAATGTCGATATCGAGAAATTCCCCTTGTCCTTTAGAAAGCGTGATAAATTCGTACTGATCATCGTTCAGTTCTCCTAAACTTCCCTGGAGTAAAAGTTCATACGTGCTTAGAATTGAGGTCAACGGAGTGCGGAGTTCATGGGAGACTGTGGATAAAAAATTGGCCTTCATCCGATTGATTTCTTTCTCTCTCGTGACATCTCGCAACACAGTCACCACTCCCATGAGGTGGTTGTTTTTATCGCGGAGTGTCTTGGCTACGGCGATAATCGTGATTTCGCTTTCTCCTCCAGCCCGCGGCAGGACAACCTCATTACTTACGACTTCATTCGAGCGGTGTGAGGCCTCGATAAGGAGCATAATTAATTCTTTGAGTTCAATGACCTCCAGGATACGTT
>PDWJ01000240.1_pt1 | contig 100229 bp, 80 predicted proteins | sample 1430881 | NCBI WGS metagenome assembly PDWJ01 (sample SAMN01162460, study PRJNA174530) | Oral metagenome, whole genome shotgun sequencing project. | biome: Marine environment; feature: Marine mammal; material: Swab sample of the gingival sulcus; isolation source: swab sample of gingival sulcus...
CGAACTCAACGCTACAAAGACGATTTTCCCAGGAACCAACCTGCGTCTGGTTTACAAACTGGTGTCCTAACAAAATCTTCAGAGGTCAGGAGGTCTGAAGGTTCGGATTCATCGGAAAAGACTTGAACGCTTCAACAGAACGGTCAGGGAACTGACCAGACGCAGTTGTGGTAAGAGGTTGAAGCAGCTGATTCACGAACTGAACCAGTACGTTACTGGCTGGTGGGATTACTTTCGTTCGACGGAAGCTCAATCCTTCCTTAAGGGAATAGGCATCTGGATAGTGCGACGGTTGCGGAGTCTTGTCTGAACAATGGAAGAACCCTAAAACCTGGGTAGCAAACCTGAAGAAGCTTGGAATTGCTCACGCCGATGCCATGCTCTGCGGCAACGCCCGCAAGAAGTACTGGCATAAGAGCAAGGTCAAGTGGGTGACCATTGCCATGCCACAACGATATTTTACCTGCCGAGGATTAACCTTGTGGCCATACTGGTTTCCTGATCCGCCGAACCACCTTGGTACGTGATCCGACTTGTGTGTGCCGTACCCGCCACACACAATCGAATAAGACCGTGATTCGTTCTTCACACGATGGTACTTATGGAAGGTCTTTTATTCGAGGTGCTTTTGGGACCACATAACATGTTCATGAAAAAATCTGGGTTAGATCCTCTTCCTGATACTAATCAAGGAGCTCCCTGAAAAAAATAAGCAACTCTTGAACGGTTTGTTCAACCTTGGGCAAGAGCGGTTCAACCTCCTTAAGATTGTTATTTTTTCCTGCCCGCTCAATACGTTGACATAATTTAGCCAGCCGCACTGCCCCGACCTGACTGCTACTGCCCTTCAACATATGCGCATATTTTTGGACATCGCCTCCACATCCCTTTTGAAAAGCCGCTTTCAGAGCAGTAGTTCTTTCTTCCAGCACACCCACAAACACCTTCACAACCTTTTCCAGGTTGCCGACATGCTGTTCTAGTTTTTTGAGAGCATCCAGATCAATTATGGCATTTGTATGCGATACCGTCTGTTCTTCTGGATTGTCAGTCACTCCTATTTGAATTTTATCCCGTACTTCCGGTAGCCATGTGGAAAGGACTGTCTGCAGCCGTTTAAAATCAAGGGGTTTCACGAGATAATCCTTCATACCGACCTCAAAACACCGTTCATGGGTATGCTCGGTCGCATCGGCAGTCAAAGCAATAATGGGAGGAACAGACGAGCCTTTCCTGCGAAGCTCATCCGAAATCCTGGACGTCGCTTCAAAACCATCCATTACCGGCATCTGGCAGTCCATAAAAATGAGATCAAAGGGAATTTGATGACACAACTCGATTGCCTGCTGCCCATTGGCTGCAAAATAAGTCCTCAGCCCAGTATCCTTGAAAATTTCTTCCATCACAATACGATTCGTCTGGTCGTCATCAACAATGAGAACACGACTTTCTCCTGTATCAAGACGCAACTCAGAAGCAGGAGGTATATATTCAGGGCTGGGTAACGCCATATCAAAAAGAGCGGGGAAATCTGCAAGGCTTTCCCCGTAATCTGTCGGCTGAAACAGAAGGGTGAACAAAAAACGGCTGCCTTTACCAGGCTTGGATTCAACTTCAATCTCTCCCCCCATCAAGTGTGCCAGCTTGGAGCAGATTGAAAGCCCCAGGCCGCTTCCTCCAAAACGCCGGGTGGAACTGCAATCAGCCTGGACAAAAGGTTCAAATAGGTTTTTTTGAGCTGTTGCAGAGATGCCTTCTCCAGTATCAGTAACAATAAAGCGCAACAGGTCACCCTTCTCCCTCTGCTCAAGACATTCTACCTCCAGGGTCACTTGACCGTTGTCAGTAAATTTGATGGCATTGCCAAGAAGATTGACAAGTATTTGGTGGAGCTTCAGGGCGTCACCCTTATAATATCTCCCTACTGAAGAGCCGCTGACCAGCCGTACAGTGACGCCCTTTTGTCTTCCAGCGACGCCATAGAAGGTCAATAACTGTTGCAGTAATTCCCCAAGGTCAAAAGATATAATTTCCAGCCCCATTTTCTGCGCCTCAATTTTACTGAAATCAAGCAGATTATGGATCAATGTAAGCAGGCTTCGGGCAGACGTACGGATAAGCTGGGCAAAGTGTTTTTGACGAGGTTGCAATTCTGTGTTGAGCAAGAGTTCACTAATGCCGATAACACCGTTCATCGGGGTCCGAATTTCATGACTGATCATAGCCAGGAAATCAGACTTTGCTCTGGAGGCACTATCAGCCTGTTTCGCCTTCTCCCGGAGCCGTTGATTCTCTGTGCGCAGGTTGGTGCACTCCGCTTTGAGGTCTGCTATTTGCTTCTTCAGTTGAGATTCCGTTATTGTTCCAGGCATGGTCAGGAAAACAGTGAAAGTTGAAGAGAGTGAGCTTTCTTTTTCTTTGGCGCGGTCACAACCGGAGCCGGTTGCAGGTGTTCGGCAATCAACTCCCTTGAAAAAGGAGAAATCTCGCACAGTTTAGTTTTTCCATTTTGTACCCTGGACCCGCACCAGGTTAAATATAATATCTCCACCGCCCGGGTCATCCCAACATACAGCAGACGTCGTTCTTCTTCGATATGCGCCTGCAGTACAGCAGGGGAAAGATCATTGTGAGGGTGCAGTGGGATCAGTCCATCTTCAAAACCGGCAAGAAAAACCAGTTTGAATTCCAGTCCCTTGGCAGCATGGAGGGTGGAAAGTGTGATGGCTTCACTTTGGGGTTCGTAGAGAACACTTGCACTGTAGCGCTGCAGGTAGTCAGAAAAATCATCCAGGCTTGGACCATAGTTGACGGCAAGTCTATGTAACTGCCGGACTTGGTTATTCCCTGATTCCAAACCATAATACTCAGCCAGGCGCATAACCAACTCCACCATGGGCATTCCCGCTCCACACGCCCTTTTCAGGGTCTGAAAAAAGGTCTGAAAATTCCATAAAAGCCTTGGGGTATCTGCTGCATATACCCCATGTATTTCCTGCCCCAGTATATCAGAGACCTCTTTATGGTCCCCCATCCACAGAGCAAGCCTGCGTAAGGTCCTTTCTCCGACACCCGGCTCCTGTTGAAGCAGGTAGAGTTGCTGCTCGATCCCCGCTCGCCCGGCCAAAAAAAGGATGGCGTAATACAGAGGGCGCATGTCCTTTGTGGTATAAAAGGCCTTTTGATCGACACGTTGATACGGTATACCCCGCTGCTGGAGCACCCTGCTGACCGGTTCCATCTGGTGGCCTGTACGAAAAAGAACCACTATATCGCGCATCCCCAGGGTTGCCTGTTCTTTGATATCCATACGTTCAATAACACGATGCGAGGTCCCGCCCAGATGGGCTTCAATATGGTCCAGAATACAGCGCGCCTCCTGATTTGGTGTAGTGCACCTGCACAGATAAAGAGAACCCGTTCGCTCATGAATCGGTCGCATGGGTCTGCGTACCCAATCCGCTGTATTGCCTGCGATAAGGCGTTCGGCGCTGCGAAGGATATGCAATCCACTGCGATAATTGGCAGTCAATTGTATGACCTGCGCATGGTGGTTGACCGCAAACCGGGAAAACCAGCGAGCATCAGCACCGCGAAAGCCATAGATGGACTGGTCCGGGTCACCGATAACAAAAACTGGCTGCGACTCTGCCAGCAGAGAAACCAACTCATACTGTTCATGATTAATATCCTGAAATTCATCAACAAAAAGGGCCCCGGTCGCCATGCGTATGCGCCTGCTCTCCTCTGTTTCCTGCTGCAGCTTTCCTGCCAAGACAGGAATGATACAGTCCATATCAATGAGATTTCTTTTTTCAAGCGCATGATGATACGACTGCACCAGGGGGTCTTCCATGCCAGGAGAGAAGACCAGTAGGCGCTGTATATGTATAGCCTTTTCTTCTGCCTGCCGCAGGGAAGATGCCAGATCAAGTTGCATCAGCATCAACGGCCGGTCATCGCTGCCCAAAACCTGCAGTTCCGGCGTTTTTTCCCTAAGCCAGCGAAGGCAGTAGCCATGAAAAGTGCTTATCTGGAGTCTGTCGGCAACCTCTTTTTGATCGGCAAATCTTGAGCGGATTTCATCCGCAGCTTTATTGGTAAAAGTAATGACCGTGCATGGTCCCTCTCCTTGAGCGAGCTGTTTCCGTACCCGAGCCACCAGGGTATGGGTTTTACCACTTCCCGGCCCTGCCTGGACTGCTATAATTGGGGAGGTCGAATCAACCGCAGCCTGCTGGGAGACGTTGAGTTCAGCAGATGGAATTGTCGGTTTTGCATCCTCTTCTTCTGCCGTTTTTTTACCATCTACCTTAACGGTTCGTTTTTTTTTGCGTGGTGCGCTGACTGTCATACCAAAAAGATTCCCCTGACCAACCAGCTGTTCCTTTTCCTTTGCGGCAAAAACGCGGATAACGCCATATGCACCGTCAAATCCCGGCCTGCGTATGACCTCTTTGTCTCTGATACGACGGATGGCCTCTTGAAGCAGAGCATTGCTCTTTTGCCCAATTTCTTCAAGGGGGGCATCCAGCAAAACGGAGAACTCCGAGCCAAAGGTGCGAATAGCCTGGGCATAGGCATGTCGTACTTTTTTGCTGGTTGGCCCGACATTCAGCAGTTCACTGAGCACTTCCGGCAAAGGGATGACACTATAAACGGCGGGATCGTGCTCTTGAAACAGCGGTCTTTCACGATCTGCGAGCACCATCACTCGATTGAGTACGCCAATGGTGAGGGGCTTCCGGCAAACCGGACAGATATTATCATGCTGCCTACTCTCCTGTGGTTCAAAACATATCTGGCATTTTCTATGGCCATCGCAATGATATTTCCCCTCTTCAGGGTAGAACTCGACTGTGGCGGTGAACACTTGTCGTCCGCTTGCGTCCCTGGGGTTACGGATGGCATCACGCAGGTGATAGAAGCTTGGTTCCGTGTCAAAAATATTCGCCTCTCTACCGAGCTTGCCTGGTGAGTGACAATCAGAATTGGAGACCAAAGTGAAACCATCCAGGGCGGAAACGCAGCGATTCATTTCCGGATCTGAGGACAACCCGGTTTCCAGTGCAAAAATATGCGGTGTCAGATCTTCAAAACATGCTTCGATGGTATCAAAACCGGATTTTGATCCAAAGAGGGAAAACCAGGGGGTCCAGATATGGGCAGGTACAAAAAAACCTTCCGGCGCATTTTCCAGCAGAATTTCCAGTAGATTTTTGGCATCAAGCCCCAGTATAGGCCGGCCGTCTGATTTGAGGTTCCCTATATTGGCCAGCCTTTGATTGATTTTCTGTACGGATTCCAGATCGGGGGCCAGAAGAATGTTATGATTTTTTCGAACCCTACCAGCCTTTTTGTAAATAGAACTAATTTCAGCAGTCAACACAAACCGGACCTGTTCTACCGACCGAATCCCTTGCAGTTCTACTGGCAAAAAATGACTGCAGTCCAGATATTCATCACGGAGTCGATACAATCCGGGTTGATCTTCAACTAACTGTTCGCACAGGCTGGCATACCATGCAGGATGGGTAAAATCGCCGGTACCGACAATATCGATCCCTTTGATTGCGGCCCAGGCAGCCAACCCCTGCAAGGTACTGGACGCGCTGGTTGCCCTGGAATAGGCTGAATGTATATGCAAATCTGCTCTATATTGCACTGTCTGTTACCTATAGAGGTTATGCTCCTGAATATAGTTTTGCACAACTGGATCTAATCCGCTCGGGCAAATGCCCGACTGCAGTTGGGACCGGACCTGGGACGAGGAAACAGGAATATGCAGATGACCATGATAAATCAGCTTGGTATTGGCAGTGGAACGAAACTGCTGAATGCTCTGGTCGTATTGAAATTCAGGCTTCAGGCCTTTAACGCAGTCGGCAACAAAGAAGGATGGCGTTTGATCACGGCGCCCTGCAACAATGACATCTACCAGCGAGAGAAGACGTTCTGATCGGTGCCAGGTTCTCAGTTCTTGGAGGGAATCTCCTCCTATAATCAGGGAATATCTGGTCTCAGGATATTTTTTTTTCAGTGTCTCTATGGTATCTACAGTATAGGAGCGTCCTCGATGCTCCTCCTCTATCAGCGACACCTGCATATCAGGTTCGTTTACAAGAGCCAGACGCAACATGGCTACCCGATGTTTGAATGAGGCTTTGGTATATAATTTGTGCGGGGGATATGGAGCAGGAATAAAAAGAATGGCATCCAGATGGTGCCGTCTGAGCACATAACGGCAAATCTCCAGATGACCGTTATGTACCGGATCAAAAGTACCACCAAACAGGCCGATATCCTGCTGGCCCGCCTTGGGGCTGGATTGGTTACTGTCGTATTGCACCTTGTCCGTACACGATAAACTTTCTGGTTGTCAATTCCTTCAATCCCATGGGGCCATAGGCATGAAGTTTTGTGGTGGAGATGCCTATTTCTGCGCCCAGCCCAAATTGTCCTCCGTCATTAAAACGAGATGAGGCATTGACCATTACGGCTGAGGCATCGACTGAGCGAAGGAATTCCTGGCTGCGCTCATAGGAATCAGTCACAATAACCTCGGTATGCTGACTCCCGTATTGTGCGATGTAGTCCATGGCCTCTGCCATACTGGAAACGACCTTGACCACCATGGTCAGATCAAGAAATTCCGTCCCCCAGTCCTCCTCGGCAGCAGGTTGGATGGAGGGAACCAGGCTGCAGCTTTTCAGACAACCAAGGAGGCGAACATTGTTCGCCTCAAGTGCGGCTGCGATGCGAGGCAGGATTGTGGCTGCGCACGCTTCGTGCACGAGCAGCCCTTCAAGGGCATTACACACCCCGGGTCGCTGCACTTTTCCATTAACAACAAGAGCCACGGCCTTGTCCGGGTCTGCAGATTGGTCAATAAAGGCGTGACATACACCCTTGTAATGCTTCAGCACCGGAATCATGGATTTTTCAGTTACGGCCCGGATAAGCCCCTCACCGCCTCTGGGAATGACCAGGTCTATGTATTCTTCCTGTTTGAGCAGGATATCGACAGCGGCCCGTTCAGTCATGGGCAATACCTGTACCACGGCAGGATCAACCTGATGTTTGTCCAGCACCTGCTGCATCAACTTTGCCAGGGCAAGATTTGAACGAATCGCCTCTGATCCTCCCCGAAGGACAACCACGTTGCCGGCTTTCAGGCAGAGGGTCGCTGCGTCAATGGTCACATTGGGTCGGGATTCATAGATCATGCAGATCACCCCCAGGGGAACACGCATTCGTCCTACGCTGATACCGCTAGGCCGTTGACGCATCTCTGTCACTTCTCCCACAGGATCACTCAGGGCGGCTATTTCCCGTACCCCCTGCACCATGGAGACAATACCTTGTTCATCAATGCGAAGACGATTGAGCAGGGCAGGGCTGATACCTTTTTCTTGTGCAGCTTCAAGATCTTTATTGTTTGCACCTATAATCTCTTCAGCTTGCGAGGTCAGGGCTTGAGCGATATCCAAGAGAATTTCATTTTTAACAGCCGTTGGCAGGTTAGCCATGATACGTGACGCTGCTTTGGCCGTGCGGGCAATTTCTCTAATCGACTGTTCCAACTGCTCCATCTCTCAGTCCTCCATTATCTTCCTGCTCAGTGGGTCTGTTCATCAATGTCTGCCTGTAAATGCTTCAATGCTATAAGCATTGATAGCCCCGCTCGTAGGGGTATTCCTAGAAAGATTCGGTTGTAAGGACCAGGTTGTCGCGGTGAACAACCTCATCACTATCCTTATGGCCCAATACACCAAAAATTTGGTTACTTTTCAATCCTTTAATCTGATCAATTTCATCTGAACTGTAATTACTCAAACCTGAGGCAATAGATACCCCCTCCTGATCCAGGCACCGTACAGGCGCTCCGACATCGAACGCTCCCTGCACGCTGAGGATACCGGAAGGCAGGAGGCTCTTTCCTTGTTCACGCAATGCTCTGCACGCACCATGGTCGAGCGTCAGGTATCCTTCGGGCCTGAGTACATAGGCAATCCAGTGTTTCCTGCGATTGATCTGGTCTTTGGCAGGGAGGAAAAAGGTGCCAATACGCTCTCCACTGAAAAAGGCCTGAAGAATATCTGGCTTTCTGCCTGGTCCGATAAAACAGCTTCCGCCGCATTCAGCAACCATGCGAGCTGCCCGCAGTTTAGCGAGCATCCCCCCTGTACCGAGCTGGCTGGTTGAATGTCCGGCCATATTTTCCACTCTCTTGTCTATTCTGGCCACGGTATATATCGGTTCGGCGTTGGCATCCTCCACCGGATGACCTGTGTACAGACAATCGACATCGGTAAGGATAATAAACATGTCAGCGCCAATCATATTGGTAATCAACGCGCCCAGGGTATCATTGTCACTGAAACGAAGCTCTTCACCAGAGACGGTGTCGTTTTCGTTGATAATGGGAATGATGCCATAATCAAACAAAGTAAGAAGGGTATTACGCACATTAAGATACCTTCCACGGTGGGAAAGATCGTCGTGGGTGAGCAAAATTTGGGCGACTTTTTTTCCATACTCCCCAAAGGTCTGCTCATAGGCCTGCATCAACAGGCCCTGGCCTGTGGCTGCCAGGGCCTGTTTGACGCGGAGAGCTTCATGGGCAACCTTGTTTACCCCCAGCACCTGACGACCGGCGGCAACAGCACCGGAACTGACCAGGATAACCTCCCTTCCGCTGGACTGGAGGAAGGCAATCTGCCGCGTTATATCAGCGATACTATCCAACCGCAATCCGGCTTTATCCGTGAGCACCGCACTGCCTACCTTGAGGACCACCCTTTTGGCCTGGTCAAACAGGGTTTGGCGAAGAAACAGCCCCTGGTCTCTATTCATCTGAAAGGTCATGCTCCTCCTCTTCTCGTTGTTGTTCCAGAAGAGAACCGATCATCTCCTTCAATGTTTCCAGGTTCATTGCCTGCTCTGCTGATATTGCCGCATACCGGTCTGCTTTATCGGCTAAAATCCTTGTGACCTCAGCCAGTTCCTGGCTGTCCAGCAAATCTATTTTATTGATCAGCAGGATATGGGTGCGGCCAAGTAATTCCGCATTATAGGCACTCAATTCTCGCATCAAGGTCTGGTAATCGGCGAGGGCCTGGTGGGCACCGACAGAGCCGTCGATAAGATGCAGGAGGATGGATGTCCTCTCAATATGGCGTAAAAATTGATGTCCCAGACCAACCCCTTCATGAGCGTCGGCAATGAGGCCAGGGATATCTGCAATTATACAGGGTTCGCGATGGGAAGAAGGAGGAAATTTGAGCACACCGAGCTGAGGTTCCAGGGTGGTAAAGGGGTACGCAGCTATTTTGGGATTGGCGGCAGAAAGCTTGGACAGCAGAGTCGATTTCCCCGCATTGGGAAGCCCTATCAATCCCACATCCGCAAGCAGCTTCAGTTCGATGGTAAGCCATTTTTTCTCACCGGCCATTCCTGGGGTCGCCTTTCTAGGCGCCCTGTTGGTAGAGGTCGCAAAGCGGCTGTTCCCATACCCACCTTTGCCACCCCGGGCGGCAAGAAACACCTGGCCGTCATCCACAAGATCCACCAGAATTTCTTTGGATTCAGCATCTCTAACCAGAGAGCCCAACGGCACTTTGATGGTGGTGTCATGCCCTCCTTTACCATGCCTGTCACTGCCCTGCCCGTTACCGCCCCTTTTGGCTTTGAAATGGGACCGATAGCGAAAATCCATTAGGGACCTGAGCTGTTTATCGGCGATCAGATAAACATCCCCGCCTTTGCCTCCGTCTCCGCCATTGGGACCACCTTTAGGGACAAACTTCTCTCGCCGGAAGCTAATACAACCGTTGCCACCGTCACCAGCTTGTACAAAAAATTTGGCTTCGTCAACAAATCCCATGTTCTTCGGCTCGGTTCGGAGTTAAAAAAAAACTCGGCACCAATATCTCTATTGATGCCGAGTCTCATGAGAATCGGTATGCAAGGTGGTGCTGCCTTGAAATATCTCTATAACAGAGTTCCTGTACGATTATTCGGGATAGACAGAAACCCTCTTTTTATTCTTGCCAAATTTTTCATACTGCACAGTACCGTCAATTTTAGCAAAAAGGGTATAATCCCGCCCACAGCCGACGTTCGCACCAGGATGAATTCTGGTACCCAGCTGTCGAACCAAAATATTCCCGGCTCTGACCACCTGCCCGCCGAATCGTTTTACACCTCTACGCTGACCGGCACTGTCGCGCCCGTTCCGTGAACTACCGCCTGCTTTTTTATGAGCCATGCTTTTATCTCCGTCCAAGATACCAGGTAAGAAACCAGTTCCCTATGCTGTTATGTTTTCTATGGTCAGCGCTGTATAGAACTGACGATGCCCTTTTTTAACCTGATATCCTTTTCGTCTTTTTTTCTTAAACACAACCACCTTTTTGTTCCTGCCCTGCTCAGTAATCCTGGCAACCACTTTTGCACCATCAACGACAGGTTGTCCCACCCTGACGGTTTCACCGTCAACGACAAGCAGAACCTCATCTAGTTCCACAGTATCGCCAACCGCGCCTTGGAGTTTTTCAACCCGAAGTGTTTCACCGGCTTCAACCTGGTACTGTTTGCCACCGGTGCGGATTATTGCATACATGCGATTCCTCCTCTATCCATTAAAACAAAAAAATATATTTGCGTGAATATCAAATATAACATATTGCTCCAATACATGTCAAGTCAAACGTGTTCACACCTCTTTTAACACCCCTGGTATTCAGATCTCTTATCCTCCATCCCATCGGTAACATCGGTGACGTGTGAAGAGGCTGCTCGAAAGAGGTATGGGGTGATGGACCCTATTCCTTGGACGACCTGGTTTCCACCTGTTTCTTTGAGGGATTGTTTTTGTGGGAGGCGCTTTCGACCATTTGCCGCTTCCAGCTGGAAGCCATCATCGGATACGCACCGAATCGACTGCCATCTTGGACATTGTTGCATTGTTGTGCGTTGCCCCATGAGCCACTCTGCTTATGGTGAGGGCAGTGGTTTGACCATGAAAGAGGCCCCTATGATTACACTGCCAGAATACACTGCCAAAAATCTAGACGTCGGCCCAGTCTGCGCTGATGTGAACTCCGGGCTAAAATTAATAGGTATGCCCCTTGTCGGAAACGACTGAAGCACTTATCGTATAGGAATACTCAAAATCATTCTCATACTCACCATGTACACATTTAAGGAGATTTATTATGAAAAAATGGGAATGTCCGTGCGGCTACATCTATGACCCGGCAGAAGGAGATGCTGATAGTGGAATTGATGTAGACACCCCTTTTGAAGATCTGCCCGATGATTGGGTCTGCCCCAAATGTGGTGCAGAAAAAGAATATTTCTACGTCGTTGATTAGCCTCGCCTGAATCCGTACATGCCCCAAACTGACGGTTATACGACTACTATATAAGGGCCACGGATTCCAATGAGACCGAATCCGTGGACGTTCAAAAGCAATGCGGCCCTAAACAGAGCAACACCTCTCTTGAGGCTTTGCCTGCAGTGTTTTTCAACGTCCACGGACTCAAGACGAGCTGGAGCCAAACGCAATCCCATCTTGTAACTACCTTATACTGAACAAAAACTGAACAAAAACGCTCTATTTTCTGTTCATAGATGATCTCGACAGACCGAAGAGAATGATCATCCTCGATTTCTCTTGAGCATGCTTTTTTATTCGCTTAACAAACATACAGCAAAAATAGAAATACAGCCATACTGCGCTACGAAAAACCAGCGAATTTGGCACACCATGAGCTGATGAATAAACCGGGCTAGGTAGCCAACACTTAAAGAATCCATGCACCCAAGAACGGAACAATTCTTCTGCATCCTTTGCCTTGGCAGCCTGATTCTGACCTTCGGTTGCATAGGGCCCACAGAGAAAACCTACCAGTACACTTTAACGCCCATCACTGATTCCCCATCGGCTACCCAAAAAACGAAAGAAATCTTGCCGGGCAAGATTCTTATCATGCCCGTACAGCTCGCTGCCCTGTTGCAACACCCCGGAATACTGAGCCGTCCAGACGAGACAACTGTACACATTACCCACACCCATACCTGGGCAGTTCCCTTGGACCGACAACTCACAACGGTGCTCACCCAAAACCTGCGTCACCTACTTAAATCACCCAATATTTTTGTATACCCGGGTCCCAAATACGCGCAATTCAAGTACCGTGTTGAGGTGCATATGGAGGATTTTTCCATGACCGGAAAATCCTTTAACACCCAGGCGACCTGGACTATCAATGATTCTAAAACGCAGCGTGTTCTGAAATATTCATCCTTTACTGATACCAGGGAGCCTACTCTTGCCGATTATCAGCATCAGGTCAAGGCTGGCTCCAAAGCAGTAGAAGAAATGAGCAAACAAATTGCCAAGGCATTTATCGATCTTCGCCCTCCCCTACTAAAGTCGGATTAGATAAAGCTTGAGCCCAATAATAATCCCGGTTTTTTTCAGATGACTCTGCTGCTTTTCCCCCTTGCAGGTCCAGGCTGACGAGTCGGCTATAGAGCGAATCCGTCGACATAAGTTCAGCGTGCGATCCCTGTTCAATAATTTTCCCCTTGTCCATAACCACGATTCTGTCCACCCGACGAACAGTGGATAACCTGTGGGCAATAACCAGCGATGTCCGATCATTAAAACTTGCGGCAATCGCTTCTTCGAGCAGGTTTTCGGATTCCGTATCAATAGAGGATGTGGCTTCATCAAGGATAAGGACGAGAGGATCCCGGTAGAGCGCACGCACAAAAGAAAGCAGCTGCTTTTCCCCCACAGACAACTCCATCCCCCCTTCCCCTATCTTTGTCTGCAAGCCTGCGGGCAGCTTACTGATAAATGTGGTCAGGCCAGTTTGTCTGAGGATACGGGTAAGTTTTTCGTGGTCAAGGGGTTGATCAAGGACAATATTGTCCAGGACCGTACCCGGTAAAAGAAAGATATCCTGCATGATCAGGCCAACAGTTTGGCGCAAAACCGGCAAAGGCACCGTACGGACATCCACGCCATTGATACTGACCGTTCCCTCGGTGGGATCGAAAAACCGGGCCAGCAGGTTCACCAATGTTGTTTTGCCTGCACCTGTACTCCCAACCAAAGCAACGCTCTCACCTTTTTGAATACACAGATCAATACCCTTGATCACCGGCTCATCTTTGGTATAGCCAAAGGTGACCCCTGTGTAACAGACGTCCCCTTCGAGTACTACCGGCTTTTCCAGCTTAGGTGAGGTGATTCTGCTCTTTTCATCGAGTAGGTCAAAAATTCGTTCCGCTGAGGCCATTGCTGATTGAACAATGGAGTATTTTTGGGAGAGATCTCGCAAGGGTTGAAAAAACAGGCGCATGTAGAAGAGAAAAGCAACTAGTTCCCCCAGGCTGAGTCGATTGCTGATAATTTCCCCTCCCCCATACCAGAGGATCAAAGCGACGGCTGCCGAACTCAACAGGTCGGTCAAAGGCATAAAAAAACCAAAGACCTTGACCTGAGCAATATTTCGGCGCAGATATTCCTCGTTCAGTGTGATACATGCCCTTTCCGCCCACTCTTGACGGCCAAAGGCCTGAACAACGTTCATGGCTTCCAGGGTCTCAGCAAGAAAGGAATTGATCTGGGCAAGTTGACTGCGAATCCGACGAAAAATTTTTCGGGCACGTTTTGCAAACTGCAGGGTTATCCAGAGTGCCAGGGGAACAAAAAGGGACATGAGCAGGGCCAGACGCACATTCATAAAGTACAAGAACGCAAAAATTCCGACCAGTTTTAGCGCATCGTTAAACAGGGTAACCATGACCGATGTGAACATCTCATGCATATTCTGAATGTCGTTGGTCAAACGGGTCACCAGCTGCCCGGCTCTATGCGCATTGAAAAAAGCAAGATCCATCTGGAGAACATGGCCAAAGAGCTGTTGACGCAATTGATGCATGACGGACTGACCGATCCATTCAAGAAGAACAATCTGGACAAGAGTGGCCAAAAAAATACAGCAAATCAAAAAGCCAAAAGAAAACGCAAGATTTTGCAGCCCGAGGATTCTGGCATTGATTTCCAGCTGCGATTGCGCCATATATCCATCAATACCCTGCTGCATAATTCTGGGCAGTAAAAGAGTGGCCAGGGAGATGGTAAAAGAAAGAAAAATAGCACCTGCAAAGGCCGCTTTATGGTGGTGACAATACCCCAGGATGCGTTTCCAGAGATGAACGTCATTCATCTTGCCACTCTGGCCTTTTTCCGTATATCCAAAATCTCCGCGCATCAGTTCGTGCTTCTCACAGTTGCAGGTTGCAAGGTATCAGCAAACAGGTCGCTCTGTTGTTTACTGACCATGGTGTAATACAATGGGTGTGCCATAAGCTGTGCATGCGATCCGCGGGCAGCTATTGTTCCATTTTCCAGAAGCACGATCATTTCAGCGGACTGGAGCACGTTCACCCGGTGCGACACAATCAACACCGTCTTGGCGTGAAAACTCTCGCAGATACCCTGAAGAATCTGTTGTTCGGTTGCCACATCCACGCCATTGAGGCCATCATCAAGGACAAGAACAGGTCTGTCGCTAATAAGCGCCCTGGCCAGAGCGATGCGCTGCCTCTGCCCGCCGGAAAGTTTCACCCCCCGTTCGCCTATGATTGAGGCGTACCCCTCAGGAAGGCGGAGAATATCCTCATGGACAGCCGCCACCTGAGCTGCTCTGTATATATCCTCTTTTGTATGGTCCACCTTACCGAATCCGATGTTTTCAGCAATGGAGTGTGAAAACAAGACAGGCTCCTGTGCCACCCACCCTATGTGCGAGCGAATATACGCAGCACTCAAGGTGTTCACATCGACGCCATTGAACAGCAGCATACCGTCTTCGACAGAATACACGCGCATAAGCACTTTGCAGAGCGTGGTTTTTCCAGAGCCAGTTCGCCCTGTGACCCCCAGGACACCAGGACGAAGAGTCAAATCAATCCCATCCAATACCGGTCGTTTTGAAGATGGGTAGGTGAACCTGAGATTCCGACAGTGTATAGTCACCTGATCAGTCTCAACCGGGTATGCTCCCGCCAGAGGGGCAATCTCCGGTTTCTCCCTGAGCAGTCGGTACACACGCCCCAGGGAGGTCAAACCACGTTGGGCAACATTGGATACCCAGCCCAAAGCCATGATCGGCCAAATCAGTAAATAGAGATAGGTGGAAAAGGCGACAAATTCGCCCAGCGAGATTTGATTATGGACAACCAGAGAACCCCCTTTATAGAGGACGAGCAGCATGCCGATATTGCCGACAAGTGAGGCAGTGGGAAATAAAGTGCCCTGAATGAGCGCAACCACAAGGTTACTTTTCACATACTGCCTGCCAAGAAGATCAAAACGGTCTGCCTGAAGTTGCTCCAGGGTATATGCCTGAATGAGGCGTACAGAAACAATGGTACTGCGGGCAAATTCAGTGAGGAGGGCAAATTGCGCCTGCACTTTAGTAAAACGTTTATGCAGATGACCGGAAAGATACCAGGTACTCAAAGCAAGAAAGGGCATGGGCAGCAGGGCATACAGGGTCAGTTTCCAACTGATAACCGCCATAAAGCCGATGGCAGCTAGGGACATCACAAAGGCATCAGTTGCTGCAACCAGCCCCATGCCGAAAGCCATCTGAATAGCACTGAGATCATTCCCGGCATGAGCAATGAGGTCTCCTGTGCTCCAGCGCCCATAAAACTGCTGATCCATTTTCAAGAGATGCCTGAAAAGCCGATCCCGAATTTTCTTTTCAAGTATCCGGGAAAAGCCGAGAATGAGATAACGCCACAAAAAACGGAACCCAGCCACACCAAGCGCGGCAACGATAATTGCGCTGCTTAAGGTCAAGAGGCTCTTTCCCGTGGCGCTGCCTTGTGCCAGCGCATCCACGCCCTGCTGCATAAAACGGGGGATGATAAGCTGCAGATAATCAACGATCAAAATAGCTGCAAACCCGACGGACAACCTCTTTTTATGCGCCAAAAACAGAGGGCCAACAATGCCAAGCGATTGCCACACAAGCCTATCTTTTTTTTTCAGATCCCGCCGTCCTGCAGCTTTCGTCTCAGATCGAATCATAACCGTGTCCGTACAAGCTCTTTATATGCGGCTGTCAAGGCTATGAAGGCATCATGGTCACCGCCCTTGTCTGGATGCGTGATATGCGCCTTTTTACGATAAAAAGCAGTCAAGGCCTTTTTGTCCATTTTGGCTAATTCTTCCCGGGTGAGACCCAAGGTATGCAAGGCCTTGTCCAGCGACATGGATCGGTTTGTCGGGGCAGGACGAAAACCACCGTGGAAGCGATGGGTCCGAGGACCTCTTTGAAACAGAAAGCGCACTTCACCGAGTACATCGAAATAGAGAATGAGGTACTTGCGCAGGTACTCCGGTGTGTTTTCCGTTCTCTCAAATCCCTGCCAAAAGGCGTCTTCCTGATCCAACAGACAATAACGACTGAGAAAGGCTGCGTCCAGTTGTTCCTGCTCCAGAGTATGCACCATATCTCGGTGCCACTGTTTGCTGAAACACTTCTGCAGGTCAAAAATGGCAAAAAGATAGTTGTGCAACTCTCTTGATTGCAACGCCTTTTCTTTCTCTGAGACAAGCTGCTCAATCTCATCTCTGGATTTGCCGAGGAGGACTCGATACAGCGCTGGAGATCTATCCACCAAATTCGGCGCACTATGCCCAAAGCGAAGAAAGTGCAGTCTTCTTCGGTCAAAAACATGCGTTTGGGCAATGATTTTCAATTTGCCGTCCCTGGACAGGGGTTTCCAATTTCTATATTTATGACGATTGCGAAAAGGTTCGGTTTTGTATTTTATATACGGGTTCACAAAGGGATAAAACAACTCCTCCACATCTGTCTCGTCAACGTCCACCCCTTTACGCTTTAGTCTCTGCAACAGCAATGCATCTATTTCAAACGTAATATCACTGGTGTAACGTATATAGCGTGCGGGATCCGTCCCCAGACTGACCAGATCCCTTGACAGATAGTGGTCGCCTTGGGCAAACGATTCGCGCAGGATGTATTGCATGCCTTCCGGGGAAGCCTGTCTTGCCAAATACATATATAAATAATTACAATTCAATAAGTTAAGAACAATAAAAAGAAACTATCACAACAAGTACGGGTACAAAAAGCACATCACTATCTGCTCAACTCTGCCCGGTGGAAAAGGTTTATACCCAACTACGCATGGACACTGTGGACCAAAGGTCAACTCAGGCAGCACCACCTGCGGCCGTGTTGTCCCAGCAAAGAGAGGGTACTATAATGCACTGTCAAAATCTTTGCATCTGTCACCGCCTGAACTGATAAAAAACCAGCACGGGTTTATCCTTGAGATCGGAACTCACAACCTAGGAGTTGTCTGTATCGACTGGGCTTCCCGGTTCTGCTGTCGGCAAATACAGATGAACGCAGGTTCCCTGATTCTCTTCAGATTCTACCCAGATCATCCCGCCATGTTTCAACATAACAGCATGGGCTATGGAAAGGCCAAGCCCCATTCCTTTTTGTGCGCCTTTCTGTTTAGTGGAATAATACGGATCGAAAATCTTATTTATAATTGATTTCGGAATACCTTTTCCGGTATCGTTAAAGCGTATATGTACATGTCTGCCTTCTGGTATAGGCTGGTTGGTACGTTCAACCTCATCCTCGGAGGTCACCACCTCCAGGGCGACGCTGATACGGCCCTCGCCTGACATGGCCTCAATTGCGTTCAGGGCCAGGTTGTCAAACACCTGCTGCAATAGAAAAGGATCAAGGTATACATGAGGAAAGGTACTGTCGCTCTTGATATGAAACTTGACCTGAGTATACCTTGTTTGGCGTTCCAGACTCTTGCTGATAAGCTCACGCAAATCAACCAAGGATTTCTGGGGCAGGTAGTTTTGGGAAAAAGTTGTAAACTTTCGAATCAACTGTGTTGTTAACCCCAACGCCTTCGTTACCTCTTGAAGCAGAGATTGCACCTCCTCGTCATGGCTGACATAGCGGGCCATCTCCACATTACCCGTGATAATAGTCAGGAGATTATTGAAATCATGTGCAATGCCGCCAGCCATGACTGACATGGCATCAATTTTCCGAATACGCTGCATTTCCTTTTCAAGCCGCTTCTGCCTGGCTTCCAGAGCTTTCCTGACAGAAATATCCCGCACCAAAGCGATACAAAAAAGATTCTCCTCTTCAAAAAGGGAAAGCAGGTTCACAGTTACCGCCTTATCATGGATATGGGCAGGATTGTCATAGGTAGAACTAAAGGCCATTTTTCCCGAAAAAGAATCATTACTATCCAGCCATTGTTCTATGGCCTGCTTTTCTTTATCTTGAAAAAAATCCTGAAACTTCTTCCCCAATAATTCAGCTTCCTCCATTTCGCAAAGCGCGACACCCGCACTGTTGACCATGACAATACGACCTTCCTGGGTGAGTTCAAAAACACCTTCGTTCATGTTGGCGAGGACAACCTCATTATGTCGTTTGCTCAACAGAAGCTCCTTGATCACTTCCCGGGAATACAGTTTGTCTATTCCAGCAACCCCGCTTTCTCTCCTCTCACCAGAATGAAATTTCTCAAGGGCGGCGAGAATGTGGCTGCGCATGGTCCTGGTCGGCCCTTTGGCAATGATGACATCAGCACCGATCTGCTGGGTACGCTCATCGTCCTCCATGGCTACGCCGGAAAGAATGACAAGAAAAATATCAGCAAAATGCGGTGTGTTACGAATGATATAGGAGAGCTTTTCGCCATTAATTTTCGGCATAATCAAATCGGTGAAAACGATATCCGGTTGCTTTGAATTCAGCAGGTCAAGGGCTTCCAGACCGTTGTGAGCCGTAATGGTCTCCCATCCCTGCTGATGCAGTATGGCGGTAATGATTCGTCTGAACACCGGATTGTTATCCACTACCAAGGCACAAAAAGATTTATTCATTTTTCAGTAGCTCCTTAACAGCTTCGGCAAGTTCTTTGACATCAAATGGTTTGCTGAAAACCCTATCTGCTCCCAGCTCCTTGGCAGCAGGCAGATATGCTTCAGGCCCGATACGGCCTCCACCGGATATGGCGATTATTTTCAAGCCAGGGTACTCTTTTTTTAAGGCAGTAATGGTTTCCAGCCCCTCCTGTTCTGGCATTATTATATCCGTTATTACCAGATCCGCCTTATACTGGTGCTGTTTAACCATGCCATCAAGACCATCCACTGCCTCGAGCACCTCGTATCCAGTCCATTCTATAATCTGACGAAGAAGCAACCGCATTTGCTCATCATCATCTATAACTAAAATCCTCATAATTACTCCGCCTCACGATAGGACAGCATCTTCCATATAGCCACAGTCAGTTGATGTATGCCAATGGGTTTGGAAAGAAATCAATTGATTACAGCCTGCTCGGATTCCTCCGGTGTTATGACATCGCTCTACCTAAAGCAGAGGGTTATCGGCAGGTGCTAAAAACGTCCTCCCACCTTTTAAACAAGTTGAAACCTTGTCTGATGTGGCATGGTCTGCTCAGTGATCCACAGATCGACAGCGGCACCGCAACGTTGAAAAGAGCGTAATCTGGATTTCTCATCAGCTCAGGTGATGCCAGGTTTGGGAGTTGTTGATACCTCATTCGACCTGGGTATAGATGTTGCCATACTACTGTCGAATGGGGGGCGCCTGAGTTCTCCTCTGGTGAACAGTTTGGTGAAAGCTGCGCCGACTCTCGAATCCCATATAGCCCATATAGATCTGTTTTTGTCTCTTTTTCCTCAAATGAGGCAAAATTTCATAAGAAATCCGGGCTAGAACTTGAGCAATGTTCTGACTAAGGAGAACATTTTATGTATTTTGAAAGAGTGCAATCCTTTTTTTTCATAGCTGCACTCGCTGTAAACAATACTCCACAGGCTCCAGAACATACAGGGGAAAAGCACTGTTTGTCCTTTCTAAACGCCCCATAATCACAACACCTCTTTCGGCGCAGATGAACAGGGTAGGTGCTGTCTGAAAACCCTTTCCCTGAAAAAGGTTATGATGTCCTGCCGCCGTCCTTTGAGTCGAATCTGTTCGGGTATGAGGTTGGATACATCGTATTTCATGATTGACATTTTATAATCCATGGTAGGCGCAAGACGATTGTCCAGGTACCATGCATAAAATAAACCGAAAAACAAGCCCGGGGGAGTGAAGCCATCACGCCCATGGATCACTCTGAAATAGACCCTGTCCTCCTCAGGCATGGTCAACATTTTAGAAAGGCCCAAATAACAATCTATATCCCTTGCCGACAAAAAGGCATGCAGTTGCTGGGGGGCACGTGTTTTCAGTTGATACATTCTGCCAATCTCGATCCCATTTCGTCGTATTGGCAGCATGACTTTTTCCAGTGCATAGTCACCGAGTAACGACTGCCCAAGAGCGATAAGAAACACTCTTTCAAAATGATTGAGGTTTTCTGTCTGGTCCTGTCTAATGGTAATCTTTCGTTCAGCAGGATCATAAAAGGAGTAGACATTATCCCATTCCTGGCACCGTTGCCAGCAATCGGGGGAGATAAGGAGGATGCCTTGTACGTTTTGCAGGTGCTCCAAGAGAATGTCAGGATGCTGCCAGAGAAAATCAGCCAACCGCTCCACCAGCCACTGCTGTTGGACCTCGGGCATCATACGGGGTGAGCTTGCAGAAGCATTCCAACATTCGATGCTGAGATTTTTCAGTTTTGAACGAATCTGTTCAAATCGCCAACATGGCGGCCTCTTTTCCAGCTTTTTGCAAAGAAATGTGGTTGGAGAGGGTTCAATCTGGAAAAGAGGTTCGCATTTCTCCAGGAGTTCAGCTTTGTTTAAGACCCACAAGGTTTTTATGGCCAGGGCCAAAGCATCTGGATCATGCTGGATCCGACCCCTTCTGAGCAGGAGATCTTCTGAATACAGGCGGGCTTCCACCGTTCGCAAACCAATCTGTTGAATCTCACTGCGATCCAAATAAATGGGTTGTTTTTCTTCCAGGGCATATTTCTGCAAAATAGAACCGGGGATCTCTTTCATTTTTACGCCGAGAACATGCGAAAACAGCCCCTGAATACCCTTGGGAATATTACGCTGGTAGGCTCGAATCAGGTCAGAGACGTGGAACTTGCGGTCTGGTATCTCCTGGGAGAGGTCTGTCTCTCCTTTCTGCACCCATATATTGGCCACCAGGAGTTTCAAAGCGGTTAGGTTGGAACGAATGGCATCTGCCATGCCGGGAATCTGCAAAATTGGTATAATGGAGGTATAGAGACTGCCCGGGGCAAAGACAATGATATCTGCCTTGCTCATCAACGCAACAAGTTCAGGGACAAGATGCGGTTTTCGACTGAAATCAACAAAAACCCTGTCTACGGCATATCCTCGTTGGGCTTTGCTGGATTTGTCCTCACTGGTCACCAAGACACCGTTGTTGTACAGTATCTGTATCTGAGACGAGGTCGTGGTACAGGGCAGGACGCTCTCTCCTTCAACTCCCAATGCCAGAGAAAACTTCCTCAGCCCTTTGGCCGTGGCCTCCTGCACCATCAGCGGCGAGGCTAGCAAATCATTATTGGTCTTATTTGGTGAAAACTCCTGATAAATTGCCGATGCGACAAGAAGATTACCCAGGCACTGCGGCCTGTAAAGTGTCGGCGCAAGGCGATCATCGATAAACAGAGACTCTGTGAGCTTTTCAATATACGCCCTAAGTTCGGGCGGCAGGTCAACCAATATGGCCCCCGTGTCCACGAGGAGTTGAGCTGAAGAAAACGGACGTGTAATGAATCGATAATTCATCAGGGCAAAGAGGGCATCAACAGCTCTGGTCACCTTTGATGCACCAAGCCCGTACCGCTGCATCAGTCTATTTCTCCGAACTGATGACAGCAAGACATGACGAAGATCCCCTAGAGCGATGAGGGGAAGATCTTTGAGCAGTTCACCTGTTGAGCCACCGTCGTCCGTCACACAGACCACAGCATGCAGGTTGGGAAAGACCTCTTTCATGCCGGAAAAAGGGTGCTGCCGCCAGTGTTTTTGTCTGGAGTCCCCTCCTATGAGGTTAGACAAGCCTGTCCCCCCCCCAAGGACCACCACCTGGAGTTCCTTGACATCAACGGCGTGGATCTGTTCGATGAGGGCTGCGTATTGGCGATAAAGCGGTTCGCTGCCTTGCCCGTGCCCACTTTCCAGCAGCAAAGAGGTTATTTTTTCGGCACAGTTTTTCCCTGGTAGGAAATCAAGGGCCGAAAACGACACGGAGGTGAACTCCCGCATATGTGCATTAACAGGATTTTCCATTCTTCCTTGGCTGAGGGAGACCTTGGTCTACCGCCATGCGCCGGTACCCTTGCAGGTCGCTCCTTACCTGATGCCCCCGCTTTCCTGGAGTTTATGCTCAACCCTCTCTATATCCAGCGGTGTGTCTACTTCTATGGAATCATGCTCTGTGAGAACAACCCGGATGGTATAACCGAATTCCAGCGCTCGCAGCTGCTCCAGTTTTTCAAACCGTTCCCACTCGCCCTCAGGCAACCCCACAAAGGTTACGAGAAACCCCTTACGATAGGCATAAAAACCAAGATGCTTATAATATGTAGGCTGTTGACTATCATCGGGATTACGCTGGAAGGGGACAGGTGCTCGCGAGAAATACAGAGCATTCATATAACAGTCAAATACTGTTTTGACGTGGTTAGGGTCAGTTATCTCCTCTGGTCGAATGATCTTATAAATTAGTGTCGACATGGGTAGAGCGGGATCCTCGACAAGGGGGCGGGCTACCTGGTCTACAATTTCACCTGGAAATAACGGTTGATCTCCCTGGATATTGACGATAACATCATGTTCTTCAATATTGAGCAGTTCTGCGGCTTCCGCAAGACGATCAGTTCCGGTGGTATGCTTTTTTCCGGTCAAAACGACCTCGCCCCCGAAGGATTCAACAACAGAGGAGATACGGCGGTCGTCCGTGGCCACAACAACACGGTCGAGCATCTGCACCTGCTGGGCCCGTTCAACAACATGTTGAATCATGGGTTTCCCTGCAATCAATGCCAGAGGTTTGCCTTGAAAACGATTGGAATCATACCTGGCAGGAATAATTGCAACGACTTTTGTTTTTTTTTCACTCATGCGACCGCCTTAAAAGGACTACATAAAAGTAACATATTCCTATTTATACTACCTTGCCACCAAGCAAAAGGCAATGTACATTCATACCACTCTTGAAAGGGTCAGCAAATCGTGGCCAAACCGGTTTTTCTTATCACGCCGACCGTCGACATGGCGAAACAGCAGAAACAAGCTCAGGCACTTGATCTTGAACTCGTAGACCAATGGACAGCCAACACTCCGTTTCTGCACCTTGTTGACGGTGCTCTAACCCTATCAGTATGCACACCCGGCTCAGCATCGCCCCTTTCCGTTTTCGTCGATTTCATCACCTTCCGGCACACTTTAAAACCGGCAGGAAACAAACAAAGATTACTCCTTAGAGCCGTGAAAACCCGGCAATCAGACCATGTCTCCATCCTTGATGCCACGGGAGGTCTGGGCAGAGACAGTTTTCTCCTGGCGCAGGCAGGGCACGATGTGATCGTATTGGAGCAAAATCGAATTGTGTTTGCCTTACTGGCAGATGGGCTGGAAAGAGGAATGCGACAGGAACAAACCAGGGAGACATGCCGTCGTATGGCTTGCCATTGTTGTGAAGCGGCTGCCTACATACTACAGAGGCAGCCGCGAGTAGAAGTTATCTATCTTGATCCCATGTTTCCAAAAAGAGGAAAATCAGGAAAAGCGAAACAGCAGCTGCAGGTGTTGCAATATCTGCTGCCTCATCGCGATAATGACTGCCGGCTCCTCTCTTCTGCCTGGGCGGTTCGTCCCCAAAAAATAGTCGTTAAGCGTCCCCTCAAAGGCCCGCATTTGTGCCATCTGGCCCCCGAGTACACCCTCCGTGGCAAGACCATTCGTTATGATGTCTACACCCCGGTATCACGAAAAAATCCTTTTTCAACGGATCAAATTCCCATACGCTGACCTCTGGTTAGAGAGGAAACCCTACTGATGTACGATCACTCACCCGCCGGAATTGCTCACCAGCTCGGGCTGTACCAGATGCAAAGGTTGTGGTAGTGCTTGATGGTTTGCTCTCTTTGTTGTCAAAACACCTCCAAAGAGAACGGCGCCTGTGCTGATCTTTGATACACATCTTGGGGCAATACACTGCAAAGTATTTCTTGTATAAATACAAAAAGTTACACCCGAGCGGCTTTCTCCACGGCAGCGATAATTTTTTTTCTGTCTACTTCTGCCAGTTTGACGGGAACCTGATAACAGAGTGTCCGTTGCAGCAATGCCGCAGAAGTAGGCAGCGCATCCGGATCGTACACATAGCGGCGTTTGCCATGGGCATAAAACGGCCAACCATTATAAGCCAGAGTTTTTTCCCCAAGTAAATGCTCCCATCCAGGATAAAAATGCCAAGTATTTTCACTCCAGTTGATCGCCGCAGCATCATGCTTGCGAAGCACCCTGTTGACTGCCTGCGCCTTCTCTTTGTCCGGCAGCATGAACGCTATAAAAGTCGCTGAATCCCCTTCGGGATCCTCAATTTCCCGAAAAGTAACCCCCGGAATGGCACTCACTATCTCTTTCAGGGTAGCCTTGTTATTGCTCTGGGCTGCGATGATACCGTCCAGTTTGGCAAGCTGGGCCAAGCCTATTGCTCCCTGCAGTTCCATCATACGATAATTAAAGCCAATAAAGGAGCGTCCTTCACCACCTCGCCCACCAGGATTAACAGCATGGTCGTGTCCATGATCATGGTATTCGGACATGGTACGCCACAGGGACTCATCATTGGTAATACACATACCGCCCTCACCGGTTGTGATGGTCTTGACAGAGTCAAAGGAGAACGTTCCCACATCGCCAAAGGTACCAACATGCCGACCATGGATTCTGCATCCGGCAGCTTGGGCAGAGTCTTCTATCACGGGAAGATTGTGCGCGTCGGCAATGGCCTTTATCTGTTCGATTCTCGCCGGGGCACCAAGCATATGGACAACAATTATGGCCTTGGTCTTTTCAGTAATTTTTTTCTCTAGATCCAGTGGATCCATGTTCAGTGTGGTATCAATCTCAGTAAAAACAGGTACTCCCCCAACATCAAGAATTGCCTCCCAAGTTGCCACAAAGGTAAATGATTGCGTTATCACCTCGTCACCGGCTCCGATCCCAAGGGCAGCAAGAGCGATCTTTACGGCGGCAGTCCCCGAACTGACGGCCTGGGCCTGGGCTGCACCGGTATACGCAGCAAAGGCCTGCTCAAATTCTCGAACTTTGTAGACACCATTTCTCTGGGCATCAAATTCGTATCGAAACAGCACCCCAGTATCAAAAACATCCAACACCTGCTGTTTTTCCTCTTCACCAAAGACTTCAAAACCAGGCATGACATCTCCTTTTAGTAAAAATGTGCTGTGGGATTCCTACCCAGACTTCGTATGAACATTTTGAAAGAATTGTCAGGAAATAGTTTTTTATAACAAGCTTATTTTGTTATTTTTTTTATTTCCATAACATGTTCATGAGCAATGCGGGCTGATTATATCAACTCGTACCTGCTCACATCCTTCCAGGTTTGCACTGGCGCACGTTCTCGCTCCAGCAGAACCTGCGCGGGTGCGCGGGAATTGTAAGCGTTCTCACAGTGAGCGTTTGAAAATGGCCTGTGGTGAGAAGTTACCTCGACGCAAGATAGCCATTATCAATCAGGCGAACCCGTTCAGCAATATGGACGGCCAGGGCAAGCACTGTCTGGGCATCGGCTTCTCTTACTGCCTGCAGGCTGTCACAATGCACGAATTCGACGTAATCTATTCGGGTCTCTTGATGCTTGCGAATATGCGCTTCCACCTGTTGTTTCAAGATGTTGGTTCGTTTTTCTCCTCCGTTGTACAGTTTTCTTGCCAACGCAAGGCCAGTGGAGAGACTCAGGGCTGCATTTCTGTGTTCGGGAAGAAGATTGGCGTTCCGGGAACTCATGGCCAGCCCGTCCTGTTCGCGAACAATGGGATGACCGACAACCTGAACCGGCATATTCAGGTCGCGAACCATGCGCCGAATGACAGCCAACTGCTGAAAGTCCTTCTCCCCGAACAAGGCGAACTGGGGCTGGATGATGGTAAACAGCTTGGCCACCACGGTCGTCACTCCTGAAAAATGCCCCGGCCTATGCGCCCCACACAGATTCGTCGTCAGGGCCTGTACCGACACCTCAGTCGTGAAACCTTCTGGATACATCTTTTCAGAAGTTGGGGTAAATAGCACCTCTACGCCTTCTGCTTTTGCTTTGGCAATATCGCCGACCAGATTTCTGGGATAACGATCCAGGTCTTCGTTGGGGCCAAATTGAGCAGGATTCACAAAAAGACTGGTGACAACCAGATCGCTGAGTTGCTTGGCCCTGCGCATAAGACATAAGTGCCCCTCGTGGAAAAATCCCATGGTAGGGACCAGGCCGATGGTTTTACCCTGACCTGCCATTGCAACGGACCAGGCATGCATTTCCTGGGGATTGTCTATTATCTTCATGACCGTCTTAGTCTTCTCAACTTAGACACGACTACGCTTCTGGCGGGATCCTGTTGACCAAACTGTCCACCATGGCCTGCGCTCCATTCAAGATATTTGGAGTACATGACCAAAGCCTGCTCCCTGTTCTGCATGGTTTCATGTATTCTACCCATGGCAAGGTAGGACTCTGCTTCAAATCCGGCTGTCTCTGCAAGTAGGGTGTACATACCCAACGCTTTTTCATTCTCACCGGTTACCTCATACACACTGGCTATTTTTGAGCTGATCAATGGCTTGAGAATTGATGTGGTATCAAGATCTCTATCCATCTGCATAAGGAGCTGCAGCTCCTTGTCATATTGTTTTTTCTGGTGGTACCGCCGAACGAGCGCTACCTTTGCCCAAGTTGCTGCGTCCATGGAGCTGTACTTCTCCATAACCTCCTGCAGCTTTTCTTCCCCGTTTTGCGGTGCCTGTATAGCGGCATCTAGTTCCGAGGCAGCCTTGTTGAGGCGGTATGCACGATAGGAACCGTATAACGATACACTTGTCACCGTAACCAGAATAATGATGGATACAGTCCAGATCTGTTTTGTATGTTCGCGAATAAAGCGTTTTGTCTTGGGCGGCAGGCCAAGCTGTTCCAGCAGTCCATCGGGTTTATCCACGTTATGGAGCAGTTCCGCATTTTTGTAGGAGGAGGTTGGTTCAGACATAAATTTCTCTTTGGTTTCATTATCTCTTTTCTTTTTACTGTCACAACAATGACTTTCTCACGCTGATCCCCATATGCCCAAATACCTTTGCCCGGGACAGAGGGGGGCATGATGCATGCGGCAGTACACATATATGCTCTTGCATCACAGGATGTGTCACTGCCAATTATCACCCCTCTTCGTATGCAGGCGGTAACATATATGCCTGAGAAGAATATGATACCAACAAAGACTGAACCTGACAAAACCTGAGCTGATAAGGAATCTGATCTACGCAGGCTGGGGCGATGAGAACGCCAATGGGCCTATACGAAGCCGGTTTTGCGCTGAATTATACAGCAGGAAGAAAAAAATGCATCATGCAATCCCGCAATAACCAGATAAAGTTGCCCCAGGAGCAATCACAGCGTATACTCACAGATTATGGACACCACACCACATATCTATTCTGTTTCTGAGCTGAACGGCCTTATCCGAAACATGCTGGAAGGAGCATTTCCGTTTATCTGTGTCCAGGGTGAGATATCAAACCTGCACACGCCTTATTCCGGTCATTCCTATTTCACCCTCAAAGACAACAAAGCCCAGCTTACAAGTGTCTTGTTCAAGCTGCAGAAACGATACCTGGAGACCGCACTGGCTGACGGCCAGCACGTTATCTGCCGCGGCAGGCTCACCGTCTATGAACCAAGAGGTGATTATCAACTCATAGTAGACACGGTTTCGTTCCTCGGTGCAGGGAGTCTCCAGCAGGCTTTTGAGCAATTGAAACAAAAGTTATCTCGGGAAGGCCTGTTCGATCCTTTGCGTAAAAAAGCCATACCCACGTCACCTGAACACATTACCTTGATCACCTCTCCCAGAGGCGCCGCTGTTCATGATTTTATTCAGATAGCAACCAGACGCGCACCCTCCTTGCATCTTCTGGTCTATCCAGTCAGTGTCCAAGGCTCCCAGGCACCGGCCGAAATCATTCAGGCCATCCAAATGGTTAACAAAGAGGTGGCTACCGATGTGATCGTCCTCTGCAGGGGAGGAGGGTCCATTGAAGATCTGTGGGCATTCAATGATGAACAGCTTGCCAGGGAGATTTGTCGTTCAAGGCTGCCTGTGGTCAGCGCAATCGGACATGAGATAGACTTCACCATAGCCGATTTTGCTGCAGATCTGCGAGCGCCGACCCCCAGTGGAGCCGCAGAACTGATTGTCCCGGACAACAGTACGCGACAACTGCAGTTGCGGGAGTTGCAGAAAAGAATTGAACAGAGCATGCGGGGCCGACTCTCTGACTACAGTCACAGATTACGCTATGGCGAACAGGCATTGTCCAAGATGACCTACCCGCTCGAACATCAGCTCCTCCGCCTGGGTCAACTCAGCCTGCAGATGGAGCGGAGCTTGGAAAACCTTCTCTCTGTGAAAGCAGAACAGATTCGTCAACTGAGCGGAAGAATTGACAAGCGTAACCCCATGGCCTTACTCAAACTTCATCGTCAGCAGGTCGCTCATGGGAATTATCGCCTACAGCGGGCGATGTGTGGTGTTCTGCATCAGAAAAGTCAAACCATGGTCAAGGTCAGCAGTCTGCTGGATGGAGTCAGCCCCCTGGCTACCCTGGCCCGTGGATATGCCATTGTGCGAAAAAAGAAAACACCCCATTCCATCATAACCGACCCCGACCAGGTGGTCAGTGGCGAGGAGTTGGACATCCTAGTCAGTAAGGGCACGCTCCTGGTTAGCGTGACGGGGACATCGGACAGGGAATAAAACAGTATTTGAGGGGATACCAATACCCCATACCACCAAAAGGAAAGGACGGCTCTTTTATCTTTGCGGATTGAGGAGAAAACCATCTATACAGATGACCCTGTGGAGCCAAGGCCATCACGGCGAAAGCTCGCTTCAGTAGTACCTAGCCCGGACTTCTCATCAGCTCAGTCGGAGCCAGGTTCGGTCGTTTTTGGCCAAAATACTGCCGAAGATGATACCGCATGGTCTGAGCTTTGGTGAAAGTAGTCCAAATTTGGGTCTGTTCGCGGACATCAACATGCACCTGTTTTTGTCTATTTCTCCTCAAACAAGACAAAATGTTCATGCATTATCCAGCCTAAAAGACCTGTATACACCATACCTGAGGCGAAAAGACACATTTCGCAACTCGAGAATAGTTCGAGATCTCATCAAACTTAGTTGAGAAGAGCTTCAACCTCACTATTGATGGCTGTTAGAAGCACATTTAATTTTTCCGGATTAGTTTTCGCCGTGCTCTTGAGTTGTTTGCCCCATTCCTTGAGCATTGAGGTATCGACCTTGCGCTGCTCATTATCTTTGCACCACTCCAGACCAATCTTGTAACCGAGTTCCTGAAGCAGTTGCGCTTGCGCTGATTGCTCTGGACCAGGTGTCTTGGCAAGAATACCCTTTGTTATATCCTGCCAGCCATCAAAAAGCATGTTGCCTTCCTGAAACCGTATGAACCATTTTCGTTCTTCATCATTCAAACTCAGCGGTATACTGTATTTGTGCCCCTGATGACTTTCCTGAGAACGTACAGCGAGTTTATCATCCTGATCAGCCTGGACAGGTGTAGTCAGAAAGAACGTCATCAGGACAATCAGCAAAATCAACAGGTCATGAGTTCTCTTATTCATAACTCTTTCCAAAGTATATGTTGTGGTACTAAAACAAATTCTTACTCCTAAAGTAGCACCAGTATTCGGCCCTGTCAATAAAAAGTACAATTTTTTGTACCTTCAAGCGCGCCAACAGCTCACGCTACTGTTCTTTGCCACTCACCGCAGCTTCAGTAAATGTTGCCACTTCGGTGAGCAGTCCCACTGCCGCTTCCAGTCCGTTCATGGCAAAGGCAGCACCGGTTCCTTCCCCAAGGCGCATATTCAAGGAAAACAAGGGGTCGCGTCGTAGCTTTTCAAGCATGAAACGGTGCCCCGGTTCAGCACTTTGGTGGGAACAGATGATATAATCCCGCACAAAAGGTTCAATGGCGTAAGCTATGAGCGCACCGGCAGTGGAAATAAACCCATCGACCACCACAGCTTTCCGGTTGGATGCCGCACCAAGAATCAACCCTGCAATGCCTCCTATTTCAAAACCACCCACCTTGGCAAGGATGTCCATGCCGTCTGCGGGATCAGGCCTGTTCACAGTCAGGGCCCGATCAATCACCTGTATCTTGTTCTGCTTTTGGCTCGCACTTATTCCCGTTCCGCTTCCAGTCAACTCGGCCGTTGATTTGCCCGTCAACACAGCGGCAATGGCTGTTGCCGGTGTCGTATTGCCAATGCCCATTTCACCCGTCCCAAACACATCCACCTGCTCTGCGAGCATATCCGCAACCTGAATCCCGGCCTCCACAGCCATGACCGCATGTGTTCTCGACATGGCTGGCCCCTGAGCGATATTGGCCGTACCACCTGAAATTTTGCGGGAAAGAAAGCCGGCCTCACCCTGCAAGGAGGCAAAGGTGTCGCAGGCTCCCATGTCGACAACCAGTACCTCAGCGCCAGCCTGTCTTGCCATGGCGTTGATCGCTGCGCCACCCTGGATGATATTATGCACCATCTGGGTAGTGACCTCCGCAGGGAAACAGGAAACGCCCTCTGCGGTAACCCCATGATCCCCGGCCATGACAACAATCCGTTTAGAGGCCACCTTTGGCGTCAGGGTACGATAGATACCCGCCAGTTGAACGGCCAAATCCATAAAATCCCCCATGGCCCAATGGGGCATGGTCAACTGTTCCAGCCTTTTCACGGCCTGATCTCGCCAACTCTGGTCCTGCGGATAAATTTTGCGAAGAGTGCTCTGTATATAATTGTCTGCTTGCGTGCTGTTCATAGGTACCTTTTTCGTTTTTTCTGAATGGGTGATGGTACTATCGTACTTCAGAAAGACTCCTGTCATACAATTTTCCCACGCCGTACTCACGCCGCCGTTGGAATTTTTCCAAGGGTGGCCCTATCAGTTGCATTTCCGGATACAGATCCACCATTTCCCTGGCGATCTCCATCTCTTTGGTGCAACCAGTGGAATAGGTAGCGTCCTTGCCTATCCATTCCGGCGGAACCTTTTTTTCCATCAAACTGAAGGTCTTCTCAATATCAGAAACAGTTTGAAAACGCCAGATATCAATGAGCCCGGATCGTTGGAAAATCTCCCACATGTACATAATGTCATCAGCGTCCATACCTTCTTCAAAGTACTCAGCCGGATTTATTACCACCACATCATGCAACGAGGTTCGAAGATGATTAACAAACACATCCAGTACTTCCTTTGCCGTCTGCAACTGGCCGGGGATTGAACCGACTATGGCCGAATAAAAAAGGATTCGCTTGCCGCTCTCTTTTTCCTGGCGCACCATGTCTATGAGTTCCTCAGCCTTTGTCCCCAGTGTTGATTTGGAAAAACGAATAACGGCAGGATGGTGTTCTTTAAGCACAAAATCCAAGATACCGTCACCCTGGGGAATAATTGATACCAGGTCCCGGGTGAATTGAAACTGATTGGTAATGCTTTCCCTGCATTCAGGACTGCGACTGATGACCAAATCGGCCTCCTTAAAGGATCTGGCAAAAGTGACTGAAGTCAATAAGGGATTCAACGGCTCTTGAGTGCCGTCAGAAATAACCATCAGCCGATCATCTTGTCCCAGTCTACGAAGCAGCTCATTCTTGGAGATTCTTTCATCACCGACAATATCTGCTCCGGCCAGCATCCTATCCAGGGTCGCATCTTCAAGGACATCAATAAAAGCGACCCTATGATAATAAAAATCCTGTTTTACTGCCAGGATTACCTTGACCCCTAGTTGCATCAAGAGTTTTATAATAGCCAGATCAAAGACGATTTCACCAGACCTGCCAGCCAGCCAGAGAATGCATGGTTTCCCCTTTCCCTCGACAACATCTCGTAACCAGGAACACAGCCAGCGCCATTCCTTGCAAAGAAGCGGTTGATTCATAACCTCACGCAGATACTTGCCGTCAGGAGGCTGCCCATCATTCCAGATAGAACGCAGAGAGGAAAGCTGCAGCAGACGACACAGGCGAAGGATCTGTACATGAAAAGCAATGTCAGCCAAATTTGATTTATCATGGATTTCCAACCCTTCCCTGGAGTCAATACATTGCTTGAACAAAGCCGATTCCAGAAAATCGGCAGCCCTTTTGTTGTGCTTCTCCTTTTCTCTGGCCAGGGGGCGGTCTATCTCACTGATGGTGGTGAATATTCCTAAAAGCCTTTTTTCCAGGCGGCCGGGCAAATGGATTTTTTGACTTATTTCATGATTGTACGTAATGGAAAGCAGGCTTAACAAATATTGTCTTTTATAGGTATCAACCACCACCTCGTGTACCAGTTGTTCTAGTCTGCTCCAGATAGGAATATATGCCGAGGTGAGGAGTGTTTCTGCACGTTTTTCAATGATGGCTTCAAAAAGGGCGTCAGAGCAGGGATAATATATCTGATCCGGTTGCAGATACAACACGAAGTTGAGCTGTTCCGGGGAAGCGACTCTGTCAGGAAAGGCTTCATACGCTAAATGATTTTCGGTATAAAAATTCGTTATCCAGGCATCCTTGTCTGGATCGAGTCCGCGTTGATAGTTCATTTACTCACTCTTTGTTATTTTAATGAATGGCTGGCCTATGTACAACCCCGCATTCATAACGGACCAGGTAGAGACTACATTGGTTAATTGCCCACTCTCCTACATCCGGGCGCAGAATGATGCCCAGGCACCTTGCCATGAAGCAGCTCATCAAACCATTGTTCATACGCACAGGCAAGATTGGTCCAGGAATACGGTTCTGTCAGGGCCATGGCTTCTTGCTGCGAAAAAGAAACACCGGAAAGGAGCAGCTTTGCCAATGCCTGCTCTAATTTTTCCTGCGAATATCGGTACTCTTTTCCGAACAGTTCAGGATATGCAAGTCTGTCTGGAACCAAGGGACGACATCCGGCACGAACAGCCTCCAGCATGGAAAATCCAAAAAATTCATGTCTTGCCGTGGACACAGCCACTGTCCCTTGCTCCAGCAGGGCAAGGTACTGGTCACGGGAGGAGACATAACCAAAATGGATAACCCGTGCACCGAGCGTTTGGATGGCCTGTTCAAACACAGGTGGTCGCTTTCTAAAGGACTGACCGAGCACAATGAGTTTGAATGGGATCTCCCTGGCCGCCAGGCGAAACAGAGCTGTAAAAAATTCTTCTGGATTTTTATCATGTTCCCAGCGATGATTCCACAGAATAACAGGGTGCTGCGTATCTTTGCTCGCCCAGTCCGGGTTCGGACCAAAATCCATGCCCGGTCTGAGAATTGAGCAGGACTTCTGCAGAAGGTCTATCTGTTCTTCCATTTGGAAATCCCGGTTTTTTTTCAGATAGCTGTAGACACCATGGAAAAAGGTATCCCTGTTATATGCACTGTTGAATGCTACTTTATCGGCACAGAGCGCGGAGGTATAATTTATGGCTGCGTAACAGGAGCGACTTGCGAAATCTCCACGATCCGGATAGGCGAACTGATTCTCATGAAAATAGAGTCCAATAGGAAGAAAAATACCTACCCGGGCCAAAAGCGAGCGCAATACCGCCACATCGAGATATCCTGAGGTAAACAGGGCATCATAACGTTTTCCCTGTTTGTACAAGGCTCCAATCAATTGCGCCATGTGGGGAGAGGCAAGATGCATGCGGGATTTCCACTTTCGTGCCGGCAGAGTCAGCAGGGTACAATGCATCCCGGAGTGTTGTTGCAATCCATCAAGAACCCTCTGGTGCGATCCACCATAATACGGCTCAAGAACGAGAATATGCCTCCGTTTTTTTCCCATGGTTCAACGAAAAAGGTACGTCTTCATCTTGCAAGTGTATTCTGGCCTAAAATATGACGAGGGACAGACTCAGGTTACGACACATTGTGCCTGTCATACGACGAAAGGCTGTAGGCCAGTGGATGTGGGGTGCGCTCTAGAAAAGTATTTTTTATTTCCTGTGAGCAGGTACATCTTTTGACTTTTCCCATCCACTCTTGCGTGGAGAGAAAAACACCCGTTGTGGTATAGAGAGAAATGGAATTCAAGGTCCTTAAAAAAAAAGAATGGGCGATTTCGGTCAAAATTATAATCTCAGGTACCATCTTGTGGTATACTCAATGGTATCATTATCATGTGGATGCGCAAATATGCTGGCGAGCCACGGCATAACCTGTTGCTATGTACCTGAACCATCACGGAATCGGGTAGTTCACGTTCCGCTCTCTTTGAAATGTCACGGAACCGATAATGATTGCTCAGATACCTTTACATGCAAGGTAGAGGTATGCAAAACAGCTCCTGTACAAAACTACGTTCTCAAGACAGAGGTTTACTATGGCAAACTGGTATATCGCGATTAACGGTAAATCGCAAGGCCCTTTCAATGAGCTACAGCTCATCAGCGGTCTGCATACAGGCCAATACGACGCAAATACACTTGTCTGGCGAGACGGCTTGACTGACTGGGTTCCTGCCGGGAGTGTTCAGGAATTGCAGCAGAGCGCTCCGTCAAACGCTCCCCCACCACCAAGTGGTATGACCGCCCATGAGATAGACTATGAAATATTTGGTCAGGAAATGCAGTTTGTCGAGATTGAACTCGACACCAACGAAAGTGTCGTTTCCGAAGCCGGGGCCATGATGTATATGCACGATCAGGTCCAGATGGAAACAGTTTTTGGAGATGGTTCGCACGCCTCCCAGAGCGGCAGTTTTTTCGACAAGATGCTGGGTGCGGGGAAACGGCTCATCACTGGAGAAGGCCTGTTCATTACCATGTTCACCTACACAGGGCACGGCAAAGGAAAGGTAGCCTTTGCCTCACCCTATCCGGGAAAAATAATCCCCCTGGATCTCTCTGCCTATGGGAACAGAATTATCTGTCAAAAAGATGCATTCCTCTGTGCCGCGAAAGGGGTCGCCATCGGCATTGCCTTTCAGAAAAAAATCGGCACGGCTCTTTTTGGCGGAGAGGGCTTTATTATGCAGCAACTTGACGGGAACGGCCTGGCCTTTGTCCACGCAGGCGGTACCATTGTGGAGAAAGAACTGGCTGCTGGCGAGACCATGCGCGTCGATACAGGGTGTCTGGTTGCTCTGACTCAGACTGTGGGATACGACATTGAGTTTGTAGGCAACGTCAAGTCGGCCATTTTCGGAGGTGAAGGTTTCTTTTTTGCCACCCTACATGGACCCGGTCATGTCTGGCTGCAGTCACTGCCCTTTTCCCGGCTTGCGGGACGTATCCTGCAGGCAGCGCCCCAAACAGGCAGTGGTGGAGCGGGCGAAGGCTCAGTCCTGGGAGGGCTGGCCAACATATTTGAACGCTGAGCAGGCAATCAAGCGTACAAGCGGGTTACACAATAGGCAACAGTGGAGCCCGCTTAACCCAATCTTCTCATGAAGTTTTTTTTAAAAGCTAAAGAATCAATACAACTACAATAGTAGTATAAACTTTTATAGATTCTTTTTTATACTCACCAGAGTTTTGTATGCTCACCAAAGGTAGGTATCCGGGTTAGTCCTCTCTCTGTTGCTGCAAAAACGCCTGCATACCTGAACTTAACCCCAAAGCTTCGCCCAGCCTGTCCAGCCAAAGGCGTTCCGCTTCCGTGTCAATTTCCATGGCTGTAGCGGCCAGCATGTACATAGTCTTGGCAACACTTGGCTCCTTCATTCCCTGGACCAGTTCCTCCACGGATTTGGGGTTGTGCAATTCATCCAGGAGAAACAGGGTTTCTTCCCGGGTCAACTCGGCACCCTGCAACTGTTCCAGTATCCTCTGTTCTTCTGTCTCGTCCAGGGTGCCATCGGCGTGGGCAGCGGCAATCATCACCTGAATCATTCTCAGGGACACATTCTGCTTGTCCGGTTCAGCTATAGTTGAATCCAGAACCTCGGCAGGATTAGTCGGCATTGCCGGAGCCGCACCTGAAGGCAAAGGCGGAGGAGGGCTGGCATTGCTCGCAGAAACTGGTGGCGGCGGAGAGGGGTACCCTCCGCCTGCGCTCCCTCCTGAAAGGGGTGGAGTTTTCTGCCGCTGTCGATAGATCTCATAGGCTCCGACCCCAAGCCCGATAATGGCCATCAAACCTTTTCCTGTGGTAAGTTGATCAGTTACCGCCCCAAATCCTGTTTTTTTCTTGTTTTTACCTTTTTTGCCGTAACCGGTCCCGGTAATCTCTCCCAGCACCTTGCCCAGAAGTTTTTCAGTATTGATCATGTCACATTTCCCAGTTGGAGCGCAATGCAAGCCGGAATCGGCTGCTACGCGCCTTTCTTTTATTATTTGCCCCCTACGGGTCAAGCAATGTTACCGTAGGCACTTCGTTACCAGGACTTCGAGGCAGAAGGCTGCCCCGGATTGCTCATGCACTTTTTGTCTGATTTGAGAAGAAATACGTACAAACACGAGTGGATGATACCCGAAAGAGGTCTCCCATTTCGACGAAATGACTTCCAAAGGTCCGTGCAGACAGTATCATCTTCGTCAGCATTTTGGCAACACATATAGCTAAAAGACAATGAGCTCCCAAGCGACTGAACCATGTTCACCCTCGGCTGATGAGGAACCCAGACTACCACCCCGGCGAATTTGACCACCAACTGCGTACTACTTTTGTCATGGAAAATCCGGAACAGCCCAGGAAAAACCAGAGAAAGCACGCCTTAATCTTGATTCTTTCATCACTGATCCTTTATAGTGTATATGAAAAAAAACACGGCAGATTCCATGCAGATCAATCAGCACCGACCATCTCACCTAACTATATCCGCTGGTAGACAGGCCTCTACCAAACAGGCGTTGTATTTCCAGCAAACAAAACAGAGAAAACCTGCCAAGAGCCTGCCTCATGCGGGACAGGGAACAACAGAACAAGGTCCCGTCGCAGACCAGATCACCTTGTCTTTTGAAGGGCAAGAAGCATCAAAACGAACTGCACACTTTGCAAAAACCATAGATTGTCACAAACCCATTCAGACAGACAGCCAGGAAGCTCTTTCCAACAAAGAGCGACAACGTATTCTGGAACTGCAGCGAACGGACAGAGAAGTCCGAGCCCACGAGCAGGCACATCTGGCCAAAGCTGGCCCCTATGCTGCTGGCGGAATGACTTTTACCTATGCCCAGGGGCCGGACGGTAAACGTTATGCTATAGGAGGAGAAGTCCCCATCAACATGAGCGAGGAAGCCACGCCTGAAGAGACCGCCATCAAAATGCAAACCATACAACGTGCTGCTCTGGCACCCGTCAATCCGTCGGCGGCAGATCGGATGATAGCGACCCAGGCAGCTGTCAAAGAAAACATAGCCCGGATGGCAATGCGCAAAGAAAATGACGAGGAGCCCTCGGCTCCGGCGTCTGCCAGAACCAATGAACAGCACCCACAACAGCAGGTCAAGAGCTCCGATTCAAAAGAATATCGATCCCTGGACGTGACCATCTAACCATTGAGAGGCCTGCAGACGGTAACGCCACCCCAACCTCACAGTCCTTAAAAGGAACAACACCCATATGCCCCATCGACAATTCAACCAAGAATTTTGCAACTTTCTCAGCCGTTCGACAACCCCTTATCATGCTGTCAAAAATTGCGAAAGGATCTTAGAGGCAGCCGGTTATACACCTCTTTATGAATCACACCCTTGGAGCAATCCGGCTCCTGGCAGATACTATGTCACCCGCAACGGTACAAGCCTGATAGGATTTCAAATACAGGATACCTGCACCTCTTTGCGTATGGCCGGAGCCCATACCGACAGCCCCACTCTACGGGTAAAACCAAATCCCCTGTACCGCAATAACGGTTATCTCCAGTTGGGGGTCGAGGTTTACGGCGGCGCGTTGCTTACCCCTTGGTTTGACCGGGACCTTTCCATGGCAGGACGGGTAACCTGGCACAACGGAAATGCCCGCCTTTGCTCCAGCCTGATCGATTTTCGCCGTCCCATAGCCCTCATCCCAAGTCTGGCTATCCATCTGGATCGTGATGCCAATACCAACAAAACAGTGAACAGGCAAAACGATCTGGTGCCGATTATCATGCTGGGTGAGACAGAACAGGCAACAGACTTCATCCAGGTACTCAAGGAACAGCTCTGCAGGGAACATGCAGGATGTGAACAGGCAAAGCCCGTTGATTTCGACCTTTTCCTTTACGACACCCAGGCGCCCGCAGTGATCGGTTTGCAGGAAGAATTTATCAGCGCTGCACGCCTGGACAACCTGCTCTCCTGCTACTGCATCGTCCAGGCTGCGGTGCAGAACGACAATACGGAAAATGTACTGTTTGTCCTCAATGACCACGAAGAGGTCGGCTCTGTATCGACCAGCGGGGCGCAGGGCCCGTTTTTGCGTTCCATACTCTCCCGCCTGTATCCCAAGCCTGCTCATCGTGATCGTATACTGCATGGTTCGATGCTTGTTTCCGTGGACAACGCCCATGCGGTCCACCCCAACTTTGCCACAAAACACGAGCCTCACCACCTGCCGAAACTCAACGGCGGCCCGGTCATTAAAAAGAATGCCAACCAACGGTATGCAAGTGATGGTACCACTGCCGGCCTATTTAAACTGCTCTGCAGGCACAATGCCGTACCTGTGCAGGAGTTTGTCATGCGTAATGATATGGCTTGCGGCTCAACCATTGGGCCACTCACCTCGGCGGCAATCGGCATACCGACCATTGATATCGGAGCCCCTCAACTGGCCATGCACTCCATCCGGGAGACCATTGGCAGTCTGGACGGCTTGTATTTGGAAAAGATATTAACAGCTTTTTTTAACACACAGGCAGACAGACTGACCTGTGCTGAAGTTTCCTGATTTTGTCTTTATTCTCAAATGAGACAAAATGTTCATGAGAAACCCGAGCTTGCATGTACACCAAAAGGCAGTCCCCTCCCACTACCTCCTGGATACGCAAAACCGACTCAACTGGAGCCCCTTTGTGCTCACCTATTAGCTCTGCCAATACCTTTTTCTGAGAAGGAATACTTTTCGTCCGTCTCTCCCCATTGCAGTTTTACTTTAGTATCTAATCTGCTATACTCACAGCAACATACAGCCTTTCACCCAAAAGCTTTCAAAGTACAACACGCCTTTTAGGACCATGCCTGTCTTTGTCAACCACTTTTTCCTTTTACTGGCCATTTTCTCAACTCTACACCTGCTTTCGCCTGCCATAGCCCATGCAGCAAGAACGTATGACGTGGCCTACACCTGGGACAGAAATCTTGACAATGTCCTGGATTACAAAACAGAATTAGAGAAACTTCTTTCTCCTGCGATCAGCAAGCACCTCAAGGTTGTTAAAAAGGGTTCTGAATATGGTATTATCTACGACTGCAACAAGTCAGGTGTCGATATTGTCAAGGTCATTATCCGTCAAGGTCAACTCCTGAGGGAGGCCGGACTTGATAGCGCCATCGCCATACAGGACAAAGGCTACCATGAATTATTCAATGTCAGTTATGGGTACGGACCAAACCTGGGGGCCATGAAAAAAAACTATGCAAAAGTTTATCAATATCTGGGGAAATCAGTCGGCAGACACCTCTATATTGAGCAGGATCCAAAAGGGAACTATTTCCTGGTATATCGACGACATGGAGATCGCTCCTCCACCATAACAGTAGCCAAAAGGCATGGCAGACTGTTACAAAAAAAAGGCATTCAGACCAGCATCACCGCAGAACACAACAATCCTGTCGTTTTTGGCGAATCCAGCTATCTCCACATTGGGGAGCAGAATGCGTCGCGCAATGGGCTCACAGAACAGGCTGTGCAAAAAATCAAACAATCACTTAAAGTTGCCGAGAAAAACAGCACCATCTCCAAGCAGGAGGAAAAAGCCTTTACCCAGGCGCCTATCATCTTGTATCCGGGAAACATGAAAATCGCCGTACACGCTCGTGCGCACGGTACAAATTCCTATAAAGGCATTATTCCGGCACCTCGCCTTTCCAGCACCCAGGAGGGACTCAAGCGAGCCGCCGGTTCCCTCATGGAAAAGGACGTCGAACGGTACATAAAACAGCTTCGTCGAAAAGGCCAACTTAGGGGTGACGAAAAAACAGGCTGGATGGTGTATGACCTCAACCGCAATGTCAGTTTGGTGGACATTAACGCTGACCGTTCCTTTCAGGCAGCTAGTATGATTAAACCGTTTGTTGCCCTGGCGTTTTTTCACAAAGTTCAACAAGGACAACTCAAATATGGCCCCAAGAGCAGGCGGCAAATGGAGGCGATGATCCAGCGCAGCTCCAATTCTGCAACCAATTGGGTCATGCGGCAGGTAGGCGGCCCTTCAAGCTGCCAGCGTTTACTGTTAAAACAGTACCGTCATCTCTTTAAGAATCTCGTGATCGTCGAATACATTCCCGCTGGAGGACGCACCTATCGGAACAAGGCAATGCCCTCTGATTATGTCCGCTTTCTCCGTGCGCTTTGGAACAAGGAGCTGCCTTATGGGAAGGAGATTCGGCGGCTCATGTCTTTACCTGGCCGTGACCGTCTGTATTACGGTACCCCCATTCCTCAAGGCACCCTGGTATACAATAAAACCGGCACCACGGCACACCTATGCGGCGATATGGGCATTCTTGTCCCCCAAACTAAAAGTGGCAGCAGGTATCCCTATGCCATTGTCGGTATCATTGAACGCAGTTCGCGACCTTCCAACTACAAACAGTGGATGCAGTCCAGAGGGAGCGTCATCAGAAAAATATCCACGCTGGTATACCAAAATTTGAAGAAAAAACATGCACTGAAATAAGGCGCTAAACGATTACCATCGCCCTCTTTTTATCCTGCAACTTTTTCCTGGGCAGGCCACTAAGCGCCCTACCTTTTTCAAGACCCTGGTTCTATCCCGGATTTCTCATGAACTGTTTTTTCATTTGAGAATAAACAAACAAAAACAGTTGGATGTGATATCCATAAGTCGGCTAAATTCTCAATGCACTCTGCGCCAACGCTCAGCCCAGGCTCTCTCATCTTCGGCAGTGTTTGGGCAACACATACGCTCAAGAATAATGCCTTACCAACAACTCCTCAAACCTGGTACCACCTGAACTGATGAGCAATCCGGGCCAACTCGGGTACCACGTTCCGATCTGCTACCTGGCAATCAGCTTCAAGAAATCCTGATCAGCTTCCCCGGTCTGTCGTTTCCCATGCAGACGCTGAACAAGACGAATCGCCCGCTTGGTCTCTTTGCCAATGGAGCCATCAATCTCACCATTGTAGTACCCCAACTCCTTAAGGCGTCTTTGTAATGCAAATTTTTCTTCAATATCGAGCGATCCAGGGGGTCTTGGCCAGGACTGTACCAGCCCCTTGCCACCGGCAAGACGATCAGCAAGCATGCCAACGGCCAAGGCATAAAAATCAGAATTATTGTAGCGTTTAAGAACAAAAAAATTACGCAGCATGAGAAAAGCAGGTCCGTTTGGGCCGGCAGGGAACCTGAGTTCCGCCCTGTCGTCGGGTCGGGGGAAAAGTCGGTGAGCCGTACGGACAAAACCCATCTGCTGCCACTGTTTTAGGGTTCTGGTCTGCCCCTTGTACAGGATCCCGTTGGCTGGGGCAAGCACCTCATAGCCCCATGTTTTCCCAGTCTGCCAGCCATTCTCAGCAAGTAAATTGGCTGCGGTTGCCAGGGCATCGGAAACAGTGTTCCAAATATCCCGTCGTCCATCCCCATTCATATCCACGCCATAGGCAAGATAACTGGTAGGAATAAACTGGGTATGTCCCATGGCACCTGCCCATGACCCCGTGAGCCCTGCCAGCCCCACATCGCCAGCCTGCACAATCTTCAGGGCGGCTACAAGTTGGGTTCGGGCATACTTGGCACGTTTTTTATCCGCATACGCCAAGGTGGCCAGGGCTTGGGGAATATAATGCAGTCGGGATTTCTTTTTCAGGACCCTACCGTAACTGGTTTCCATAGACCAGATGGCGAGAATCACCTCCGAACGTACACCGAACTTTTTCTCCACGCTTTGCAGGGTTTGGCGATGCAATTGGTGCATATTATGACCTGTTTGGATTGAACGAGGATTGACACGTGCGTCCAGGTAGTTCCAGATTGTGGATTTGAATTCAGGTTGATAATGTGCCTTGGCGAGCACCCTGGGATCAGGGTAATGTACCTGAGCAAAGGCCCTGTCATAAGTAGATCGTGAAATGCCCTGTTCAGCAGCCGTCGTATAAAAATCATTGAGCCACTGCTGGAACGACTGTTCGCCAGCGAAACCTTTCTGGCTCCCCTGGAGGAACAGGATCAAAAAAAAGACTGCGGTCAAAAAACCGTACCCTCTCTGCTTTGAATGTAGCATATCGTGTACTACCCTTCTATGAATTGTTTTTTACCCAAACTCCAAAAAGAGTACCGCATAACCAGCAAATTGAAAAGTTCTTTGGAAACGGATAGCCAGAGACTTCGGCCAATCGATGCCAACAACTGACAATACAACACAAGGGGGAAAGCACCTCGTGTTTTTCCTTGTGAGGCCGCACGGCCTGCCCCAGCTTAAACGGTCACCTTTTCCCCATAGCCCCACTTCCTTATTATGAAAAAATATGCCCAGATCACAACACAAGGCCTGCAGATCTTGTCAGCTCCCCGAATGTCTCAGGACTACTCTGGAGGAGTAAAAATACTATAATAGAAAAACAGTTAACCCATATTTCTCATGAATAGTTTGTTTTATTTGATAAAACATACATACAAACAGATGTCTGTAGTGCCCTTGAGTGGTCTTAAAAGTGCATACACCAAAAATCAACCCAGGCGGCACCGTCTTCCGCCGTGTTTTGATAGAAGAGAGGGTACTCTCAGGCACTGCCAAGATCTTTGCATCTGGCACCGCCTGAGCCGGTGGAAAATCCGTCAAGAGCAAACAGCGTGGAACGATCACTCTCGGAAAAATCTTTTTTTCCCTGAAAGATAACTTGTCTGACTGCTCACCAAAAAATCAAGCCTTTTTTCAAACAAGAGGTTATTTTTCAACAATAGAGATACAAAAATACCGGAATCGATACCAACTAGCTCTCTTTTACCAGCCTTTTAGGTAGGCCGCACCTTGCTGTTTTTGCCGAGACAGCCTATACTGCACCTCCAAAGGAGAGGCATAGCTGGTATCAACCTGAAAAAAATTTCGACCAAGCGGTAGAGGCTTGTGCATACCATTCGTGCCGTGCGATCAGACAGTCCCTGTGGGGACACTGTTTCAGAGAGTGGAGTTTGCTGGATGTCAAAAACGTATGACGAAATAAACGAAAAAATCTCGGCCGGTAAAGCAGTGGTTCTTACGGCAGAAGAAGTTATAGCGTATGTGGATAAAAAAGGTTTGGAAAAAGCTGCCGCAGAAATTGATGTGGTCACCACAGCGACTTTCGGGCCCATGTGTTCTTCGGGCTGTTTTCTCAATTTTGGGCATAGTACGCCCAAAATACGCATCTCAGAAGCCTGGATAGAAGATGTCAGGGCCTATTGCGGTATCGCAGCTGTGGACGTCTACCTGGGTGCGACCGAATTACGGCACAGTGACCCGGCCAACATGTACTTTCCCGGCGAATTCCGATACGGAGGCGGTCATGTTATTGAGGATCTGGTAGCAGGCAAACAGCTGCAGTTGTTTGGACTCTCCTACGGCACTGATGAATACCCACGCCGCGAAATCCGGACCATGTTCAACATTCATGACCTCAATCAGGCCATTATGACCAATCCCCGCAACTGTTATCAAAATTACAACGTGGCCATCAACACCTCGGAAAAAACCATCTACACCTACCTTGGTATCCTCAAACCCCGCATGCGCAACCTGACGTACAGTTCCGCCGGACAACTCTCACCTCTGCTAAACGATCCCTTGTACCAGACTATTGGTATCGGCACCTCTATCTGGCTGGCCGGAGCACAAGGCATAGTGTATGCAGAAGGAACCCAGCACTGTTCACTTGTTGAGCGGGGTGAAAACGACGTCCCTGTTGAAGGGGCAGGAACCCTGGCGCTTACCGCAGACATGAAAAAAATGTCTGCGGAGTTCGTTCGCGGGCTTAGCCTCAAAGGATATGGTGTCTCACTGGCTCTTGGTGTGGGTATCCCCATCCCCATACTCAATGAAGAAATCCTGAGGCGGACCACAGTTCGCGACAGAGATATATCAGCCTGTATTATTGATTATGCCTACGATTACCCCCAAAAAACAGGTAAAGTGCTCCAACAGTGTACCTATGAGCAACTCAGAAGCGGTACCGTGGAAATAGAAGGCCGTGCTGTCAAAGTTTCTTCCATGTCATCCTACAGCAAGGCCTTGAAAATATGTGAGCTGCTCAAAGCAGAGATTCAGAGCGGTACCTTTCTCCTTTCTGTGCCCAGCCGACGGCTTCCAGGTAATCAGGGTATGCAGCCGCTCAACATACAGGGGCCGTCAAAATGGTAAACAAGAAAATTTATCTCTACTTTCCCAAAAGTGAAACGGATAAGCCCATTGTCTGTCAGTTGGTCCGTGACTACGATCTAACCATCAACATTTTCCGGGCCCAAGTCACCCCGGAAGAGGAAGGGTATCTTTCCCTGGAAGTGACCGGCACCGAAGAAAACATGGCTCAGGCCTTTGAGTATCTGCAACAATTTGATGTCATCATCCACGCAGGCAACAAAGGCGTCCATTGGGATGACCAAAGGTGTACCCATTGCGGCAATTGCATCGCCCACTGTCCTACCGGGGCACTCTTTTTTACAGACCAGACAACCCGGGAGGTCTGCTTTGATGAAGAAAAATGCATTGAATGCCTTTCCTGTATAACCAACTGTCCCTTCGGTGTTTGCTCTTCAGCTTTTTAGCACAGTGCAGCCATGCGTTCGTTTCGTTCATTCACCTGGAAGGATACCAACCTGCGCATCGCCAGTGATCAGTTCGCCTGTATCACCCATGCCATTGTACAGGAGCGCACAGCCTTGGAACGCTATATCAGGAAACACCCTGAGTTCCGGGTGGCCCTCACCCCCCTCCCCCTGCTTGATGATGCCCCAATCAGTGCCCAACGTATGGCTGCTGCAGCCTGGCGGACAGGGCTTGGTCCCATGGCCTCTGTTGCAGGAGCCCTGGCACAGATAGGCGCAGAGGCTGCCATGAGTAAGGGCGCATCAGAAGCCATTGTGGAAAATGGAGGCGATATCTACCTGCACAGCTCTACCCCTGTGACCATAGGTGTCTATGCAGGCAACAACGCCATAGGTGATAAACTGGCTTTTCTCATTTCCCCTGCTGAACTCCCCCTGGCACTCTGTTCCTCCTCCAGTATTATGGGACATTCCCTGTCATTTGGCAGCTGCGACCTGGCCACCGTCATTGCCGGAGATGCGGCGCTGGCAGATGCCGTGGCCACCTTGGTCTGTAACTTGGTGCAAGCAAACAGTGATCTCGAAAAGAGCCTCAACAAGGCGGGTACCATACCAGGTGTGCAGGGTATACTTGCGGTAAAAGACGATCAGGTAAGCATATATGGAAAAATCCCGGAACTTACTCGAAACCGAGACAGCTGTCTGCAAAATAAAATGACCAAAGATCTTGCTTCAGGCTTTTTCCCGTAGCCACCCATAAGGGGCTACCCGACATTGCTTATACCAAGAAAAGAAAGACACACTCGCTCTACTAGTTACAGAGGACCCAGCAGGCTCATGGACACATGCACACTCAGCAAAAGAGAAGAAGAACAGGATATTCTTTTCGGTGTAATCAATCGCTTTATCGGCTATTTTACCAGACAGACCGTTCCTGCAACCAGCAATGACATGACCTGTGAATATCCTTTTGTGGCAATGGATACCAGGCAGGCCTACCAACAGATACGGATGGCCAGGGATTTTTTTAACCGGAGAGGCAAAACCATTGCGGAGTTGTCCTTCATCGACATAGGCTGTGGCATTGGGAACATCCTCTTGCTGGCCGAAATGATGGAGTTTCAGGTATATGGAATCGAAAAAGATAGAGCTTCAATACCCATTGCCTGTCAGCTTCTGGGCCAGGATATTGTACATGAGCAGGATATCTGGTCGTTCAACGACTTGAACATCTTTGATGTTGTTTACTATTTCCGTCCGTTCAGCCATAAGACGCCACAGGTCCGATTTGAAAAATATATTGAAAATACGCTCAAACCAGGAGGTATTCTCATTGCCAATCGCAAAATGGATGAAAGCATAAACGCTGATCCCCGGTTCTCCCGCCTAAGCCAGACAATGCCGGTATGGTACAAAAAGGTGTAACCAGACAGCGAGATAAAATGATACTAGAAAAATGTAACATGAGAATGCCCTTTTGAATTTTCGTTTATGTTCCCCAAAAAGACAGAAGCAAAGGAAATAAGATTCCGATACTGTCCCGGTGTTGCCCAATAGCGTAGACCGACCTCTACAAAATGCAGTCTTTTAGATAAAGAAAAGACATACAAAAAGTATAAAGCTTTTTCCAGTAACCTTTTGTGATGGTGAGAACATATGGAGAAACAGTTCAAGATCGTTTCCACTGGTGTACCCCTGGCGGGGTTTAGCCTGGATGACGTAGTCGATAATCTTGTGGCCATGACCAACCTGAATCACGAAAAGGCCAAAACACTCCTCTGCAGCGGCAAGCCTGCACTAATCAAGAAAAATCTTGCGCCAGAGGTAGCAGAAAAATATCAAAAAAAATTACAGCAGGCAGGACTTGCTGTACAAATACTACCTCAATCACCCCCAACGGACCCATCATCAACAGTCCAAGGGCATGCGAAAGCATCCGAACAAGAAGCCCCGCCCCCTCCTCCACCTGAGACTTCCCCCAGAAACGAAAAGGTGTACAGCACCCCCAAGGCAGAACTCAAGAAGCCCCAAAGCTCCAGCGAAGCATGGCTGGAGGAACCCCGAAAGGTTACAGCCTTCCGGGGGTGGACATGGATCACTCGTGCCGTCCCGCTTTTTTTTGCTGCACCATGGCAATGGATAGGGATGAGTATTGCGGCTTTGCTGATCATCATCCTCGTCAGCCTTATTCCAATTCTCGGGCCTCTGATTCAGCAATTTGTTATGGTACTATTGATGGCCGGCATGCTGATGGCTGCCCATACGCTGGCAGAAGGGAACAAGTTTACATTTGCTTATCTCTTCAAAGGCTTCACCCGCAACCGCAATCAATTACTTTTGATTACCGCCATCTACTTCGGATTTTTCATTGTTCTTGCCTGTATTGTTGGCATCTTCTTTTTTAGTATGGGCATATTTGACCAGATGGCAAGCGGTGTTTTTTCTTCTGAAATCATGTTGCAGATTATTACTAATCATCCCTATATTGTGCTCTTGACCATCGGCGGAATCGCTCTTGTCACCATTCCCTTTTTCATGGCCTACTGGTTAACGACACCACTAGTGGCTTTACCAGGCCTGAAAGCCTGGCCTGCATATGCGGTTAGCCTGAAAGCATATCTCCGAAACTGGATTCCTTTTTTGGTGTACAGTATTATGCTCGCCATTGTTGGTGGTATAGTCTTGGCCATACTTATGGGCCTGATGGCTGTGCTCTCCGGGATGATTGCTGCCCCCGTATTTATCATTATCCCTTTGGTCCTGCTGTCCAACACCGTCTTTATCATACCTCTTGCTGTGATAGGATTGCTGAGTTATTACCTCAGTTTTCGGGATATTTTCCATGCAGAAACGCAATAATTCTTGATCGTTTTACAACCAAAAAGAATGCAACAGGCACAATACGATACCATCTCCTCTTTTCAGGCCCCTGAAGGCGTGGAACCGAGCCTTTCACCAGCAGGCCCTTTTGTTCGAGCCAATGCCTGGCTCATCGATTGTGCCATCAAGGGCGCCTCTTACCTGGTGATACTTTTTGTCCTGCAGCTTTTTGGCGGTTTAGGTGTCGGGGTGAGCTTTCTTCTTTTTTTCCTGATCGAAAGGTTCAATCCTGTGGCCATCGGGGTTACCACAGGTGCGACACCGGGGAAAGCAGCAATGCCCATTACGGTCGTACAGAATAACGGCACGCCCATTGGACTGGCATCCTCACTCCTTGGTAACCTTATTGGGGTGATCGATTTTCTTCCTTTGGGCAATGTGGTGGGCGTGGTCACCATGGTCCTGAATGCTCAGTTCAAGCGCCTGGGGGATATTGACGCTGGATACTTGGTGGTCTATACCAATGGGGGAACAAAAAACACACCAATACCAGAGGCCCCTCCCACTCCATCCCCGATTCCGCTCAGGGGGGAGGAGCAGTGTCTGATTCTTGATTTCTGTGAACGTTGCAAACAGCTGACGTTGTCAAGAAAAAACGAACTTGCTGAGCTGCTCGTTGTATTCACCGATCCAGAAAAGCCGGCCGAAAAACTCGTTTCTTCCGATAACTGGTTCATGAAAGGAAGGGGAGCCCATGCATCAGCACAGATTTGAACAACAGCATCAGCAAAGCTGGGAAAAATCTGGTGCGGTACTCGATTTCCTTGAGCGCAAGAAGTCGTCTCCATCCAGGCCCACCCGATCATCGGATGAACTGCCACAGCTGTATCATCAACGGTGCAATCAGTACGGTCTTGCCGAGACAAGACATTACAGCCCTGCCCTGGTAGATCGCCTGCAGGAACTTGTTTTGCGTGGATACAAGCAGCTATACAGACCAAAAACAAATTGTTTCTGGTTATTCATAACCTTCCTTGCCCGTGATTTTCCCAAGACTCTGCGAAGATACCAGATGGCTTTCTGGCTCTCCTTTCTCTTGTTCTACGGGTCGGCAACGGCCATCGGTCTGGCAACCTATGCCAACCCCTCTCTCATCTATTCCGTCATGTCAGAAGACCAAGTTTTGACAATAGAAGCCATGTATTCAAAGCCCAAATTCGATAAAAATGCTTCAACTGAGGGTAAGGCTCAAAACGATCATTCCATGTTCGGCTTCTATTTCATAAATAATATCTCCATAGGTTTCAGAACCTTTGCCGGTGGTATACTCTTTGGAGCGGGAACAGTTCTCTTGCTTCTCTATAACGGCCTTTTCATCGGCAGTGCGGCCGGACACCTCTCCCACCCTCCCTATGGCGAAAATTTTTGGGTGTTTGTCTCCGGGCACGCGGCCTATGAATTGACCGCCATCATTATCTGCGGTACAGCAGGCCTTATCCTGGGATACAGCCTGTTGAGTTCTGTCTGTTTCTCAAGAGCGCATGCCCTTAAAACCATGGGGCCAAATGCGTTGAAACTGGTTATGGGCGGTGCGCTCATGTTGTGTATAGCAGCATTCATAGAAGCGTTCTGGTCATCAGCCCAAATAGTTCCAGAAATCAAATACTGGGTAGCGGCCGCTAACTGGGCAACGGTTCTGCTCTACTTTCTCTTTGCTGGCAGGAAGCAATGAATCCTGATCAGATACCTGTCAGCATTCGTCCACGGGAGGTGGCCCCCAAAAACTGGACAATGTGGTAAGCTATAAGTCAGACCACATTCAAGAGGACCTGACAATGGGTAAAAAACGCAAAACACACAGTCCACAGTTCAAGGTAAAGGTTGCTTGAGCAGCCATTCAAAACGACGAAATTCTCTTGAGGATAAAACTCCGGATGCGGTCTACTTTAGTTTGCCTTGCCCGTTCGCCGAGGCTGCCTGATGCCTATTATTAGTTTTCTGCTCTCAGGGCTTGTAGCTTATCCCACCCATCAGGCTGTCCAATCAATTGGGTCCACCACCGTTTTCCAGCGCCAAAGCTGCCAGCCGCCCTTATCAATTCATGTCTTGCGATCAAGAGTTCAGGGAAGCGGTAAGACCCGCGTGGCCAAAAACATGCGACCTGCGCCTTACACATGCTCAGGCCGGATACCCTTGATGAGAACATCGTCACCTAACGGCAACACCTCAGTGATGGAAAATCTCTCTGCGGCTGACAACTGGTGACAACCATACCCCTGGACTATGCCTTGACCTTGTGGACCAATAAAAAAAGGCGCATAGAACAGATTAATTTCATCCACCAGCTCCTGGTTGAGAAAACTACCGTGGACATGAGCACCACCTTCCACAAGAACAGAAACCACATTCTGCCGACCCAGCCAGGTCAGAATACTGTTGAGATCCAGGAAACCAGTTTCAGGAACCCTGTTCACTGAAACCAATCTGCACCCTTGTTGTTTCAATGCGTCTTTTTTTTCTGCGAAAGTATCCTGGGCATGAAAAATAACCGTGTCGGCATTGGAGTTTTGATGCAACATGTTAGCTTGGGGAGAAATCCTCAGGCGGCTGTCCAGTACCACTCTCAAGGGATCCCTCTGTGGGGAATGATGAAGACGAGTGGTCAAACTCGGGTTGTCGATGAGGGCCGTATTTGAGCCGATGAGTATGGCATCTACCTGATTTCGCAACTGATGTACGTAGTCATGGGACTCTGTCCCGGTTATAGTACCACCCTCGCCTTTTGCATAGGTTATCTTACCATCCAGACTCAGACCTGCTTTCAGAATGACCCACGGTAGTTGGGTTTGGCTGTACTTGATAAACGGATAGACAAGCGCTTTGCACTCCTGTTCCAGAACGCCCGCTTCTACGGCGAGTCCCTTGTCCTGAAGAAATTTTTTTCCACCCCCCAGAACATGCGGGTTTGGATCAAGCAGACCGATCACAACACGGTCCAGGCCAGCATCAAGAATAGCCTGGGTACAGGGAGGGGTTTTACCGCTATGATTGCAGGGCTCAAGGGTGACATAAATGGTTGCACCGGCGGTGTTACCCTTTGCATCTAAAATAGCATTGACTTCTGCGTGGGGTTCTCCTGCCCGGTGATGATAGCCGCAGCCGACCACGACATCATCACGAACAATGACAGCACCGACTGCTGGATTGGGGCTTGTCCGTCCCAAGCCTTTACGGGCCTCTGTTAGGGCTAATGCCATATAGTGAGTGTCTTTTTCAGTCATGATGATGTCCCGACAAATGGAAAAGGTACTGCTCCGGACCTCGGATGAACAATTTATCGGAAGATGAGACAACCCAGGGCCATCCCGTTCATCTGTTGGTCTCTTCTTGTCACTAAAAAAATACTCATCAGAAATTGAGGCTCAAGGTGGAGATGACGCTGGAAACAATCGTCACATTTGTAAATCAGCCGGGTGCTAGCGAGAAAGTGTACCAGTACGAATTTGCAAGGCTGAGCATCGGTACCTAAAAAAGAAGGTTTGCGGACTCCAACCTGAGGCCTGTCCTTCTATCCTCCTGGTTTATCGAGAAAACTTTTCAACTCCTCCATAAACTCATTCACATCTTTAAACTGTCTGTACACAGAGGCAAAACGTACGTACGCCACCTCATCCAAAGCAGGCAAATCCTCCATGATCCATTCACCAACCTGGTTGGTTGGAACCTCCTTACCACCAACATCTTGCAAACGCAGCTCGATACGATCGACAAAGGAATCAATATCGGTCATACTCACAGGCAGTTTCTCACACGCTTTTTCCAGGCCGGCAATAATTTTGCCGCGATCCCATGCCTCACGCCTGCCGTCTTTTTTTATCAACATAGGGAGCATGAGTTCAATACGCTCATAGGTGGTAAAACGATGTTCGCATACACTGCATTCCCGTCTTCGGCGAATGATGGTTTTATCCTTGTTTGTCCGAGAGTCGATAACCCTGTTTTCCAGATGGCTGCAATAGGGACACTTCATGGGGATTCCTTACTCCTGACGTGCTCATCAGCATTTCTGATGACTCTTCACTTTTTTAAACCAACAACAGTCTGTTTACATGGATACGTATGAAAAAAAGGAGAAAACACTATTGGTTGGATCATTTTTCTCCGCATCCATACGCACAGGGCACCAAATTAGGGCTTTTTTTGATCACAGAGCATACATGCGTCCCAGGACCGCCTGCAAGCAGTTAAGGGAAAAAAACAGCATAAGAAGATGGATATATGCCATCCGAGTAGTAGTATTATATTTAATACGATGAGACCCTGATAAGCAATCCAAATCATACCTACCTCATTTGACCATAGCTGCAGGCTAAATAAAAAAGCCGGTCCTTGTTATATGCAAGGGTACCGGCTGGCATGCCGCAATCTGGGATACTCTGGATCAATCCATTTTTTGTAGTCTCCTCTGGTGCCTACCTCCTGTAAACTCGGTAGTCATCCAGGTTTTGACCATATCCAGAGCCACTGCGTCCCCCAGTACGCGCTCACCCAAGCAGAGTACATTGGCATCATTATGCTCGCGGCTCATTCTGGCGGTGAAGTTGTCATGGCATAGAGCGGCGCGAACACCTTGAAACCTATTCGCACTTATGCTCATACCAATACCAGTGCCACAAACAAGAATACCTCTCTCTGCATCGCCTGCGAGAAGTTCTTGACAAAGTTTTTGGGCGAAATCAGGATAATCTACTGATTCTGTTGAAGTACAACCACAGTCTTCCACCCTGTGACCTTGTTGCTCAAGAAAGGTTACAATTTTTTGTTTAAGACTGAATCCGCCGTGATCACTACCTATGAGAACTTTCATGCATACTGGATTTCAAAACTTAATCAGTGAACTTCTTTAAAACAATAACCCCATTGGTCCCCCCAAAACCAAAGGAATTGGACAGAGCTACCTGGGGATTGGTTTCTCTGGCTGTCAGAGGCACATAGTCGAGATCGCATTCCTCTGACGGCTCATCCAGATTGGCTGTCGGTGGAATAATCCCGGTGTGCATGGTCAAAGCCGTAAAGGCAGCCTCAATGCCACCTGCTGCGCCGAGCATATGGCCTGTCATGGACTTGGTGGAGCTGATTGCAAGTTTATAGGCATGTTCCTGAAAAACAGTTTTTATGGCATAAGTCTCGCATTTGTCATTCAGGGGGGTAGATGTCCCATGGGCGTTGATGTAATCAACCTCTTCCGGGTTCAGTCCGGCATCATTCAGCGCCATCTGCATGCATCGAGCAGCACCTTCCCCATCCTCAGGCGGCGCTGCAATATGGTAGGAGTCACTACTTTGGCCATAACCGATTATTTCAGCATATATCCTCGCTCCCCGTTTTTTTGCCTGCTCCAGTTCTTCCACAACCAGAATACCGGCGCCCTCTGAAATAATAAAACCGTCACGTCCCTTATCAAAAGGTCGAGAGGCAACGCTTGGATCATCATTTCGTGTGGAAAGAGCTTTCATAGCACTGAAACCAGCCACGGCCAGCGGACAAATCACGGATTCGGCCCCGCCGGTAAAAACGATATCGCAATCACCGTAGGCAATATGCCGAAAAGCCTCTCCCACTGCATGCGTGCCCGCTGCACAGGCGGTAGTTTGGTTCAAATTCGGTCCCTTGCTCCCCATTCTCATGGAGATTTGTCCAGAAACCATATTGGGTATCACCCTGGGAATGAAAAACGGAGTTACCTTACGCGGTCCCCTCTCCTGCAGTATCTGATGATACCTTTCAATGGTGGGGAGCCCGCCCATGCCGCAACCCGTTATGACCCCAATCCTCTCACAGTTTGCCGCGTCAATGGTTAAGCCGCTGTCCTGCAAGGCCAGTTCCGAGGCCGCAATGGCATACTGAACAAACTCGTCCAGATTCTTAACCTGTTTTTTTTCAAACCAGATTTCAGGGTCAAAATCCTTGACTTCGCCAGCAATTCGAGAGGCGTATCCGCTCGCATCAAACCGGGTAATCGGTCCTATTCCTCCCTGTCCTTCAATAAGCTTGTCCCAGGTCCTATCCGTTCCTGTTCCCAAAGGGGTAACTAATCCTATACCAGTAATAACGACCCGTCTTTTCACTTGTTTGCTTCCCTCGATTCTCACCACTGGCAGGGTGTATAAAAAATATCGCTGTAAATTGTCTATTCTCTCAGAGCTCACAGACGCCCCTGGAATTGCTGATAGTCTGTCTCAACAAGCCTTCCCCTGAAAGAGGGATAAAAATCGCCCGGGGTGTCTGTGAGCTTTGTTTCTATTTTACTGGAGTTTTGCTACATAATCGATGGCATTTTGCACAGTAAGGATTTTTTCAGCTTCTTCATCAGGAATTTCAACATCAAACTCCTCTTCCATTGCCATAATCAGCTCAACCAGATCAAGAGAATCTGCTCCAAGATCATCTACAAAGGATGCCCCAGCAACTACTTTATCTTTCTCAACACTGAGTTGTTCTACAATTATATCGATCATTTTATCTTCAACAGCCATTGTATTCTCCTAATCATTGATTGTTTATGTTGTTTTTAGATAAACAGTGCCAGAAGCCTACGTTCATCAGTTACCCATATACATGCCACCATTCACATGAAGGGTCTGACCTGTGATGTATTTAGCATCGTCTGAAACAAGAAAGGCTACGGCAGCGGCCACATCGTCGGGCTCTCCGAGAGAACCGAGTGGTATTTGCCTCCGTATAGCCTCTTGGATTTCCGGCTCAAGTCCCTTCGTCATATCGGTAACAATGTATCCAGGAGCGACGCAATTAACAGTGACATTGCGTCCTGCCAGTTCTCTTGCCATGGATTTGCTCAAACCGATGAGTCCGGCTTTTGCGGCGGCATAATTCACCTGCCCACCATTACCAAGAAAACCAATCACGGATGTCATGTTGACTATACGGCCCCACCTGCTTTTCATCATGGCACGCATTGCGGCTTTACTGCAGGTAAAAGCACCTTTTAAATTGGTGTCAAGGACATCCTTCCAGTCCGTTTCTTTCATCCTGGCCATGAGGCCGTCCCGGGTGATGCCAGCGTTGTTGATCAGGATATCAACGGGACCAAACTCTTTGCTTATCTCTTGCAAGGCCTGATTGACGGCATCGGTATCTCCCACGTTAAAAGGACAAAGAAAGGCCTTACCTCCTGCCTTTTCCACAAGAGCCTGTGTTTCTTTGGCAGCCTTTGGGTTGGAAACATAGTTAATTCCAACATGAACGCCCAATGAGGCCAGTCTTTGACAGATTGCTCTGCCTATGCCTCGGCTGCCGCCGGTTACCAGTGCTGTCTTGCCTTTAAGAGTCACTTTTCACCTCTCGTATGCGTTTGATAAGAGCAGGAAGAACTTCATAGAGATCACCTACTATACCATATGTGGCCAAATCAAAAATTGGTGCGTGCTCGTCTCTGTTAATAGCGACAATTACTTCAGATGACTGCATCCCCGCTGCATGCTGTACCGCTCCTGATATTCCACAGGCAATATACAATTGAGGACAAACTGTTTTTCCGGTCTGGCCTACCTGGTGAGGATACGGAATCCAGCCGGCATCGACAGCGGCACGACTGGCTGCCACCGCACCATTGAACTCTTCGGCAAGCTCTTTGATCAGGTCAAATCCTTTTTCCGATGCCAAACCTCGCCCACCGGCGATCAATGCTTCGACTTCTTGAATATTGACCTTGTCTTCTGCACCTTGCACGGTTTCCAGCACCTCTACCCTGGAGCGTAGCAAGGCAGTCGGCACTGCAATATGCTCTACGCTTCCGGTTCTCGTGGTGTCAGGTTCAAGCGCAGCCATAACGTTTGGTCGAACAGTTGCCATCTGCGGCCTGGTTTGAGGACAGGCAATGGTGGCCATGATATTGCCACCAAAGGCTGGACGGGTCTGGAGAAGCATACCGTCTTCTTCCCGTATTTCCAGTTGGGTACAGTCGGCAGTCAAGCCTGCCCCAACAAGGGTGGCCACAAAAGGGATTACAGCACGCCCCATCGCAGTGGCACCGGCAAGAACAATTTCTGGTTGTTTTTCCTTGATTATCTTTTCAAGGATATAACCGTAAGTATCCTCTTTGAATTGGGCAAGGGCCGGATCGTCTACAAGATACACTTTATCGGCCCCCGCATGCTGAAGAGAATCAGCATGTTGGCCGATGTTATCGCCCAGTAAGACGACGCTCAAGGGAACACCTCTGGCCCGAGCCAGTTTGGTACCAATACCAAGAAGTTCAAAGGTGACCGAAGCTATACTGCCATGACGACATTCAGCGCACACCATAACACCGGACCACTCGTGGATATCAGTCTGTACTTTTTTCTTGGTGAACTCAATGGACAATGCTTCGAAATCGCATGCCTCAACACAGGCTCCGCACAGGGTACAGTTATCGTTGGAGACCGGACAGTCGTCTTGTATGGTTATGGCACCGAACGGGCAGGTAGATTCACAGAGGCCGCAAACGATGCATTTGTCACAATCAATTTTCAACATAGCAGATGATAATGGTGAAAGAAATGTGGTGTCAGGCTCTTGAGCAACACTTTTTACAGGTAGGCTTGAAGGCTTTCCACCAGTTGTGCCACCTGCTCTTCAACCGTGCCGGTAAATATCTGTCGATCACCTCGAGGTTCGGGTGAAAAGACCTTCACGACCTGGGTTGGGGAACCACGTAAACCTATATGATCAGCTGCTGCACCAATATCTTCTGCAGAGAGTGTCTTAATGACGGCCTTTTTAGCCTTCATTTTACCTTTCAGAGAAGCGACACGCGGCTCATTGATATCTTTAACAACTGTCAGGAGAGCGGGAAGGGGGACCTTGAGTACATCAAAGCCATCATCCATCATTCGCTCAACCACAAGCGCATCCTGAGAGGAGGCACGGGTTTTCTGAACACAGGTTACAAAGGGCACATTGAGTCGACAGGCAATTCCAGGCCCGACCTGAGCGGTATCACCATCTATGGCCTGCTTACCGCATATAGTCAAATCAACGCTGCCCAGTGTTTCAATAGCCTTTGCCAGGGTGTAGCTGGTCGCCCATGTATCTGCTCCTGCAAAAGCCCTGTCTGAAACCAGAAAAGCCTCATCAGCTCCACAGGCAATGGCTTCTCGTAGCATGTCCTCAGCCTGCGGAGGGCCCATGGTAAGCACAGTCACCTTGCCGCCATGCTGTTCTCTGAGGGTAACGGCCTCCTCCAGTGCATGCCGGTCATAGGGATTCATTATGGACTCAACGCCATCCCGAGCCAGGGTATTGGTTTCAGGATCAAGGCGTACATCTTTGGCATCCGGGACCTGTTTTATGCAGACAACAATATTCATGGACTAGGCGTACTCCTTGTTGAGTTCCTGGCCAATAACGTTGCGTTGAATCTGATTTGTCCCTTCATAAATCTGAAGAATTTTTGCATCGCGCATCATCTTTTCCACAGGATATTCTTTCATATACCCATAGCCACCAAGCACCTGAACAGCGTCAGTGGTCACTTTCATCGCCACATCAGTTGCAAAAACCTTGCACATGGAAGATGCTTTGGACACGTTCTTAGGGTGGTCGTCAATATGTCGTGCCGCTGCATAAACCAGGGCCCTGGCGGCTTCAACCTGAATAGCCATATCAGCCAGGATATGTTGTACCGCCTGAAAGGCAATAATGGGTTTATCAAACTGAACACGCTGTTTGGCATAGGAAACAGCTTCATCAAGAGCCGCCTGGGCAAGTCCGACACCAAGAGAAGCTATCCCGGGTCTGGAAATGTCCAGGGTTTTCATCACGGTGATAAACCCGGTGCCCTTCCTCCCTACCAGCCGGTCTTTGGGAATTCTACAATTATTGAGGATAAGCTCACGGGTTGCTGAGGAGCGGATGCCCATTTTGTTTTCTTTTTTCCCATAGGAAAAACCGGGGTCTCCGTCTTCAACGATAAAAATAGAAGCCCCGCGGGCTCCCTTTTCTGGGTTTGTCTGGGCGACTATCGTGTAAATCTGTGCTGCACCGCCATTGGTAATCCACTGTTTTGTCCCGTTCAGAACCCACTCATCCCCATCAAGTATGGCCGTGGTCTGGATGCCCGATGCATCACTGCCGGCGTTTGCTTCGGTCAGTCCGAAAGCAGCATATTTTTTTCCTTCAGCGACTTGAGAACAGTACTTTTCCTTCATTGCATCACTGCCGGCAAAAAGAATAGGAAAGAGACCTAAAGCGCTGGCTGCAAAACTGGTTGCCACCCCCACACACCCTCGTGCCAATTCTTCCATGGCCAGTACGATGTCAAAACATCCCCCGCCAAACCCACCGTATTCTTCAGGGATAAAAAGTCCGAAAAGATCTGCTTTGGCGATATCGTTTAAAATCTCAGCAGGGAATTGATTTTTTTCGTCGAGTTCCGCTCGCACAGGAATGATTTTCTCATTCGTAATTTCCCTGGCAGTATCGACGATCATCTGTTGTTCTTCAGTTAAAAAATAATCCACGAATCTCTCCTTATATGCTTACCAACGCACCAGTAACGATCCCCACGTCAGGCCGCCACCAAATGTGCATAAGGCGACAAGGTCGTTTGCTTGCAGCAAACCTTGCCTATTGGCTTCATCCAAGGCAATCGGAATACTGGCCGCTGAAGTATTGCCGTATTTGTGAACATTTAAAAAAACTTTTTCCTCCGGCAGGTGTAAACGCTCGCGCAGGTTATGCAAAATTCTTATATTCGCCTGATGCGGAATAAGCAAATCAATGTCATCCGGGCGGAGCCCGTGGTCTTGCAGCAGACTCGTTACCGCATTTTCCATCGATCTGACGGCGTGTTTAAAAATATCACTGCCGTTCATACGGATTAGGGATCCCTGCCAATCTTCTTCTTTGAGATCTTCATTCTGACTTTCCGGGCTGTCTATGTGCAACAGGTCCCAATATGTACCGTCAGAATGTAATCTGCTGCCTAAGATGCCACGATCTTCATTTGTAGCAGCGACCACAGCTGCCCCTGCGCCATCTCCAAAGAGTACACAGGTATTACGATCTTGCCAGTCCACCCTGGTGGAGAGAGTCTCGGAACCGACAACCAGGACCTTCATGTCCGGCTGGCTCTGCACGTAGTGCCGGGCAAGGTCCAGAGCATAGGTGAAGCCGGCACAGGCAGCATTGATATCATACGCAAAGGCATGAGCAGCCCCTATTTCAGCCTGAACAAAACAGGCTGTGGAAGGCATGATCTTATGGGGCGACACCGTTGCAACGACCAGCAAGCTGATCTCTTGGGGGGGGACCTGTGCTGATTCCAGTGCCTGCTTAGCCGCCTGGCTCGCAATCTGATAATTCTGTTCGCCCGGCCCGGCAATGTGTCGGGTTTTGATGCCGGTTCTGGTAGTAATCCACTGATCAGAAGTATCAACCATCTTTTCCAAATCCTGGTTTGTCAATCTTCTGGAGGGGATACATGATCCTGTACCGATAATTACCGCTCTACTCATGAGATGTCCCGTGGCATCAGGCAGTGTCGGCAGTACTGTTCAGCGCTACCAGTATGGATGCATTGACTTTGTTTTCAACCATATCTGAGGCGACACCTATGGCATTGCGAATAGCAGTAGCATCGGAGCTGCCGTGGCAGATAATGCCCGTACCGTCGATACCCAGCAAAGGAGCACCTCCGTACTCGGCATAATCCACCTGTCTTTTAAAACCTGCAAAGGCTTTTCGTATCAACAGATATCCCATCTTGGCACGCCAGGTTTTCATGATTTCTTTTTTCAGCATCTGCATGGCAGCGTCGGCCAATCCTTCACTGATTTTCAGGGCAATATTGCCGACAAAACCATCACAGACAATCACGTCGACATCCCCTCTATAGACATCTCTACCTTCAACATTCCCTATAAACCGCAGTGGACTGCGCTGCAGAAGCGCATACGTGCCTTTAACGAGGGCATTTCCTTTTCCGGTCTCTTCGCCTATACTGAGCAGGCCGACCCTTGGTTTTTCAATGCCAAGCAGTAAACGGGAACATGAGGAGGCCATGAGAGCAAACTGATAAAGGTGTTGCGGCCTGCAGTCAACGTTTGCGCCTATGTCCATCAACATCACCGGTCGTTTGAGCGTAGGGAAAAAACTAGCTATCCCAGGGCGAGAGACCCCTGCTAACCGACCCAGTTTACGAATTCCGGCTGCAAGCGTAGCACCTGAATTCCCGGCAGAAACAACCGCATCTGCTTTGCCATGCTTAACAAGATCAAATGCGACCATGACCGAGGCATCTTTCTTTTTACGGACCCCATCAACCGGTGATTCATCCATGCCGATACAGTCTGGAGCATGGACGATACTCACTCTCTGAGAGCCGCCGAAAGATGAACCGGCAATGGCCTGAAGCTGAGTCCGAAGAGACTGTTCTTCACCGACAAGAATTACATCGAGACTCTGATTCTCCGATACCGCTGCAAGGGCACCATGGATAAGGATTTCAGAACCCGAATCGCCACCCATGGCGTCTAGGGCTATACGCACAATCAGTTCCTGGTTGGTCTATGCCTGGAAGTATTACTCGCGTTCACGTCCAGGTTAACTTCGACTCCCGCATGCTGACCAAATCTACCGTAAACATGCAAAGAGGATCGAAATCTCATTTCATTCGTTTATCTCCGAAGAGACAATCTTGGGAGATACAGCCACAACTGAGCGAAAATCACATTGATGAACAGGGAGTTACCCGTACTTCTCAACAGTGAAGGCGGTGTCAGCTTCGGTCGTTTACGGGGACGCTTTCTCCTGAGGTAAAGGTGTTGCAAGAAGGCTACCGAAGATGAAGCCGTATAAGCTGACCTGGGGTGACCATTTTGTCATAAATGTGCCATTGCTCATTTCCATCAGATGCATTTGTATATACTGTTTCAATAAGACAAAATGGTAATAAGAAATACGGGGCTAGCCCGAATTTCCCATCAACTCAGGCAGTCCCAAACTCGGCAGTTTTTGCCAACGCATTATACCTGGGTATATGTGTTGCCAATATACTGCCGAAGGAGGGGCCGCCTGGGCTGACATTTGGTGAACATTTTGTCGCAATTCGACTCTGTCAACGGATAGCACATCCATCTGTTTTTGTTCACTTTTTCTCAGACGAGACAAAAAGTTCATGAGAAATGTGAGCTAGTTGAGTTCATCCTCAAGCTGGATAATAGTCTTCCCCTTGTACATGCCGCAGCCGCCACAGAGTTGATGCGGTTTCTTAGGCTCACCACATTCGGGGCATGACCCAATGCTAGGCCTCGTCAGGGAATCATGGGCTCTTCTCTGTCTGGTTCTTGAACGTGAATGTCTACGTTTTGGTAAGGCCATAATACAATCTCCTCGCTCATTACCGACATCCAGTAGGGTTGCCGGTACTGCCAACAATGGTTTACTTCTCTTTTTTTTTGTATTCTGCCAAGATGGCAAAGGGCGAGTTCCCCGCCTTCACCGTACATTGACAGGGTTCCCTGTTTAGATTTGCACCGCAGTGGCTGCAAATTCCCTTGCACCCTGATGCACAGATTTTCTTCACAGGAAGAGATAAAAGAATCTGCTGCCTCAAGACGTCATCAAGATCTATAGACGGCTCATGGAGTTCTATGGTATCCATCTGTTGAGCATCGCACTCAAGTTCATGAACCTGCCACCTGCTTGTTCCAGCAACTTCAAAAAGCAGGTGGAAGGTGGTGTCTATCACACAGCCATAGGATTCCAGGCATCTATCGCAGACAACCTCAGGTACAGCCTGGATGACTCCACTCAACTCAATCTGTTGGTCATTCTTTTTAACCAGCCGGAGTGCAGCTTTCGTCACATGCCCAAAAGAAAGAATCTCCTGATCCGTTATAACCCCATTGAGTTCTCTGCACTCATAGAGATACCCGGTTGAAGAAATTTCGTTAAATGTAATACGCATACGCCCCTGCCCTCTCGCCTACATTTCTTATGAAGAAGCGTCTCAAGTTGTTCAAGGAATTTGAAATCAAAAGATATACAGTACCTGGAAAATGGATGGTTTGACGCACTGTTTACGAGGGGGCCTGAGCTGAGTCGTAGCCGAATTTCGTCGAAGCCGAAAATAATACACAAAAACTTTAAAGAAAGCCAACTAAAAAAAAGCCTCAATGTGAATTCTTTCGTCAACTCATAAACATATAGTTCAGGCCTGGGGCCAAAACTATTTAAAAAACACTGGAATCAGATAGGGTTGTAGCGATTGCGTACAACCACAGGCACACTTTATACTCATGCAAGAATTGTAGAATGGAACCGCTACAAGGAAGAATCAAGATTGCTTGTATCCAGTATGGTGTAGGACGAACAACTGCAATTGACTACCCAACACGACCTGTACCCAATAATCTGGAAAAATTAGGCTCCTTTTTGCAGAGCTTCTCTGTTTTTTTAAACTGCGCCTGATCCTATTGTAAGAATACTGCCTTGTCCCTCGTATGCGGCCAATCTCAGTCGAGAAACAGAAAAGGTACGTCAAATGAAATCGAGGGTACAGGTAAAAAAATCTCTGCTGCCTTGCATCCTTTTTCCCCTCGCAGAGAGCTACATTGTATGTGGACAGAGGTCTAGTCTTCGCTAACAAAACGGGCACGGTTCCTATGTTGATAGCGGTATTGCATATACCCGTTTCGCACAGCTATATATGGGTCGAAACTCATTTTTTTTAGGTCATCATATTCGCCCACGTGAAAGGAGAATTGATTGAGCTTCTTGGCGACATGTCCTCCCCCTGAGGTGATATAATCATCGGCCCAGGAGTAGAATGGGGCACCGGCGCAAGCATCAAGGATGGCGCCACTGAAATCACGAATGGTAGAGGAACCGTACAAGGGGACAACCAGGTATGACCCGTCACCTATTCCCCAAACTTCCATGGATTCCCCCAATGAAGCCTCGATCGGATGCAAACTGAATTCAGTACGAGCGGGGTCGCCTAATCCAAAAACCCCAAAAATCGTGTTGATGGTGAATCGCCCCAGAACTCTTGCCGAATCTTCAAACCTACCTTGAAGAAGGCAGTTAACGAATCGGACTGGTTCGTCAAGGTTGTAAAAAAAATTGTTAATTATCATTCGAAAATCTGGAGCAACTATTTCGCTGTATGTCCTGACAACAGGATCCAGCACGTAGGCATAAGCAACATCGTTAAAGGCGAACATGGCCCTGTTCAACGGCTCCAGTGGGTCAGGAATAGTATCGACAGTCAGGCGTTCTTTGTAGAAATCATCATCTAGGAAATCCATCTCATTTTCGGCCCGGCATACCACAGGTAACAGAACAAAAAACAGGGGGATGAAAAGAACGCGTACACAGGGGTTCATGATAGTTATCCTAATCGACTTCACCAAATGCAAATTTGGAGATCAAAGACTCGATATCAACTGCTGACTCCGTATCCAGCAAGACATCGCCCGGTTTATATATTTCTTCGGCTCCGCCCAGGGATATTTGAATGTACTTGTCCCCGATTATGCCCTGTGATTTCACAGAGGCAATGGAGTCCACAGGAACGCGCACATTTTTGTCGAGCTGCATGCTAATAACTGCCAGTCCCTCTGTACTCAGGACCATATCTCGAACGGTTCCGACATGTACCCCTGAAATCTGCACCTCAGCTCCAGATTTTACACCTGAAATATTATTGAATTCAGCCTTCAGTTCGTAGGACTGTACACTGGTCAAAAAAGGGACTTCTCCAAGCCTGAAAGCCAGCCAGCATAATGCGGCAAAACCAAAAAGCAAAAAAAGTCCGACAAAGATGTCAAATCGAGAATGTCTCATCTACAACTCCATAGTGAGAATTGGTTACAAATCAAGTGTTCGTTGGGCAAATTCACGGATTGCCTCTTTATGGGAAGAGAGAATTTCGCCCGGCTCCTGAAATATATCAATTTCTCCCTTGTTCAAGAGAATTATTTGATCAGCCAACTCAAACACTTGGGGAATATCATGGCTAACGATAATCGCTGTATATCCCAAGCGCTCATGGGTGGAACGAAAGAGTTCATAGATTTCCCGTGTCATGAGTGGATCCAGTCCTGTGGTTGGTTCATCGAACAGAACAATAGCGGGATCCAATTGAAGGGCGCGAGCCAGGCCGACCCTTTTTTTCATGCCCCCACTGAGTTGAGCTGGAAACTTATCCTCATGTCCTGTCAACTCAAGCTGTTCCAGGGTGGTTAGCACTTTTTCCCGCACCTGGTCGTCGGGTAAGGTACTCCTTTCCCAGAGTGGTAGGGCAATATTTTCATAAACAGTCAGGGAATCAAAAAGAGCGGCACCTTGAAACAGCACCCCAAAAGCCATACGAATCTGTTGCAACTCCTTATAACGCAGGGTGGTAATATCTTTGCCCCCTACTCGTATCGCCCCCCTGTCGGGCTGAAGCAACCCAAGAATCAGCTTGAGAATGACACTTTTTCCCTGACCGCTTCCTCCTGCAATAACGGTTGTCTTACCCGTGGGAATGGAAAATGTTGCGTTATCGAGGACGGTATGTTTTTTTCCCGGTTCACCGAATGTTTTTACTACTCCAGAAAAATGTATGATGTTGCCAAGTTTGGGTTGCATGAGATTATCCATTACAAGTGAACCTGAATTCGAACCAGCCTAGAATGTTTGCTCATTGGTCACAGTAATATGGCCGTCAGCAAGTAATCAAAAATAAGCACTGCAATCGACGAAAAGACAACGGCCTGTGTTGTCACTTTACTGACACTTTCCGCCCCAAAGCCTGCGCCCCTAATCTGCTGGACGAAATACCCTCTCCCACAGCAAATCCAAACGATAAGTATAGAGAAACAAAAGGATTTCATTATCCCCAGAGTAATATCGTGGTCTGTGACACTACGGATCATACCGGAAAAAAAGGCCCCACTGTTGACTCCCATAAGCTGTACCCCGGCCAGGTAGCCCCCCCAAATACCGACAACATCAAAAAACGCTGTCAACAGTGGAACGGCAATGATAGTTGCCAGCACCTTGGGAGAGATGAGAAAACGAAAAGGATCTATGGCCATACATTCAAGGGCATCAATCTGCTCTGAAATACGCATAATGCCTATTTCAGCACACATGGCGGAGCCTGCGCGCCCAGTGACCATGAGCGCGGTCAGCACAGGTCCAAGCTCCATGATCAGGGAAAGAGAAACCGCAGAACCAAGCATCCCCTCTGCACCAAATTTACTCAGGGAATAATATCCTTGTAGGCCCAGAACCATCCCGGTCGAGAGAGCAGTAAAAAAGATGACTGTCAGCGAGCCTGCACCGATAAATCGAATCTGTTTAACCAGTTCGCGGACACGAAAAGGGCGCTTGAACAGACCAGCCATCGCATAATAGAGAAAGATTCCCATGCGGCCAAGATCGTTGAGTATGTACAGGCATCTACTGCCGACTATTCCTAACGTATTGATCATAAACAAAAGTATAAAAAATAATGGTCAGAACCGTTTAAAAAAAAATCGTCCCCATATACCATATATCACCAGTTCACACATATGATCATGCATACCATTATCTGTCCTGGTGGCCTATATTGCGGGACGGTAGATTGCATCGGAAAAAACGTTGGCTACATGCTCCCTGCCTTGATCGTATCCGATTGTGGTGTGCCTGACGATAAAGAGCCTGGCCAAATACACTGGTTACTTGGTACTTGAACCTGCATTCATGGCCTGGGTGAAAGTTTCAAGAAAAGCCTCGGCGACACCCATGGGATCATCTGAAGCGTACAGGACCATTGTCTGGAGAAACATGAAACTTTCATCTTCCATATCCGTGAATTCGACGGCTACTGCGTTGCCATCAATTCGGAGAGCTATGGCCTAACAGCACCACATAAGACTGAATTCTGGCCCGTCTCTTGGATCTCTATACGTATTTTCTGTCCTACCTGCACCCCTGAGACCCCTTCTATCAACATCCCACCAAGACACAAATTCCTCAGTGGGAATTCCCCTAGTGGGCTTTGGTCATAACACAAGCGCTCTAGTACTAATCACCCGGGTATGACGACGTTTATCCGTTCGTAGCCTGAGAAGGAGGGAGGATGTCATGATTTAAGTCCAGGTATTGAGACTAATCACTGATAACAAGATCATTATAACAGGTGCCTGATGCGGTCAAGTAAAAATGAGGTACAACCTTTATTTTGAGAATGCATTTTTCCCACACGAAAGAAAAAGGCATGTCAAAAAGTCATAAGCAGCGGGGACCAAAATGATCGAACCCTTGGTAACTGAGTTCTTCAATGTTCTGCTTCCCCTGATTGATGAGCACCACCTTATCCCCTTCTTCGATTGTCCCGACAGCAGACAATTGAATTCCAAGTTGTTGACCAATACTGATTATATCTGAATCAGCCGAGCGTGGTGCAGTAAACAACAGTTCAAAATCTTCACCGCCCCTGACTGCGAGAGAGACTGCGGAGAGGTCATAGGTATCGCAGGCAAGGGACAAGGATGTACTGATGGGGAGTTGCCAGGCCTCTACCTGTGCTCCTGTACCGGAGCAGGTGCAGAGATGGGCCAGGTCTGTGGCCATACCATCTGAAAGGTCCATCATACTGCGAATATCCCCTAAATCAGCCAGCATTTTTCCTAGATCGACCCTCGCCACAGGGTCCAGATGTGCCTGATACAGTGCCTGATAGGGAGCAACCGAATCTATGCCCCTTGTATATAATTCAAGGCCTGCAGCAGCCTGTCCGAGGTACCCGCTGACCCATATTCTGTCACCAGCCTGAGCACCGCTTCTATACAACACTCTGTCTGACGGGGCTTCTCCAATCAGAGTTACGCATAAAGAATACCATTCTGGACTGTGCACTGTATCTCCTCCGATCAACAGACAGCCATATTGCCGACAAGCGCTCGCCACCCCCCGACTGAAAGAGCGTATCCATTGTTCATCAGGCGGTCTCGGAGCACCCAAGCTCAACAATACAAAACGGGGTACGCCTCCCATCGCCGCAATATCACTGACATTTACGGCGATTGCTTTTCGACCGAGTAATTCCGGAGGGTGCCATGACCGGTTAAAATGTACGTTTTCGACCAGCGTATCCATGGTTACAAGCCAGGCCGTTGTATCATCTTTGCGTACAACAGCGCAATCATCACCAATAGACTGCAGCACATCTTCGCAATCATCACCTCTATTCTGTGCCAGGCATTGTATTATTTCGCGTTCATTCAAGAGCTGTTCCTCTCCCAAGAATAGTCAGTATTCAGGCAAAAAATCCAAACAGTTGACACAGAAAACAGTATTTGTCTTGTGGTATAAAAACGTGACGACGAAGCATATATGCTGTCTCACCCGCGCTTCTCATCTGAGAAAAGTCCCAACCCGGCCTTCTCATCGGCTCAAGAGGTGCCCAAGTACAAATGTTGACCGTGCAGTACAGTACCCGGTATGCGCGGTCAAAAAACAGCCAAGGACGATGTCGATTGCGCTGGCTCTGGAGGCCTTTTTTTTCGTAATGCAAGACGGTTCACTCCCATCGCATACTCCTTGCTGAAGCCAGCCTGAACAGTCGTAGTGTACCATTTTCGTCATTCTATTCCTTGACTATGCGAAGGCCTGCGTTTTTGGAAAAGCACTTGTGAGATCTTTCTTTTTTATCCCGGTTATTCCTCCCCTTGCCTCCTTCAAACTCCAGGGCCTGTATAAAACGCCCGTGTCCACCCATGGTAAATATTTCCCGGCCTGTATATTGCGGTGTTCGCAAAGTCCAGGTTACTTTTTGCGGTGGAATACCCAGAAGCAGCATAGTTACGTGCCACCATTCATGCTTTCGAGTGTCATCACGGATAATATCAGTAATAACAGCGTAGCTTACAAACTCTGGTTCCCTGCTTGCAACGATGACGATATCGCCAGGAATTGTCGTGTCTTTTAAGGGGAGTTTCCTTTTTAATTCTGCGACTAATTTTTCCATTGGTATACAATCCCTAATATTTCAGATGGACTTTCCACCCTTATCCCGCATTTCCCATTCAGCAATCAGGTTGATTAGTTTAATCCAGGATCTCTCAGTACAAAACCTACCGAACCTGGCAAGGCCTGAGCTAATGAGACATTGGGGATCAACCTGCAAAAAAACGGTGCCCTATTTTTCCTCTCCTTGACCAGGTCCTGGTACATAGAAGCTTATCGCTCCCAAAAGCACATTTTGTTGTTGTACCACCCGAATACTTTGAGAACGAACATTCTGTACGCTGTTAAAAAGAGGCTGGAGCAGTTCATTCCGAATAAAAGCCCCCTGCTCCGGTGAAATTCTATCTGCCCCCTGTAGGGTGTAGGTGAGCAGTTGCAGCATCTTTTCAAGGCCGCTGTTTACTTGGTCGCTTCGTGTATAGAAAATCAGATTGTTCGCCTGCCGCAGACCATGAGAGACCTTCTTGAACGCCATACTGTCCACCAATTTCTTCCGACATGTACCCATCCAATATTCAATGAGTTCGGCATTGTCGGCCACTATCAGGTACTCATCATAAAAAAGATAGGTCGGCTCAATCAAGCCATTTGCCAAGACTAGAGAAATTGCAGGAGTGCCGCCCACAACTCGAGAGCGCATGGGGACGTCGGCCAGGATTTTTCTTAACAGCCTGCGAACGGCCCGCTTATCCTTGACTTTCAGTTGCAAGCAGATCACAGGAAGAGAAGCAAAAGCGGCAGTTGGAAAATCGGCGATAAAAACACCTAATTCATTGTCCAACAGAGCCATCAGCGTTTCCATACGCATACCGGTACGCCTAAGAACTGCCTGCTCAATATAAAAAAGTGAGGCGGCTGTCTCCATATCAGAAATATCCGAGAGTCCCTGCCAAAGTTTTTCCACGTCAAACCAATTTGTCCACAAATATCCAGAAACTCTACTATCAAGGCGCTCCAACCGCTGATGCACCAACGGTTTGGCCGGGAAATATTTATTCAAAAAACTGACCTTGTTATCCGGAATTCCGGTGGAAACAAAGGTGAGATAGCGACGGTCGGCCTTTTCATGATACTGCAGGAGCAAACGGGTCTCTGGTCCGAAAAATGTTCCCCGTTGCATGGCTCTGAACCCAACAGCCTGTCCTATTTGCTTGATAAAGAAGGGGTTCAGGTATAAAGAACAAACTTCATCCCGGGAGGCGTGCTGCAACAGCTTTACGTAGCCACTGTTTCCGGCAAGAGTACGCGACGGTTGCACCAGATGAGCAGAGTAGGCATTAAGACAACGCAGTAGAAGTCCCCTTTGCAACGACCCGAGCATGAGATCATCTATAAGGGCAAAATAAACCTTTCGTCCTCCTTCCACAGGCACCATGTGTACCTCAATGCCGTACATGGTCTCTATATGGCGGTCTGTTCCTCGAAAACGCAGTTGATCTCCTTGTTGTTTGGCTGGCCGCTGTATAGCAGTGCAGAAGACGAGGCTGTGTTCTAGACAATCAGGCAGTGACTGGCAAGGTTGTTCCGGCGAAAGAATGGCAACAGCGGCCATTTTCCGAGACAATATCGAAAAGGATACATGGGGGGCTATGGCCTGGATACTGTCAATAATATCCAGAACCTTTTGTCGAGCATCCTCGCATACTCCTCCCAAGCCCATTTTTTTCCAAAACCGGGGCGCAAGAATTTTTTTGCCAAAAGGTGTTGCTTGGAACCGCTGAAAGGGAGGATCGATGTTTTTCCACTTCAGCAGTGCAATGGTGTCAGACGGCAGCACGTTCCCCGGGTCAGGCGCCTGACGTATATCCAAGGTCAGAAAAAAAATAAGCCCAACGGTCGCTATCAACAGTATGCATGCCCATGCTAGGCGTATCAACGAATTGTGAGCCACGAGACTATATGCCACATAGAATACGACAGGGGAAAAACTACTTGAGTAATTCCTTGGTCTATATCGGATTTTTTGCTATGAGCCGTTTCAGGAGTGCAACCTGATCACTACCTTTCACTCTACTGATCTGTGCTTATAGCCCAAAGGAGCAGTGGACCCAATCCATTGGCCAGCCTGAAGTGTTCAATAAGCTAAGAATACTGAAGGTAAAAAAGTGGAAATACATCTCAGGAAGCCTCAACGACCGGGCAAAATTTAGCACAGTAAACCTCATCCAGGGTTTTATCGTCAAGAGAAGAATGCGTTCTGAGCAGATTAGAAGAATACAAGGCCCGGATAACTGAGGGTCCATCCTTACTTACTATATTATTGTAACTCGTTAGAGGATATTTAACCTTTAACTTGTATTTGCTTCAGGCCAGTCACTGCTTTCAGGTTGCCTGAATTGGAGTCTGCGTGATTGGCAGCTATAGCCCCTTTATGCGACCAATTGCGACCGCCCGAAGATGGGTGAGGAGTGAGAAGCAGTTACCTCTTCTTTTCATTTCTGACGGGCAGTATCGGTACACTGTTCTATGAGACGAAGCACGTCCTTACCATCAATGGGTTTTGGGAGATAAAAATTCATCCCAGCCTCCAGACACTCAGCACGGCCCATCTCTGTTGCATGGGCGGTTATGGCAATAATGGGAACCCTAGGCCCCTGTTCCAAATTTCGTATTGTCCGTACAGCCTCAAAACCATCCATCTCTGGCATCTGAATATCCATTATGATACAAGCAAATCTTTTTTTCCTCCAGTGATCAATGGCTTCCAACCCATTTGCAGCAACCGTGACCGTGTGGCCTGCTTCTTCCAAAAGTGTACGTATCAGGACGGTGCTGATATATTCGTCCTCGCAGACCAAAACCTGGGCACTCGCCCCGGAATCAGCGACCTCCCTCTCCTGTTCATGGGCATCGTTTTGTACATGCCCAACGGTCGTTGCATCGTCAGGCGCTGAAACAGGGAGGGTAAAATAGAACTGGGCGCCATTCCCGAGTTCGCTGTCAAGCCAGAGATCACCGCCAAGCATGTGGACCAGCCCCTGGGTTATGGAGAGTCCCAGTCCGCTGCCACCCACCTGTCTGGTAAAGGAGGTATCCACCTGACTGAATGAGTTAAAGATATTCGAATGATGCTCAAGAGCAATTCCCACCCCTGTATCACAAACCTCAACAAAAAGGCAGCCCCCTTCCTGTTGTTGTTGCTTGTGCATCCGCATTGATACTTGGACCCCGCCCTGGTGGGTAAATTTAATGGCATTGTCCACCAGGTTTGTAACAATCTGGATCACTTTGCTCTGATCAGTCTGCACTGTTTCAGGGACCCTGGGATCGACACTCCAGGTCAGATCAAGATTTTTTCGATCAGCCAGCACCTGAAAAGGGGTAAGTGTCTCTGTCAAGGTTTCCCGTGGATTAAAGGATTCTACACAGACATGAGAACGTCCTGCTTCCAGTTTGGAATAGTCAAGGATGTCATTGATAATGGAGAGTAATCTATTTGCGGCCCTGACGATAAGACCAAGATGCCTCTGATGTTCTCTATTCTCTGTCTGCTGCCGCACAAGCTTTGTTAACCCGATAATACCATTCATAGGCGTTCGTATTTCATGACTCATATTGGCCAGGAAAACGCTCTTTGCCACATTGGCAGTTTCCGCCTGTTCGCGGGCTGACTCCAGGGCTTTTTCAATTTCTTTTCGTTTGCTCAAATCTTCAACGACCCAGACCGAGCCCTGGGAGGAGTCGTCAGGATGCAGACTCTTACCACTGACCATACAGGGAATAAAAGACCCATCTTTTTTTTGAAGATAACACTCGACCTGCTCCACCACTGCAGATGGTAACGTTTTGTAATGTTGTCGAATAAATCGGTGAAAAGCCTCTTTGCTGATAAAAAAATCCCAAACATTACCATGCATGATTTCCTGCATGCTGTACCCAAACATATCGCACATCCTCTGATTGACCTGAACAATACGATTATCACGAACCAGCGCGATACCAATGAGAATAGTGCTGAAAATACTTTCCAGTTCCTGTTGTGTTTTCCGGCGCTCGGCTTCTACTTCCGTGTTTGAAAGCATACCAAGTCGTCCTTTCTCCCCCAGGCACTGTTCTCGGTGTGTGCGGATAACACTGCCTATGCCAATCACCATCAGAATGAACACAAAAGAAGATATTGCCAGAACAACCGCCAGAGGAAAAGGGGCCTGCGAAAGTGTGACTACTTCCCATCCAGGCATTGATAAAGAACCGCGCACAGTGACAGCTCTCATGTCGTCATAACGAATAACCTTTTCAGCAAGATCAAAGGGCAACACCGGTAAAGGCTGTTCACCAAACTGACGGCTTTGCTGGAGCATCGGTAGACGCCCATCAGGCAGTGAGGCTGCCAGTGAATGTATCCACTCCTGCCGGGAGGCACTGAACACAACTCCGTCAGAAGACACAAGCAGAGCCTCAACGCCACCTTGTAGGCCCGTAAAAAATGCGTCGATACTCGCTCCGGTGGTTTTTATAACAACTACTCCGGTGGGCGTTCTTTTTAGATTATCATACACAGGCGCACTGAAGTAGACGCCTTTTTGGGTGGTGGTCACACCTATCGCCGGAAACCGGCAGGTTTTCCCCGCCATGGCGCGGCGGAAATAGGGTGCGAAAGAGTACGTTTGCCCAGAAAGCTTCTCCTCCTCATCGCTTGAACTCCCGATGACCAATCCGTTTGCATCCATGACATAGACTAAGGAAACCCCAAGGATGCTGCGGGTGGTGGTCAATACGCTGGAGAGCCGGGGATTATCCGGTTCTGATCGACCGGCACATAACTGGATAACTTCATGAGAAAGGGCCAATGCTGAAACAGACTCTGTCAAGTATTCTATGGCAAAGGTGTCAATCTTTTGAACGAGATTGTTCGTAACAGTATGTAACCGTTTTTGCCCCATGGCCACAACAATGGCATCGCAACTGTAACAGAGCAACACAATCAGCGCCGAGGCAAGCATGATTATAACGGCAATCTTCAACAGGAGGAAGGAGTTGACCGAGCCAGGCCTGTTCACCGTAGAGCCTGTCATAAAAAATAATCCTTACAAAGAATCAAATAAAAGAGCAGCTTGTACAGGGAGGGCTGCAGAATCAAACTGGTCTCTCTCCCATACGTTGAGCGCAACGTCTCCCAACAGCTTGAGAACTACTGATACCAAAATGAGAGCTTGCATGTTTGGTTATGCCTGGCATACCCGGTCCAGTCCTGCTGATTTGGACGCTTACCTTTCAAGATTCATTCGTCTATACTGTATCGCTTCTGACAAAAAGCAGGAGCTGATTTCTTCCATACCAGCAAGATCTGCAATGGTCCTTGCAATTTTAAGAATCCTGGTATGTGAGCGGGCGGAAAGTCCCAGCTTGGTCACAGCTCCTTCGAGCAGCTTTGCTCCTGCGGAATCCAGACGGCAAAAGTCTTTCACCTCTTTAGGCTCCATCTGTGCATTACAGTTTATCCCACGGCTGGAAAGAAATCTAGCCTTCTGTATGCGCCTAGCAGAGTTCACCCGATTCCGGATAGAAACGGACGATTCTCCGGGTTGTAATCTGGCCAGCTCCGATACCTGAACAGCAGGGACCTCTATGTACATATCAATTCTGTCCAACAATGGACCTGAAAGCCTACTTCTATAGCGCTGGATCTGTGCAGGAGTACAGGTACACACATGAAACGGATCGCCCTGATATCCGCATGGGCACGGATTCATGGCGGCTGCAAGCATAAATTTAGCAGGGAAGGCAAGGCTCATGGTCGCCCGGGAGATAGTCACCACCCCATCTTCAAGTGGCTGCCGCAACACCTCCAGTACATGCTTTTTAAATTCCAGCAACTCATCAAGAAAAAGAACACCATTATGGGCAAGCGAGACCTCACCGGGTCTGGGTACATGCCCTCCTCCAATCAGTCCCGCATCTGATATGGTATGGTGAGGGGCACGAAAAGGTCGTGCTGTAATCAGGGGATTATCGGGCGGCAAACAATCTATGGTGGAAAAGACCTTCGATGTCTCCAGAGCTTCCTCAAGGGTCAAATCCGGCAGAATAGAGGGGAGACGCCTGGCCATCATGGTTTTCCCGCTTCCTGGGGAACCACTCAACAAGATATTGTGCCCACCGCTTGCCGCAATTTCCAGGGCGCGTTTGGCATGTTCCTGTCCCTTGACATCTTCAAAATCAGGTCCGTGAACCGAATGAATACGAAACAGCGCCTCCAGATCAACCACAGTGGGCTCTAGCACAATGATGCCCCGAAGAAATTCAACGGCCTGGCTCAGGTGCTGGATACCGATCACTTCAAGATCTGTAATCACGGCTGCCTCTGGTCCATTTGCAAGAGGAACCAGCAGACGACGAACACCCCCGGCTGCCGCTGCGATGGCCATGGAAAGCATTCCGCGAACAGGTTTAACTGTACCGTCCAGGGAAAGTTCACCTATCACCAGACTTGCTTGCAGGCTCATGGGAGCGATAACCCCAGAAGCAGCAAGAATACCCAGCGCAATAGGCAGATCGTACCCCGCCCCCTCCTTTCTGACAGAGGCGGGGGCCAGGTTAACGGTAATCTTACCGGTCGGAAACTCATACCCACTGTTTTTGACCGCTGCTTTTACCCGGTCTTTTGCCTCCCGAACAGCCCCTTCGGCGAGGCCGACAGTTGAAAAAGACGGCAATCCCATGGCCAGGTCCACCTCGACCTGAACCATCAGGCCGTCCACACCTGCAACTGCTCCGCTTAACACTTGAGCCAACATAAGGATTACCTAGTCACGAGGGGTCATACATGTTCAAAACTTCTTGGGAATACGGGCCTTTTTTATATTGATAAATATACAATGGCGGTAGCAGAACGCAGTGATCACCACCGTTTTTCATTGATTCGACAAGGACCAGTTTAGCCTCGGAGCTATCCGGATAACTGTATATCGGCTGTATCTTTTTCGTGATCAACCTATGATGAGAGAGCTCGATGAGCAAGGAGGGCAATCGCACAGCAGGGTAAACAAACACGACTCGTCCCCTGTTTTGGACGGCAAAGGAAGCCGCCCGAACACAGTCCTGCATATCGGCCTGCATTTCATGCCTTGCTATGGCCGCCTCGGCCAAACGGCTTAAACGTCCTGTCTCCATTTTGCCATACGGGGGGTTGCACACCACAACCTGCATGCTTTCCGGGGCCAAAAATTGATTGATACATCTCAAGTCACCTTGAATAACCTCGAAACGGTTGGCCATACCATTCTCCAGACTGTTGACCCGGGCTAAATCAGCCAGCTTATTCTGGAGTTCAACCCCGGTGACAGACAGCTGTGCACTCCGATACGCCATAATTAACCCCACAATGCCTGAGCCGCAGCATAAATCGAGGACCTTGCCCTGGCTGCAGACCGACAAACTGTAATGCGCCAGTAAAACCGCATCAATGGAAAACCGATACCCTTCTCGATACTGCTGACAGCATAAAGCGCCGGCGAACAAAGAGTCACGAGTTATTTCCAAACGCTCTTCTTGGCATTCCCTCTTTTTTACACAGTCCATTGGGGTAAAAGTATTCTCTTATTGCCTCACACCTTCAACCATTCTTCGGGATCGCTGTACTCTTAAGAAAGGCAAGAATACAATTTGCTTGTTACAAGCTCAGAACAATGGCATTATACTGGCCCAGTATATCGTGTAGCAACCTCTGGTTTTCATGCACGCTCTTCATGGCATCTACCATCTGCGTTCAAAAGAACACAAGAGCAACATCAGGAGATCTTTCACTTGTTTGACATATTCATCCAAACGCATTTCTCAGGTGGTCATCATCTGCGCGAGTACCCTGGTACTTGCGAACAGCCCCACGGGCACAACTGGAAAGTCAAGGTGACGGTCAGGGCTCATCAGCTTGATGAGCTGGGCATGGGGATTGATTTTAAAGTCCTTAAAAAAAAGGTGAACAGTGTCATCGACACTCTGGATCACTGCGATCTCAATCAACACCCGGCTTTTCTTCAGCGGAATCCCTCTTCCGAACATATAGCCCAATACATTTTTGACCAGCTTCGCCCGCAGCTAGTGTCCCATCGTTACCGTATCCACAGCGTCGAGGTTCGAGAGACAGACACCAGCGGAGTTATATACCACCCCAATCCATGAGCAGCGGCGCTGTTTGTGAAGCATGGGGTTCTCCACTGGCACACCAATGAGCTGGCTTAGATTTTGCCTAATACCCACCACAGACTCGTTCAGGCAGCTTCTCCTGTCCTCTACTCGCTACAAAAACTGTTGTGCTGAGCAAGGCAGGTCAAGCGCCAAGGGCAACCCGGACCATCAGTGGCAAAGCCCCTGGATACGATTCCATTTTTCCACCAAAGGCCCTGAGAATTTTCTGGGCTTTTTCCGTGTATTTCTGCTCACCCGTCAAATCGCCCATGGTGAGCAGCGTTTGGGCACAGACACTGTTGGCCGCAGGCTCAGCAGTATCTTGTTCAGCATAGGTGCGTATCAGCAGGGTGGCATCAGGGGCGCTGTCATATAAACAGCCTTGCCCGTTATCCCAAAACAACGCCAGTTGCGTCTCTGTCAGCTGTACGGCCCGCTCAAGAAAACGGGGTTCTCCAACAGCCTGATACAGCGCGATATAGGCTGCCGTCAGTTGGGCGTAATCAGCGAGCTGACCCTGTCCATACCCCTTTTCTTGCCCTGTCCTTGCATCATACAGGCGATAGAGATAGCCGGATTCCGGATTTCGTACAGCCTGCCACAGAAAATCAGCCATACGTATTGCCTGATCAACATATTGCTGTTTCTCACCAAAAACAACCCCAGCCTTGACCAGGGCTCTGATAAGCATGCTGTTCCAACTGGTGATTATTTTCCTGTCACAGTGGGGCCTGGACCGCCTGGCTCGAACCGAAAGCAGGCGTTCCTCTGCCCTGGCTAACTCCTGGGCGGCCTCCTGTTCCGATATCCTATACTGATCTGCAACCTCAGCAAGGGTATGTTGCACAAAAAGAATATTACGGTTTTTTAATTCGTTGTGCGGATCGACAGTCAAATTCCCCTCAAATGTCACGCCATAACGATACACAAAAATCGAGGCTGTCTGCCGTCCCAGGATTCGCACGATTTCCTCTTCGGACCAGAGGTAATACAGCCCTTCTCCATGTTTTCCCGGCCGATACGGATCAGCGCTGTCGGCATCTTCCGCACTATAAAAGAGAGGTGTTGCTGAACTGAGGTGAGACACAAGATATCCTATGGTTTGATGCACCACCCGGCTGAAAAGGGGTTTTCCCGTTCTCTGATAGGCATCCGCATAGATCTCTATTAACTGGGCCTGATCATAAAGCATTTTCTCAAAGTGGGGCGTACGCCACGACGCATCCACGGAATACCGATGGAATCCTCCACCCAACTGGTCATATATGCCGCCATGGGCCATGGAACTCAGGCTCGCAATGGCCATGTTTTGGGCCTCTTTAACACCGTAGAAATCTGTGTAGTGCAGCAGAAAATCAAAGACCACCGGACGGGGAAATTTTGGAGCTTGGCCGAAACCGCCATGTTCTGGATCATATGCTGCTTTCAGGACAGCAAAACATTTGCGGGCAAGCTTCCCGTAGGATGCGGACGCAGGCAGTTGTCGGACCCGCCTGATGATACGAACCACCTTTTCTGCGGTATCATGTAACTGGTCCCTGTTTCTGCTCCAGGAGTTCTGAATGGCGTCTAAAACCTCCAGAAAACCTGTTCGGTTCAAACCTGAAACCAGCGGGATATATGTTGCGCAGAAAAACGGGCGGCCATCGGGAAAAAGGAAGAGAGAAAGCGGCCAGCCACCGGAACCAGTCATGGCTACGGTGGCGGCCATGTAGAGGGCATCAATATCCGGTCGTTCTTCACGGTCTACTTTAACGCTGACAAAGCAGGTGTTCAGCTTGTTTGCGGCCTGGGCATCCATGAACACCTCGCCTGCCATGACATGGCACCAGTGACAGGTGGAATAACCGATGGACAGGAAGATAGGTTTGTCTTCTTTTTGCGCTCTTTCCAGGGCTTCCGGTCCCCAGGGATACCAGTGAACCGGATTCTCAGCGTGTTGTTGCAGGTAGGGGCTCAGCTGGTTGTGCAGGTGATTTTTTGACTCAGTCACGCTTATTCTCCAATAATTTTGACCAGCACTCGCTTCTTCCTGCGCCCGTCAAACTCTCCATAAAAGATCTGTTCCCAGGTGCCAAAATCCAGTTGCCCCTCTGTCACGGCAACAACAACCTCACGCCCCATAATCTGTCGTTTCAGGTGGGCGTCAGCATTATCTTCATAGCTATTATGCCGATATTGACTGACCGGTGCATGTGGGGCAAGCTTTTCCAGCCACACTTCATAATCCTGGTGCAGACCAGATTCGTCGTCATTAATAAAGACGCTGGCTGTAATGTGCATGGCGTTGACCAGTACCAGGCCTTCCTGTATGGTGCTTTCCTGCAGACAATCTTCGACCTTTGGGGTTATATTAACAAACCCGCGCCTGGAAGGTATTTCAAACCAGAGTTCTTTACGATAACTTTTCATCCAGATTCCGCCTCATGCGTATGGGTACTGAATCGTCCATTTCTAGGGCCAGAGAGGAGCAGTGCAGCGTTCCCCCTGTGGTTCCTTTTTACGACATCTGACGCCTTTATACAGTATGTAATCCAGATATGTATTGTATCTCACCTAAAAAGTGAACGGAAAAAATCAAAAAAAGCAACCTTATAAAACGGTGCATTAACACCTGCTTCTTGGTGTCCGATTTATTTGTCAGCAGAGGGCTGCAGCGGTACACGCTCCCCTGCGTACTGTGAACGGCATAACGGCCTTCCCCTTGATACGGCTGCTTTCAGAAAGAAGAATCACAGGCCAAGGGGGGCAATAGCGGACAGGCCTCTCCAACAGAGGCTGCCCAAACAAACGGCAAAACAACAGACACCATCTGTAACTGATCCACCAGAGTTAAATACCGTATTGTCTTGACAACAGGGTCCACTTTCGAGATAGTATTCAGTTGCACCAAGTGTAGCAGAAATATCCCGTAAGTAGGGGCAAAAAAGAGAGAGATGCCACAACAGATGAATAAACCAAGAAAACTATGGATCGCCGCCCTTCTCACCCTATGCACCGTCGGCCTTGGCCATATTTACGGGGGTAACCCCAAAAAAGGTATTATTCTGTTCATCGGCCAGCAATGCATGTATGCCGTACTGGTCGCTCTTCTTCTGATGCAGTGCAATCAATACACGTTCTTTCTTTCCCTGGGCCTCCCGATCCTTTACATTATCGCTGCGGTCTGTTGCGCCGTGCATACCTCCTGGCCAAACAGAACAACCTACACCTTGCGGGGCTACAACAATCTTCTCATCTATATCAGCTATTTTTTGTTGGCAGGCCTGATTATTCAAAGCCTGCTGGCAGAGGTGACAAAAAACAACTACCTCCAGGCCTTTGTTATTCCTTCAGATGCCATGAAACAGACCCTGCTGCCGGGTGATTTTTTCCTTGTGGATAAATGTATTTACAAAAAGAATATCCCGGAAAGAGGAGATATCGTTCTTTTCACTCATCCGGATGAGCCGGAAGTCTTTTTGGTGAAAAGAATCGTTGCAGGTCCTGGTGATACAATAGAAATTCAAGACAAAGTTCTGTATCTTAACGATCATCCGATCCAGGAGCCCTATGCCTTCCATCCCGACAAGCGTATATATCCCGCTTCTGTGACACCACGAGATAATCTCAAGAAAACAACGATACAAAAGAACACTTTTTTCCTTCTGGGCGACAACCGGGACAACAGCCTGGACAGTCGTTTTAAGGGAGCTGTGCCCCGGGAAAACATTCTTGGAAAGGGAAAAATTATTTACTTTTCAAAGGACCGCAACCAGAACAATCTTCGTCTGGAGCGGATGGGGAAAATCCTGGAGTAGTTGTCAGCCCGGATTACTCATCAACTCACAAGGGGGCAGAGGCAAATTTTTGGCAGTGAACAGGTACGCCCAGACTTTGCCAGTTCCCTCTCTTTGCTATCAAAACACGGTCAAAGATGAACTTGGCGAAGGCCAGCCAGGTCAATACCTGAATTCGTATTTGATATCCCCTCCGCTTTGGGTCGTGCCGGTTTCGGTTTGGATAGAAAACCCTTTCCCCAGAGTATATCGGGTATTCAGGCTCCCGGACTCCTTAAGCAGGTTTCTGCCATAGCTCACATAAAACCGAGGTGTCAACCAGGTACCGATGATGAGAGAAAGATCATCAAACGAATTCCCGGTATCGACCTTGATATCATCAATATGCAACAGTTTTTTTGAATTACTCATCCAATCCACGATGTTGGTAAAACCGGCCTTAGCAGCAAGCTCAGCGATCAGTCCGGTATCTTCACCCGCTGTGCCCCCTGTGGAGCTGCTGCTTAAGAGCTTAGCCAGGATCTCATACTGCTCCATAGAGGTTGATGAGTACAGTCGAATAACCGGGCTCTTTAGAAATCCGCCCACATTGACCCCAACAGTTCCCTCCTTATCCCGTTTTTCCGAACGGACCTCCAGACCTGGATTGTCCAACAGGTTCCCTGTAAAAATAAGACGTCCCACATCAATATCCAAGCTCTTACCGTACAGGGTAAAGGTGCCATCCTTGATCTGAACAGTGCCATTGCCAACAGGCAAAGTATGTGGACGATCCACTATCTCCAGTTGCCCCTGTATATTGCCCCGTACTCCATAGGCGTCAATGGCAACATTTTCACCTGCAGTAATGTTGATACTGGCATTCAGTGGCCAGGATTCTTTCTCCCGTTGATCAGGGGTATCGACAATTACCACATCTTTGGACACCTGTATTGGGGTGTTATTCTGGTTTCGAGTTATTTTTGCATGCGGGATAACAATATCCCCCTCTATGCGCAGTTGTTGTGGGCTCAAGGTAATTTCCAGGTCAGGAGAGACGGCCGCTGTGACCACAGGATTCTGAACAATTGTACAATCCTTGCCTTGCAGATGAATCGTGATAGGCTGGCGCATCCCTGACAAGGGAAAAACCTTGCTGGAAAAGTGGAGAGCACCCTTGCCTGAATGCGCTTGCCCTGAGAGGTTCAGCGTCTGTCTGTCTCCTTCCAGGGTCGCGATGAGTGGATCAAACCTGATGCCAAGAGGGAAAATATCAGCCACTGCACTTGCCAGCGAGATCTTACCATGCAGGGATGGCTGGGCGAGCGTACCGCTGACAGTCATTGTCCCTTTCAGTGCACCTTCCAGACCAACAATCGGAGCAAGCAAGGGGTTGCAGGCAGATATATCGTCCCAGGCAAGCTGCATACCACCAGCCAAAAAGGCCTCATGAGGGTCAAGATGCAAGGGATTAAAATTCTGGACAACCGCCTGCCCGTACAGGGAGCCGTTTTTCTCAAAGAGGATACCAGTCTCTGCCTGCAGTTGCTGCTTCTCGTAGTCGAGCTGCAGGGATGCGCTGACATTATCTACCAGGCCAATACGCCCCTGTATCTCCGGCTGCAACTGCGCCTCTTGCGAATGAAACTGCAGGTGGGCTTTCCTTGGTACGGTTCCATTACCAGAAACAGTACCCTGCCCTTCCACCACTCCATCCACCGGGATATCTCTCTTGATATAATTCTGCAGGTGGGCCAGGGAAAAACGCAGCTCATCCATTTGGACCTGCCACTGACCCCGATTATCCTGCTGGAAACCAAGACATACTCTATCTGGCTGCAGACCATCCAGACAGAGTCTCTGTATCTCGCTGCCTGCAGAAGAATGGATAAAAGGGGCCTGGTCGGACAACTGCCACGCACCATAGTCGCCAGCATGCACATGCAGCTCTCTGACGCTTCCTTTTAAGGCTCCCAAACCATACTGCAGAGAAAGGGAAAGATCACCCGTATACTCTCGATCCTTCAGAGTCGCATGGACGACGACCGACTCCCCTTCTCTACCGTCCACCAGAAGATGCAACCTGTCTAGCCGTACGCCATGATAGGCCACCTGCTGCGCATCCAGACTGCCGAAAAAATCTTTTAAGGAAAGAGGAGTGCCGACCGTGTGGAGATTTAAGGATTGGATATGCATCCCCAAAAGGCTCAGTGTATCACCTCTCCCCTGTAGTTCGAGGATGGGATCATGGAGACTTCCCTGTATGTTTCCCTGGATATTCAAGGCCCCACTTCCACCAGGAACCAGTTGGCTGAGTTCGGGGGATTGCAGGGAAAAGTCAAGATCACTCTGCCCATCTATCACGCCTTGCAGGGTCAAGACGCTCTCACCACTGGTCACCTGAGCCGACTCAATGGAGACTGTTGTCCCCTTGATGGTGCCTGTTGCCGCTGCCTTGCAGGGAACACCACGTACTGTCCCTTTGAGTTCTGTCAAAGAGGCTCGGGTTTCCAAAACATTCTGAAGATATGTCCCGGACACCGTAATGGTCCCTGCGAGCGTGCCGGGCCACTGTTCATACCATTGCGAGGGATCAACGGATGTCGCCTCTACAGTGGTATTCCATTGCACCTTCTCTTTCCAGTGCAAAGTCCCTTGGCCTGCAAAGACGGCCCGCCCCTGCTCAATGCGATACCAGGGCACGTGCAAACCGGATGCAGAGAGATTTATGCTTCCTGATATGTTTGAGTCAGATAAAAATCTCCCATAGCGTGCCCTGGCCTGCAGGTGCGAGTGCATGTCCGTAAAGGTTCCCCTTCCTGACCACGCAAGGTCCTGCAGAAACAAATCCGGCCATTTGGGGTTGATATCCCGCAGTTGCAAACGGTCGCCTGTCACCTGCAAGTTCCATGTTGGTGGCTGCCCCTCTTCCCAATGGACCCTGCCCTTCACATGGAGCGGTAGGGGTTGTTGCAATCGACCGTGCACATTGAGCAGGCTGGAATCACCCGAAAGGGAGCCGGTCCCCTGAACGTGCCCCAGGCCGGGGACTTCGGTATTATAGGTCACCTCCACTTGGAGGGGGAACTTCTTCCACAACCCTATCTCCCCTGCAAGACTGAAGGATACATCGGCACACACGCCTTCCATATGGCGGAAGGCTATTTTCTCCCTCAGCCAAACGGCCTCCCTGCATCCGGCTCGGCGTAATACGAAATGCGGTTCAGGATCATTGGCCTCATACAGGGTGAATGAACGAAGCTCCGCAGTATCAATGTGCAGAGGGAACGGGGCATCCAGGTGTCGTCGTACCTCACCTTGATCGTCCTCATCTGAGGACGTTGCATGTATGACCAGATCACCCAAATGAACGGCTCTGAAACGTGGTTTTCCAAGAAACAGGGAGGATACAACGGGATCAAAGGTCACACTTGAAAGCGTCAACTTCATGCCTTTGTCGGTATACTGTATTCCCTCAAAAGAACTGAAACCCAAAAGAACGCCATCCATTGCCTCGACTGTCAGTGTACCGGGCACGGCCATGGCGAGTATCCGAAACAGGGTCTGCAGGCCCTGTGGAGTCGTACATCCAAGCACAAACAGCAAAATCCCTGCTACCAAAAAAGTCAGGCTTATCTGTACACTCAGGATAAGTCTTTTTTTCAAAAATCCGTACCAAGAGAAAAATGAACCCTCCATTGGTTACTGCCATCCAGGGTTCGGGCGAGATCCAGGCGTACTTGCCCAAAGGAAGCGTACCATCGGACACCTGTTCCGACGCCTTGTTTCATAGCCAAAACATTCCAGTTATTGGTGACCGTACCGCTGTCATAAAAAAAGGCCACGCCCCATTCGTCTGTCAATTTTCTTTCTATTTCAGCGGAGTATGTCAGAAGATATGCACCGCCAATAACGTTTCCCTCCTCGTCCTCAGGTCCGATCTGTTTGTAGCCATACCCTCGAACGGACTGATCACCGCCCGCGTAAAAACGCTGGCTTGGGGGCAGGTCGTACAAGTCCTCGGCCACAACTGCACCGACAGCCCCTAACCCTATAAAACGATACTCATCTAAAAAACTGAGAATAACTTTTGAGCGTATGGCTCCCTTGATAAAGGTGGTGTCGGACAAGAAATTTTTGTTCCCGCCTGAAAAATCGGTGGCTACGCTCACCCCATGTTTGGCTCTAATACGGTCATGCACCCAGCGCCAGCTTATTCTCGCCCCTGGTGCACACAATGTGGCTTGGCCGTCATCGCTACCAATCGTATACTTTTCATCCACATACAAGAGATAGGCGCTGTACTCACCATGGGGTTTGAGATGATCATAACTGACCATTGCGGAAAGAGTCTCCCTATCCGTATTAGCATAGTTTTCACTTTCCCAATCACCCAGCACATGCACCTGATCTTTCTTGGGATCCCCTAAGGGAACGGTATACATGCCGCCAAATTGACTTGCACGTTCAGATGGCTCCCATGCAATATCAAGCTGATGCCCATATCTGTTCAGGCGATGATTATACCACTCCAATGAGCCCCGAAAGCCTGTATCGGTGCCATAACCCAGGCCTACCCCATAGCGATTGTTTTTTCCTGGAGTAAGTACTATGGTTACTGGAACTTTGCCTTCCTTATCGGCCTGCTGCAGGTCATACTGCACCTGGGCGCTAGAAAAATACTCTGTTGCCAGTAGAGCCTGGCGCATTTGTGTCAGTGCTTTGGGAGAAAAAGGATCCCCTTCCCTATAACCAGTGATCCTCTTTAAGAGACGTTCTTTTATAAAGCCGCATACATAGGTGATGTGGCCAAAATAATATTGTACCCCTATATCCAGGGTCAAGCTGATATCTGCAGTCCGTTTGTCTGGGCGAACCTCCACCCTGCTCTGTTGAAAAAACGCGTTTTGAAAGCCCAAATCCAATATAGAGGTAATAATCTGCTGTTTGCCCTTGGAATAGGTCTGATAATCAAAAATATCCCCTGTTTTGAGCGGGAACCAGCTGAAAACCTTTTGCAGACGCTCATCGACACATCTATGCCCTGTACACCCAATGGCTACGGAGTGGACAACAACAGGATCCCCTTTGTCCACCTGAATGATGAGGGTGACAAGGCCTGATTCTGTTCGTCGAGAAATGGAAATCTGAGGGGAATAGTAGCCAAAAGGCTGCAGTGCACGGCGTACTTCATTCTGTATATTCTTCGTAAAACCAGAAAAAACATCTGGGCGGTCGGGCTCCATATGTTGCAACTGATATCCAGACAATGAGGCGAGTACATTTCGCTGCAAGGGATGATCCAGGCCCTGGACCAGAATTTGATACGCATTGTGCGCACCGACGCTAGTTCCGGTGCACACTATACAACTCAGCGAGTAGAAGCAGAGCTGCAAGAGGAAGACACTACAGTTTGGCATACATCCCATCATTGATACTGCAAGTACGGCAGTCCAGACGAAAGGCAAGGCAGTCTGTCATGCCAGGTTATACCTTTGATATTGTTATTCAAGTACTATTAACATGTTTTGATGTTGCGCGTATACCCGATTGTCGTTCGTGCGGAGCAGGCTTGCTTTAAAGGCGCACCGGTTGGAACGAAGAGAAGGCCGCAGGATTTAAAAATGCCCAATGTAGCCCTACCCTGCATTCACGATGAATGCAGGGTATCCTACAGGCCTGCAGACGGCCATGCACAGCAAGGCCGTTGAAGTAGTTTTTGGGTCATCCGGTAAAGTCAATTAATGCGTCACTGTATGCCTCCACGGCCTGCACCAGGTTGTGCTTATCCTCTTCCGTCGGTGCTCCTTGCCACTCATAGAAACTGAGGAGGTCCCAACCGGATTTCTCAATTTTTTTCTCAAAATCTTTTTGTGCACCTCCAACCCATCCGTATGAACCATAGCGAAAAACTTTTTTATTGGTCACCCTTTTTACCATCAGCTCTTCAATAACCTGCGCCATGGGCGGGAACACCTTGTATTCATAGGTGGGCATGCCAAAAATCAAACCAGCGGATTTCCAAGCGTTTGCGAGGATATACCCTATATCATCACCGGGAACAGTGTGCACATGCACGGGTATGTTTTTTTTATGCAAGGTCTCTATAATGAGACTTTTTACACTTTTCGTATTCCCATACATACTGGAGCAAATCAGGGTCACCTCCTTTTCAGCGGGGCCTTTTGCGTAGCTCGCATACCGCTGATAATGATCAATGATCACTTTGGGATTTTCCCGCCATATAATACCGTGGGAAGGGCAGATAATCTTGATATCCAGACCGCCCAGTTTGGTCAGGCCTTTTATCACAAAGGGGGAAAAAGCGGCTACGATATTGGCATAATAGCGAAGTGCCTCATTTTCGAAAAATTCAAGTTTTTCCTGGGACTGCTGGTCATCGAAGATGGCATCGTCTTCCACCTTGCCGTAGGACCCAAAGGCGTCACAGGCAAACAGAATGCCGCGCTTTTTCTCGTATGTCATCATGGTTTCCGGCCAATGAATATTCGGCGTTTCGAAAAATTGAAGCTCATAATCGCCCACGGTTAACGTCATCCCATCCTCGATAACAACGGCACGTTCCTCAGGCACGCGGCCAAAGGCCTGCAACAAGGGAACAGCCTTTTTCGTACAATAAATAACACCCTTGGTGTTTTTCTTGCAGAACTCACGCAACCATCCCGTATGATCTGGTTCCATATGGTTCAAAATGATGATATCAATTTCTTCGACAGTCAGTGACGCCCCTTCTATCTTTTGGGCTATGGCCTGGGGAAAATCCATTATATCCTGCGTCAGATCGATGAGGACATTCTGCTCCCCTTTGATCAGATAGCTGTTGATGGAGGTGCCATGAGGGATAGGCCAGATTCCTTCAAAAAGATAGTTTTCATCTTCGATATTGACGGCAACACGATATACGTCGTCAATCACTTTTTGTATTTTCATGCTATAAAACTCCCAAGTTGGTGTCTATCTGAGATTGCGGTTTGTGTGAAGGCTGAACGTGCCCTACTCACGTCCAGATCAGCGTGGCCATCAGGATAGGGATTAAGACAGATCCAGTACCCGCGTGCCGAGCAACAGGCAGTACTTATGACTCTTCTGTCTTTGTACGGCGCCTGTCTGCATGCAAGACACACTGTCTAATGATCAAAAAAGAGATTGTTCTAACTGATAGATCAAAAACAAGTATCCTTCGAGCCACACTTTTTTTCGCAGAGTCTACTTGCAGGCAGCTAGCGGCCTCCTGATACAGACGCAGGCCCCCTGCCCGGGTCTTGCGAAAAACGTCCTGGTGGAAAAAGACAAGAAACTATGCTTTTCTCGCTTTTTCCTTTGTAAGCAATGGGTATCCGCTCATTATACAGGTCTTTGATGTAAAAAAAAATGGTATTTTTTTCAAGATGTACGTGATGTTTTTCTCAATGTCTCAATCGGTATACTCCTTGTCCTCCAGACAGCGCCGCACCATATCCGCCATATCTTTTCTGAGAACAGGTTTTTGTAGAAAACCCTTAACACCTAAACTCACTGCATTTTCCGAATTTATTTTATCACTGTATCCCGTGCAGATAACAATTGGCAAATCTGGTCGTATTTTAAGCAGCTTCATGGCCAGCTTATCTCCCGTCATACCCGGCATGGTCATGTCCGTAATAACGAGATCAAATTTATCTGGACGGACTTCAAATGCCTTTAACGCGTCCGTACTGCTAAATCTTTCCGTAACCTGATATCCCAGCTTCTCAAGCATTAGTTTTTCCAGGTGCGCGATGGCCGGCTCATCGTCAACTAAAAGAATACTCCCTGTTCCTCTGAGCTCTGTCGGACTATGCGGCGCTTTCTCCTCCACAGGCAGGGTGGTGTTTAAGGCCGGGAAAAACAACTCAAAAGTGGTGCCGCCTCCTTCCTCATTGCTGGTCAGACGGATATCTCCTTCATGCGCAGAAACGAGTCCAAATACGGTCGCCAGCCCCAGACCTGTCCCCTTGCCCTGATCTTTGGTTGTAAAGTAGGGCTTAAAAATCTTATCTTGCAATTCCGGTGGAATCCCATGCCCCGTATCAGAGACTGTCAGGACCACATATCGTTTATTAGCTTTGATATTACCTATCACACCTTCTTCGTCATCGGTTGCGAGCTTTTCCTGTAAGCCGACACGGATCATGCCGTCACACTGTTCAACAGCATGAAAGGCATTGGTAAGCAGGTTCATGGCCATTTGATGGACTTGGCTAACATCAGCCTTGATCAAGCCGGTGTCGGCCTGTATATCCTGTTGTATTTCAATTGATTTCGGTATAGATGCACGGCAAAGTTTCAGGACTTCTTTCAAGACAGGTTGCACTCGCATAGGGATCATCTTGTGTTCTCCCTGACGACTGAAGGCAAGAATCTGGGTAACCAATTCGCGGCCTCTACGCCCAGCCTTGAGTATCTCCAGTATATTTTCGTGCATAGCCTCCCCGGGATGAAAATCTTCCAGGATCATCTCCGACAAGCCAATAATCGGATAAAGAATATTGTTGAAATCATGGGCTATACCGCCGGCTAAGCTGCCAATTGCCTCAATCTCCTGTGCTCTTTGCAATTGCTGCTGAATATCTTTTACATAACTGTTATCCGATGCCGCAAAGGTAAACCCGGTCGACAATTTTTTCATGTCAAGTGGGGCAACATGTAACAGGATTTCCTGGAAATGACCATTTTTCCGACGAAAACGAGTTGCTATCCTACCGACGCCTCTCTCCGTAACCTGCCTATAATTATCCCTGACAACCGTTTTATATTCAGCATCACTGTAATACAACAGTCGACTGTTCTGGCCTAAAAGCTCCTCTCTGGTATACCCGAGCATACTGCTCAAACAAGCATTCACTTCTGAGATGACCCCGTCTGTAACGACACCGATCCCAATAGGCAATGCCCTGAAAATACACAACATCTTATCTCTGTCTGTGCGAAAAGCTAGTTCTAGTTCCTTATGATACGTAATATCCGTATGCATGCCGATCATTCTCAGCGCTCTCCCGCTCTGGTCTCTTTCAGAAGCTATGCCTCTACTGAGAATCCAACGCCAGGTACCATTTTTATGCTGCATACGAAATTCAGTCTGGAGCTGGGAGATACGATTCTCAACACAATCCTGATTGACTCTCCAAACCGCATCTTTATCGTCAGGATGGATGAAATTCATCCAACTGGCTATCCGTCCTGGAATCTCGGCAGAATCATACCCGAGCATTGTCCAATACCAGGGGCTATACTCTAAACGCCCTGAAACAATGTCCCAATCCCAAAGGGCATTCTTTCCGCTTACCATCGCTGTTTTCAACCGCTCTTCATTGGCCTGCAAAAGGGCGCCATGTTTGTTTCTGCGCCAAACGATCCTGAGAAGCACCAATATAATAACGGCCTGGCAGATGCTGCCCAGGACAAGACACCACAGCAATGGAGATATATCAGGGAACAAAAAATCAGGCATTTGTTTTCCTTTCAGAATATGGAACACTCTCAGAAAGCGACATGGCAGGCTTCACGACCAGGTATCTTATCTACAAGAGATTTATACACCTCCCTTTGAGGAGGCTGTCCATTTCTAAACCACCATCAGGTACGTTCAGGTGCCCGTAGTTCTCTAAAAAGATTCCTGTTTGAAAAAGGAAATGAACAGATGTGTCACTTACCAATATGTAGTCCCGCACTAGAATAAGAAGTGCACTCAAGACCAGCTCAAGCGGTTGTATCTTGAGCCGTCTTTTGGCAACAAAGATTACCTCGCTGAATCTGTTTTCCAAAACGACTGAATCTGAAACAATGTGAGCTTATGAAAAAAATACATTATTAGAGATTGATAAAAGTGAAACGTGCACCAATCAAGGACCCTCTTTTATTAGCGCCAGTATAGCACATAACCAGATCATCGTCTAATTGAAGTTACCTTCTCTTCATTGCGGTGCGAACCTGAAACCGTGGGAGTTGAAAAATTGATTTTTTTCCTGGGCTCCTCGCAGCAGGTAACCTGCGGGCTATACCTTCAGATCGGCGACCGGAGATATAATCTGTAAAAAGTTTTGCCTAACCAACAATTCGGGCGAACCAGCATGGCTGTTGGGCGATTTGGCATTCCCCTCAGCTTCAGGCAACAAAAACTGTTGTACATGACCTCCCTTGCAACTTCCCCAGCCACATATCATACAGGGTGCCACCGTTTTCGTTATCAATCCACCTCGATAAAAACCGGGATCACCCCCATTGAGGGCAGACAGGTCGACCTTCCTTCACCGCCCTTTTTATTGACATCTTTCGGGTGCATGAAGCGATGCATCAAGACCTACTTGTCTGGAGCCCATCCTGCTCATACAAGCTGGCGTTCAAACCGGATGCCAGAAATGAGACCATCAGAAGCTCATCACTTGTACGTTAATCAGTCTGTTCGTACCCAAATCAGCCAAACTGCCGAGCTGTATCTCTTTGTTATTCAAAAGAATCGACTTTATGTACTCTGAGAGCCATTCACGTGATTTAAAAAAAGACATGAGAGAATTAGTCTGCATCCTAAAACCTTTATTAAGAATTTCAGGACCACGATCTCTTGCTATGGAATTAAAAAGTTTTACAGTAATACTAACTGGAATATTTTCACCTGATTTTTCAAAAAAATCTTGATGTACTGAACGGAGGGAAGAGTGAATAGAATTACGCCTGTAAATTGACCCAGATAATCCAGGCATAGCTGCAGATAAAGCTAATACTTTTGCGTTTTTGTTAATAAGAGAAAAAATATCATCAATAGCTGTTCCGTCTAAAAATATGGTTTGAACATCTTTTTCAATATAATCATCTGTAAATCCTTCAATTTTCTTAACAGTTTCTAAAATAGAATTTTCTGTCGATGTGTCCACTACAACACCGGATTGCAACAAACTGACAAATTTTTCCACATCTTCCTTATGAATATGTACAACCAGTTGTTCCATTTCGTACCTATCCCGGATTTCTCATGTAAAATTTTGTATAAATTACAAAAAACTATATGAAAAGAAATAATTTGTAGCCAATTTCTCCAAAAACGTACGCTAAAGGTCAGCCCAAGAGGCTCCATCTTGGCTCGTATGTTGACAACATATATACCCAAGTAAAAATACCGTCGCTGGTCCCGCCTGAGGAGTGAGAAAATCCGGGCTACGAGTTACCCCATGGACGAAATAAAATACCCGGCAGCAAGGGCGCTGCCAATGACTCCAGCCACATTCGGTCCCATGGCGTGCATGAGTAAAAAATTAGATTTATCGGCTCTCTGCCCTTCCACATGGCTCACCCGGGCGGCCATGGGAACAGCGGAGACCCCAGCGGAACCGATCAAGGGATTTATTTTATTCTTCCCCGAAACCACGTTCATAAGTTTAGCCATACAAATGCCTGATGCCGTGGCAATGGCAAAGGCCAAAATACCCAGCACCAAAATACCCAAGGTCTTGGCATCCAGGAAGTGGCTGGAAGACATCTTCAAGCCGACGCTCAGTCCCAGAAAGATCGTCACGACGTTAATGATTTCATTCTGTGCAGCCTTGACCAGCCGTTCCGTCACGCCGCACTCACGCAGAATATTACCAATAAAGAGCATGGATATCAACGGAGCTGCATCAGGAACACAAACCACACAAAACACCATAACCACCACTGCAAAGACCAGTTTCTCCAATCGCCCTACCTTGCGAAGTGATTTCATCCGAATACGACGCTCTTTTTCGGTGGTAAGCAGTCTCATGATGGGTGGTTGAATGACAGGGACCAGAGCCATATAGGAATAGGCAGCCACAGCGATGGCCCCCATGAGATCAGGCGCCAATTTATTAGCAACAAAAATTGATGTCGGCCCATCTGCTCCTCCGATAACTCCTATTGCTGCAGCTTCATTGAGACTAAAGTACCCACTGGCCGCTGCCCCCAGGAAGGTGGCAAAAATACCGAACTGGGCGGCTGCTCCTAAGAGCAGGGTTTTGGGGTTGGCAATGAGCGGTCCGAAGTCCGTCAGCGCACCCACGCCCAAAAAGATAATGGGTGGATATATTTCCAGCTTGACGCCCTGCTGGATATAATAAAACAGGCCGCCTGCTTCCACCAGATGACCAGCCTCATACACCGGTTCCTTCAGGATGATATGCTCTATGGGAAGATTGGCTAGGAGTGCCCCCAAGGCAATGGGCACCAGTAAAAGGGGCTCAAACTGCCTGCCAATGCCCAGATACAATAACACTACGACAATGCCCCACATAAAAACCATCTGCCAGGTCAGTAAAGAAATCCCTCCTGCCTGGAGGGTGGCATATACTTGTTCCATACTCTTATTTCCTAACCGCATTGTGGCGGCAGAGGAGTTTTTGAAGATATCTCTTACAAAACTCCCCCTCTTTATCAGGTTTGCTGGTTCCCCTTCATCGGACGACAGTCCTGGTAGAAGAAGACGCTGCAATATGCGTACTATAAACCATATTCTTTTGACAGCACCGAAGTTCCCTTAAGCAATAGTTATGAGTTCTTGGCCTTCTTCAACACTCTCTCCCTGGCTCACATGGACTGCGGTTACAGTGCCTGGGAAGGGTGCTGTCACCTCTGTATTCATCTTCATTGCTTCAAGCACCAGGAGCACATCACCAGCAGCCACTTTCTTGCCAGCGGTTTGGGCAATGGAGACAACCATTCCGGCAATGGGGCTGGAAATAAGTCCACATTCTCCTTCTGTTCTGATCACCTTTTTGGGCGCTGTCTTAGGAGGCATGACCGGGGTCGCTAAGCCAACCGGGGCTGAGGCCACTGGCGAGGGTACATGATGATCGTCCAGTATCTCTGCTTCCACGTCATAGGTCTGATTGTTTACGGTAATCCGCATTCTTTTTTTCATGGTTGATTTGTCCTATTTACTAATGGTCTAAAAGTATCCCCTGCCCATCCAACATGTTCTTTTTACACATCTTCTGTCTTATAAAAAAAATTTTTTCCTCGGACTATCAACCAGATTGCCTGCGGTAAAATCTTTTTTTTCCTTGAGTCTGAACAAAAATCCTCATTTTGGAATGGACACTATTTAAAACTATGGGAGTGGAGATGTTCCCTGCGCCCTTCTCGGCTCCAGTTGGCGCTGGTATTACGGATAGAAACCAGCCGATACTGACAGTTTATTATCACGGTCACTGCGGCGGCAATGGCGACCAGGTGGTCTTCTGGTATCTGATCCGGTTTTCCAGCAGACGATGGAAAAGTGGAGGCGATGTCTTCTGCACCTGAAAGCGCCGCTGCCTTTTTTTTCTGCCTGAAAAACAGGATGCCAAGAACATCTATCACCAGCCAGAGGAGAAACAAGACCAACAAAACAAACAGAAAGCCAGACAGGTAGTGCACAGCAGCACCCAAACCCGGCATTGCTATAATATTCTCCATGCGAACTCCTTTTACAGCGGGATATTACCGTGCTTTTTCGGTGGCCGAGTTTCCCGCTTGGAGTAGAGGCTGCGTAAGCCAAGCGAAATGATTCCCCTGGTTGAGGCGGGATTAATGACATCTGTGATCAGGTCATTTTCAGCAGCCTGATAAGGAGAGGCAAATTCTTCCCGGTACTGTGCGTTCAGATCGGCCATTAAGTTTTCAGGATGTTCTGCCTTGCGCAACTCCTTGCCATAAATGATCTTGACAGCACCATCGGCCCCCATAACCGCTATTTCTGCCGTTGGCCAGGCATAGACAAGATCAGCGCCCAGATCAGAACTGCACATCGCCAGGTACGCTCCCCCATAGGCTTTGCGCATAATCAGGGTGATCTTGGGTACCGTTGCTGCTCCATACGCAAAAAGCATCTTAGCACCGTGCCGGATAATGCCGCCCTGTTCTTGGGCAAGACCTGGGATGAAACCAGGGACGTCCACCAGGGTGACAATGGGAATCTGGTAGATATTACATACCCGAATAAAACGTGCCCCTTTATCAGAGGCATCTATGTCCAGACAGCCGACCTTAAAGGCGGGCTGGTTGGCCACAATACCAACAACCATGCCATCAATTCTGGCAAACCCTATAACCAAGTTCCTGGCAAAATCTTGCATAATTTCAAAAAAGCTGCCCGGATCAACCAGCACATCAATGACCTTAAGGACATCGAAAGCCATTTTGGGATCTGCTGGTATCAACTGGTTAAAGGCCTCTTCCTCCTCCAGACTGATCTGCTCTAAGAGTTGGTGTGGTGGTTCATCCATGTTATTCAGGGGCAGGTACGAGAGCAACACCTTGGCCAGCTCAACGGCATGGGCATCATCTTCAGCGATCAAATGAATATTACCACTGACCGAAGCGTGAGCAGCCGCACTGGCGAACTGTTCAAGTTCCGCTTTTTCACCAGTGGCACTTTGAATGACCTGCGGACCGCAGATAAACATATTGGAATGCTTTCTGGTCATGATGAGAAAATCGGTTAGCGCGGGTGAGTAGGCTGCTCCCCCGGCACAAGAACCCGCAATCACCGATATTTGGGGTATTAAACCGGATGCCTGAACATTGCGGAAAAAAATCTGCCCGTAGCCGGACAACGCCTGTACCCCTTCCTGAATACGCGCCCCTCCTGAGTCGTTGACACAAACCACAGGGATACCGGCTTTCATGGCATAATCCATGAGCAAGCATATTTTTTTTGCATGCGTCTGCCCCAGGGAGCCACCGCTCACGGTAAAATCTTGTGCATAGGCTGCCACATGTCTTCCATCAACATAGCCGATGCCGGTGACAACACCGTCACCGGGAAGACTTTTCTTTTCCATGCCAAAACTGCGGACTGTACTCTTCGCGTGCATTCCAAATTCTTGAAATGAATTGGCATCAAACAGAAGGTTGAGTCGTTCCCTGGCCGTTAACAGCCCTTTTTCCTTTCTTTTTTCTAGCTTCGCCTTGCCCCCGCCTTCAAATGCGGTTTGCCTTTTTAGCTCTAGCTTCTCCAATAATTTTGGATCAATCGCCATGGTTCATGACCTTTCTCAATGTGTTCATACATTTCATTACTCTGATGAAAGACCGCATGCCAGTTGCTCGGTCACCACGAGTGTACCTTTCTGAGCACCACTTATCAACTGTCATATTATTATCAACGGACGCATTTTCAAAATGAAAAATGGGCCATGCGCTGTCGTCAGAGATTGAAGACACCTGTTCTCACCGTCTATGCCCCGCATAAAGGCAGATGCTTAAAGCTAAAAAATACAATATAAAAACAAGAAATTAGAAGATAAATGATGTGCAGTCAATTTCTCCGAAACCTGCACCAAAGATCAGTCTTGACGACACAATTTTCCAATGTCTTTTGACAACACAGAGACCCAAGTTCACTGCGTTACAAAAAAACTACCGATCCTGGTATCACCTGAGCTGATAAGAAATCCGAACTCTTACAACCGGGATTGGCAGTGTGCACAGTCAAGGGAAAGGTAGAAGGATTGAGTGAAAACGTTTAAGAGCAGAGCTGAAGGTCATAACGCCTTCTGGCCATTATGCGAGCATGCCGAGCAGTTTTCCCTCCGACGAGTACACACATCCTCGACGCGGCATGGGGGTTATGCGCTGGCCCTGGCGCCATAGTTCCATGGTGTGGGTAAACACGTTAATCTGCGGTCCACCGTCAAGCTCGATCAATAGTTTCTGCCAGGCGCCCTGGAACTCGCTTTCGATAATAGTTGCGCTGTGCCCACCCTGCTTTAAGAGGAAATCTTCCGGACGAAACATCAGGCTGTTTTCGCTCTTTTTCAAGTCGTCCCTGAGCGCAGCAACGCCGGGAAAACAAGCCAGGGCCTGCTCCATAGACATAAAGTTGGCATCACCGACAAAAGCCGCGATATTATGAGTCGCCGGTTGGTGATAAATAGTTTGTGGGGCTGCATGTTGCTCCACTTTGCCAGCAAACATCACCGCCACAGTATCGGCAAAGGCAAAGGCCTCACTTTGGTCATGGGTAACGAGAATAGCTGTCACCCCCTGTTGTTTGACAATCCTGCGCACCTCGCGGCGCATAGCCTGGCGGAGTTTGAGGTCAAGACCGGAAAAGGGTTCATCCAAAAGTAAAAGTGCCGGTCCAGGAGCAAGGCTTCTTGCCAGCGCCGCTCTCTGCTGCTGGCCCCCAGAGAGTTGATAGACCATTCTGTCGCCAAAACCTGCAAGGCCAACCAGGTCCAACATCGCGCTCACCACCTCGCGTTTTCTTCGTCGCTCAATTGCAAAGCCAATATTGTCTTGAATAGAGAGATGCGGAAACAAGGCCATATCCTGAAAGACCATGCCACAGTTGCGGTCTTCAGGGTTAACAAACACCCTCTCATCTGCCCATGTTTCCCCTTGACAGCTCACATACCCGGCATCGGGTCGGCTGAGCCCGGCAATTATGCGCAGTAAAGTGGACTTACCGCAACCCGAAGGCCCAAGAATAGCCAAAAGTTCTCCTGAAAAAAGCTGCAGATTGATACCATTGACGGCCTTGATGCCGGCAAAACGTTTTTCAATGCTGCCTGCGACCAGAAAAGGTGGTTGCACTGGTGTCTTCATGGCGCTTTTCCTTCTGCCCTGCGCTCAAGGGAACGAAGCAGTCGTACATTCACGAAATAAATGGGAAAAATTCCAGCGACGACAATGGCCACAGACCAAAGCGAGGCCTGCCTGTACATTTCTTCAGAAGCATAGGAGAAGGTACGGGTAGCCAAGGTGCTGAAGTTGAATGGCTGGAGCATCAACGTTGCTGGCAACTCCTTCATAACCTCTACAACAACCAAGACAATGGCGGTAAACATACTGCTTTTCAAAAGCGGTACATGAATGCGCCACAGTATCCCTGTGGAGGTAGCTTTCAACATGCGGGCTGCTTCATCACAGTGCAGTGCAATCCGGCCAAGTCCGTTATCAAGAGTGCCATAAGCCATGGCCAGAAAACGAACAAGCAGAGCAAAAACAAGGATACAGATGGAACCGCTGATAAGATATCCTGGAAAGAAACCCCACATCCGTTCTATGACGTGGATAATCTGGCGATCCAACCAGGCAAAAGGAAACAGTATCCCCAAAGCCACAACAGGCCCTGGTAGCGAATAGCCAGTAGTAGCAAGCCGTATTGCGCCAGCGAGCGTGGCAGAAGGCGCCAGCCGCTTACCATAGGCGAGGACCAGGGAGACCAGCAGGGCAACCATGGCTGTGGTTACACCAAGGAGCAGTGAGTTGCCGGCATCCTCGAGAAAGGTCTCAGGCCGAATATCAGCAAAGCCTTCAACGCACCAGATAATCTGGAGGAAAAATGGGAGCAGAAAACCGAAAAAAAGCGGCAGAAAACACCACAGGCAGGCCAACCATCCTGCCGCGCGTTGCAGTCGTTTTCGTGGCGTTGGCACACCCGTCGGCTGCACATATCGTTTGCGGTGGCGGGTCATATGCTCCAGAGTAATCAAGAGGACCATCATTGCAAGGAGACCTGCAGCCAGCCGGGCAGCATCGGGCAGATTCGCAGCCCCGAGCCAGGTATTGTATATGCCGACCGTGAAGGTATGAACAGAAAACAACTGTACCAGGCCAAAATCTCCCACAGCCTCCATAATAGCCAGAAGCAGGCCGCTGACAATCGCCGGACGCGCCAGCGGTAGTACCAGGCGAAAAAAGGCACGTGTCGGTGTAAGGTTCAGGCTTTGTCCGACCTCCAGCCATTGCCCGGATTGCTCTCCAAAGGCTGTACGAGCCATCAAAAAAACGTACGGATAAAGCACCATTGATAACAAAAAGATAGCTCCCCCCAAGGACGCGATAGGCGGAAACCAATAATCACTTTGCAACCTCCAGCCAAAGAGCTCTCGGAGAAAGCTTTGTATGGGACCGGCAAAATCAAGAAGTTCGATATATACGATGGCAATGAGATAGCCTGGCATAGCCATAGGCATCATCAAGGAATGGTTAAAAAAGGTCCGGCCGGGAAAGTCACAGGAGGTAATCAGCCAGGCCGTTGTGGTTCCCAGTAGCAGAACACCGCAGCCCACACCAAAGGCAAGCTGCACGGTGGTCACCACATATCCAGGCATCACCGTATCCCAAAGCCGCGCAATGGTCCCGTTCTCGCCAGGGGAGAAGGCTAGTACCAAGATGGTTATAAACGGTATGCAAACGAGAAAAGCTACGAGAAAAGCAGGGACCGTCCAGGCAAGACGGCCCCTGCTTTTTAAAAGGGTAGGCATAGAGGCATCCCACATAAAGGGGAAAACATTGTTCAGCTATTCAACCAACACCTGGCGCCTTAAGAAGACACGCTCAGCAGGCGCCTGCTATCCTACTGATCAAAAGTCACCTCATCAAGGAGCTTCAATGCCGCTTTCCGTTGGGCAGCGATTTTGTCCATGGGTAAGCTGTCTGCTTTGAACTGTCCTTTTTCAATCCCTTCCTGTCCAGCACCAAAGGATTGAACGATAGCAGAGTAGGCCACACCTTTTTTGAGCGGGTACTCATGATTCACCTGAGAATACATGGTCTGGGCCAGATCATCGGTGAAGAATTCAAGCAGTTTGAGAGCATTTTTCTTGTTTTTGGCTGCCTTTGTTATTCCACCGCCGGTGATATTAACATGGGTCCCGTTCCCGGCTTGATCTGGAAAAAAGATTTCCACTGCCGCGGCCCAGTCACGCTGCTCTGGATTTTCCAGCATTTTACCCATGTAGTAGGTATTACCAATGGCAATATCACATGCACCGGCTGCAATGGCGCGAACCTGGGCCCGATCATTCCCCTGGGGTTTACGAGCAAGATTGTTCTTTAGCCCCTGGAGCCACTCTTTCACGGCCTTTTCGCCCTTTTCTGCTATCATTGCACTGATAAGCGCGACGTTGTAATTGTGGTACCCGGAACGAATACAGATTTTTCCGGCATACTTCTCATCGGCGAGATCCATATAGCTGCCGAGGGTTTTGGGGTCCACCCTGTCTTTGGAATAATAGAAAATCCGGGCCCGCATGGTCAGCCCTGTCCACATATGCTCCTTATCTCTCCAGGACGCAGGAATATTGGCATCAACAATTTGCGAGGTATAGGGTTGCAGCAGTCCGGCATCGGTGATCGCCGACAGGTTGGCTATATCCTTGGTCAGGATCAGGTCCGCTTCACCAGGACGGGCTTTCAGGCGCTCCAACATCCCCTTCTTTAAATACACCACGTTCACCGTAATCCCGGTCTGCTTTTCAAAAACATCCAGGAAAGGACGCAACAAAAACTCCTGCCGGGTGGAGAGCAGATTCACCTCACCACTGGCAAAAACACTAAGAGGAGTGAGAAAAATTGTCAGTGTGGTGAACAGCACGAGCAACGATTTCTTCATAAGAAACTCCTTTTATGGGTGTTATGTTGATCTGTGATTCAAAAACGCTTTGTTGCTAAGCATAGACTGTTTTCTGAGGAAAACAAGATTTTTTTAGGGCTTTTGAACTTTTTTCACAAACCCTATCCTTTACCATTTCATCAGAATACGTGGTGCATGATTGTGCTGGCTCTTGTTGTCACCTCTTTATTGAAAAAACTGTAACAGGCCATGCAAGATGGTCAAAGGATTTGGTGGACATCCGGGAAGGTAAAAATCCATCGAAACCAGGTAGTTCAGACCACCCACGATCTCTTTACCAATCTCTTTATCACCTGAAAATCGGATAAAGCGCACACTTTAAACAAAAAAAATTACCTCAAAAGCACGGATTAGTTGAAAAACCGTGCTTTTTTCTTGTCTTTCATGCGTGGTCAGCCAGAAACTCAAGGGAAAAATCAAGTCGGGGACCCAGGAAATTGTGCCAACTCGTCCAAAGAAAACTAAGGTCAAAGGAGGGGTTGCTGGTGCAACGCGTCAACATACCGGACTCACGGACTTCCTTGAATGGGTAGGCAAAGCATCAGGCATTGATGATGATGTACGTGCTTCATTCAGCGAGGGTGATGCGTCAAAAATGCTTTCTATCGCACGCTACTGGATCGGCTCCGGTGGCAACACACTGCCGCGTCTTGAGAGTTGGCAGGTGATGCACCCTCTACCCTATCGTGAAGTGATCACTGAAGACGTGTATGGCAAATTGTTTAAGGATGTTGGTCGCAATGAAGAAAGCGTTCAGTGTTATTTTTCAGCTCGGGCGGCACGACTGGGTAACTCTCCTGTGCTGGCGTTTGACTCTACCACTATC
>PDWJ01000459.1_pt1 | contig 99814 bp, 66 predicted proteins | sample 1430881 | NCBI WGS metagenome assembly PDWJ01 (sample SAMN01162460, study PRJNA174530) | Oral metagenome, whole genome shotgun sequencing project. | biome: Marine environment; feature: Marine mammal; material: Swab sample of the gingival sulcus; isolation source: swab sample of gingival sulcus...
CAGGGCGCAGGCGCAGCTGAGCCCATTGGCAGCGTTGCGCTGGGGTGCGAGGACGCAACGCGGCGAGCCGCAAGCCGTGGTGGCAGAAGCGCAAGTAGCGATCCGCTCACCCTGGAGGGTGTGCCCGGTGAACAGCACCGCGTGCCCCCCCCCGACTTGTTGTGAGCGTTGCTTGACGCCCACCTGGTTTCTGAGCGCCTATTGCGGACGCTGCAGATATGAAACGTAGCTTTGAAGAAATGAGGGCGATCCTGGCCATCCGAAATCGGATGAGCCTGAGCTGGTCGGAGCTTTCGTAAGCGAACTGGCGTGAACAGATCGACGCTTGCTTGCTGGGGCCGGAAGCTGCGCTCTGGAGAACCGTCTCGACCGTCTTTTGCTGAAGTCGAGCTACCGCCTGAGCCCGAGTCCTCCGTCTCCACCCTTCTGCTCCGTCTCGGCGACGTCGAGATCGAACTGCTGCCAGGCTAGGGCAGAGAACTCCTGGCCTGGGCGCTGGGCTTCCTTCGGCCGTGATCTGATACCGAAAGTTACACACTGGAAAGCCAAGGGGGCGTCAAGCAACGCTTACCTTTTCTTCGAGGGCCTCAGGACCTTTATCGGCGAGGGTCATCGGGAATCAGTTTTCGGGCCCGATGGGAAGGGAAGCGGCTCCCGTTTCTTGAGAGCATTTCCCTTCGCATCGTCGTACGCATATTGGAACGCCTGCTGGTGGTCCCGGGTCGATTGACAAGGTATTGGGGTAAGGGGCGTGGCATGCTGTCCGCATGCCTAGGCCCTGGATCTCCTCTCTCTTTCTGCTCGGCTGCGCTGCGATCCTTCCTGCCCAGTCTGAGCCGCCCATTCACTCCGAAGCTGGGATGGAGGCCCTCCTTGCCGAGCACGGTGCGACCGAGAGTCTGCGTCGTCTGGAGAAGGACTATCTCCGCTACGCCGAGAAGGTCTCGGGGCAGGGATATCTTGCGCGGACCAAAGAGCTCTTCGCCAAGCCGCTGCGCGGCCTCGGCTTCGCCGAGAGTTTGACGGCGGAGCTGAGGCAGCACGCCGACGAGGGCAAGGAGCTTGGACTCCTCGCTGGCGCTGCGGATCTCCTTGGGGCCGAGTTTGAGCCGGCCGACTTCGTTGCTCCCAAGACGCTGGCCGACTTGATTCCCTACCTCGAAGAGACCGCCGCGATCGTTGAGGCGGCCTTCGCCGCTATTCCCGAGGCGGAGCATGAACAACTCGTCGTCGCGACGAAGCAGCTCCTCGACGATTTCGTCAAGCACATCTACGTGCACCAGCGTCCGTCCAATAAGGACGTGTGGCAGCATGTGCAGCGCATCGCTTGGAGGAAGCTCTTCCAGGCTCAGCTGCGCCTGCTGGCGCTGCGCCAGCCAGCTGTGCGCAATGCGCTGCGCCGGGATGCGATCAAGCACAAGATGCGGGATCCCAAGGTTCCCGGTGTCAGCGGCAGCCTGCTTTGGGCGCAGAAGAGCAAGGCTGGCTACGTCGTCGTGGGCGGCGCCAGCAAGACGGTCTATTCCGGACCGCTGGCCTTCGCCTTAGACCTCGGCGGTGATGACCAGTGGTCGGCCGCGGCTACCCGGAGCGGCCCGAAGCAGCGCATCAACGTCACCCTCGATCTGAGCGGCAACGACCTCTACTTGGGCGAAGAGCACTTTGCCCAGGGCTGTGGCCTCTACGGCTGCTCCCTGCTCTTCGATCTCGCAGGCAGCGACCGCTACATCGCCACCCGCGCGGCGCAGGGCTGCAGCGTCGCAGGCATTGGCATGCTCATCGACGCGGCCGGCGACGACGCCTACGAGGGCGACGCTTATCTCGGTGGCGCCGGGCTCTTTGGCTACGGCCTGCTGCTCGATCGTGCCGGCAACGACGAGCAAAGGGCCAAGCTCGCCAGCTTCGGTTTCGCCTGGCCCCTATCTGTTGGCCAGCTCGTCGATCTCAGGGGGAATGACAAGCGCACGGCTACCGGCGGCTATGGCTCCAGCTACGGAACCAAGGGCGCCTTTAATGGCCTCTCGCATGGGGTGTCCATCGGCTTCCGCACGCTGGCGAATGGCGGCTTCGGCATCGTCGTCGACGGTGGCGGCAATGACGAGGTCAGGGTGGGGGAGTTTGGCTTCGGTTGCGGTTACTTCTTTGGCTGCGGCATTGTTCGCGACTTTGGTGGTCATGACCTGGTCGAGGCTTCGCGCTACGGCATCGCCACCGGCGCCCACTTCGGGCTCGGTTTCGTTATCGATGACGGCGGTGATGACGTTTGGAAGAACAGCAGTGCCGCCTCCCTTGCTGGCAACTGGGACCTGAGCGTCGCCGGCTTCCTCGACCGCGCCGGCAACGATCGATACGAGACCAAGGGGCTCTCGCTCGGCTGCGCGACGATTAGCTCCGTGGCGACCTTCTTCGACCTTGGTGGCAGGGACAGCTACCAGCAGAGTGGCGGGCGCAGCTTCGGTCGTGCCGGGCATCCGCAGGACGCCGACCGCAAGCATCAGTCCGTGGCCATCTTTGTCGACGATGGTGGCAAGCAGGATCGCTACCCCCAGCTCAAGCTCGCGAAGGAGATCGGCAACAAGCTGACCCGGAGCTGGAGTATCGAGCAGAAAGCGACACAGGGCGACAAGGCCAAGCGCCTCGCCGGCCGCGGCGTCTTCCTCGACCGATGAGCGCTGTTTCTGGCAAGGTGCCCAGCATGAGGATGCTCCAGCACTGAAGGACCGGCACCTAGTGCGAACTCGACATGTCGCTGCCGAGTTGGGGCGTTTCCCTCGAGCGGTAGACGCGCTGCTCATCCTCGCCGGGATGGTCATCGGCTTCACCGGGCCCCTCGCTTGGGGCGCCGTGCTCGCCGGTGCTGGAGCTGCCGGTCTGGGCTCGCACAGGGCTAGGAATGGAAGTCCCTCATGCTGGTGGAGCGAGGCGATTGCTCTCGTGCTGCTGTGGGGCGTGAGCTGGCTGATAGGGGGTGAGCGGCAGTGCTCACCAGAGACTGGCTGCGACCGACGGATGCGGAGCTTCGTCTGCGACGCTTCGAGTACGAGGACTTCCGGGATTGGCTGAGCTGAGCTGCTTCTGCCGCTACGCTGGGACGCTTTTCGCCGCGTTGCGGTGTGGAGGTGAACAGGTGGATAAGGCGAATCCCGTTTCGAAGCTCTTCAATCAGGCGAAGAGTCGTTTCGATCTGACCGAGGAGGCCGATCGCCAGAGCTTGGCGGATTTGACAGAGGCCATGCTCGCGCTTCCTGGGGCGTTATTGAGCGAAGTGCAGCAAGCGGCTCGCGAAGAGAGCGCGCCCCTTGAGTTCAGGATCGCCGCGAAGCTTGCGGAGTCGCGGCGGGCGATGCTCCGCATCGACCAGCCGCTGCGTGTTGGCGTTGTCTTTGCGATGTGGGGCGAGCAGCGGCGACTGCTGCCCAAGAGCGATGACAATTCCAATGGCGAGGATTCTCTTCGGGTCAAGCTCGAACAACTGGATTGGGTGTGCTCTGGGACTCCGGTGGATTGGACGCTCTACGCAGTCGATGACGGCTGTCCGCACTGCAGCGGGAAGATTGCTGCCGAGATCGCTGCGGAGCACGTCCTCGGATCGCGGGCCCGGATCCTGCACCTGGCTGAGCACCTGCCGGCCAAGGAAGGAGCGCTGCGGGCTCTGGCTAGTGCCGAAGACAGTCGGAAGGGGGGAGCGGTGCTTCTTGGGGCGCAGCAGGCTTTGGCTGATGCCGTGGACGTGCTCGTCTATACCGATGCCGATAACTCCGTGCATCTTGGACAGCTGGGGCTCCTGCTTGAACCGTATGTTTCGCGAGGCATCAAGGTGGTGCTCGGCAACCGCAAGCATCCCGATGCGGTGCTGGTCAAGCAGGAGGGGCGCTGGGGTATCGGCATCAAGGTGCTTCGGCACATGCAGCGCATGCTTGGCTGTGAGATTTTCTCGCGGGGCATCCTGGATACACAGGCTGCCTTCAAGCTGTATTCACGTGAAGTCCTAGAGAGAATCCTCGCAAAGCCCACTGTCTTTGACTTCTCCTTCGATACCGATTGGATCCTCGCAGCAATCGCCGAGGACGAGCCCTTCGAAACGGTGCCCTTCGCGTTCATCGATTCGTTTGCGGAATCCGCTTCGATCACGCAGGGGCCGATGACCACTTGGGAGACCTTATTGCGGGGGCTGCTGCGGGCACTGCGTGAGCGGGGTGTGGCTCATAACGAGGCGATGGGCCGCGTGCTCGACGAGGAGATTCACAGCGCGGCGGATCTCGAGGCACTGATTCATCATCTGCCGCGGGAACTCGAAGAGGCCGATCCCGCTCAGCTGGGTGATCCCGCTGTGATGTCCCCCGAAGCTCTGCAGGCTTGGATTGGGCAGCGCAAACTCGAAGCTCTTTCCTAAGAGGATACTCCACCGTTCTCCGGAAGGGTGTCTTCCCCCTAAGAATCGAATCCCAAAACCACGAGACCATGGCAATCCTCCAACTTGCGAGCTTGTTCAGCCTCTTCGCGGCTTTACTCGCCTGCACGCGGAGTAAGAAGCTGTCGATCGTCTTCTCGGGTTTGCTGGCGCTGCTGCTGGCCATGCAATGTCTGGCTGTGCTCCTGCTTGGCGAAGTGGCCGACTATCGCTTCTACTTCCACCTGCAGTACCCAGGGGATGCTCTCTCGGTCGTCGGCTCTTTCGTCTTCGAGGGAGTGCTGAGCGCCAGCGCGCTGCTGATCGGCTGGGCAGCGTTGCACCTTGCGGGGCGTATGCTCCGCAGGCTCCGCAAGCGGGTCTATGTGCTTCCGATCCTGTCCCTTGTTAGTGTCGGCTTCATGCTCCAGGGCGGCGGCATCCTGAGCCAGCTCTGGATCACCTGGCGCATCCAGACCGCCGAGACAGTGACGATCGCGGCAGCCCTGGCACGGCTCGGCATCGACCCCGACGACTACGTGCTCCCGGACAGTATCGAGGCGCAGCCGGGCAAGAACCTCATCGTCCTCTCCTTGGAGTCCTTCGAACGCGGTTACCTACTCCCGCCCTTGGAGCATCTGACCCCGCAGTTGCGTGCGATCCGGGCCAAAGGCCGCTACTGCGACCTGGAGTCTTGTCCTGGAGGCGGCTTCACGGTGGCTTCGCTCTACCTGGCCATGACCGGTGTGCCTGCGTTCTTTGGCAGGGGGCCGCTGACGAACTTTAAGGAGACCAAGGACTGTCGCCTCACGACCGTCCCGGACATCCTGCGCAGGGCGGGATACACGGTTGATTACCTGAGTGGGCTTGCGGAGTTTGCGGGCACCGGTGACCTGGCGACCGCCCTGGGTTTCGACGTTCACAAGGGGAGGGGGGCTCGTGCCGGGAACGCGCAGAGTTGGGGCCTGCACGACAAGGATCTCTTCGAGCAACTCCGTGGGCTTGTCGACGAGCGCGCGCGGTCGGGCAAGCCGTTCTGCATCGTTGCCTCGACGATCTCCACGCACTTCCCTGATGGCGTCTACGACGAGAGGATGCGCGGCCGACTCCCTGAGCAAGCCAACCATCTAGAGTTCATGGCCTCGGCTGTGGATCACTGGATCGGCCAGCTGCTCAGGCAGCTCGACTCGATGGGCCTCGGGAAGGACACTGCCCTCGTGATCTTCCCTGACCACCAGTTCATGGGAAGTCGCAACGCCACGATCCAGAAAATGCGGGAGCGTGGCCTATTCGTCCTGAGCAACGCCGCTGACATGGAACGCGCTACCAGCCCTAGGCGTCGCCTTAGTCAACTGGATCTCCCGTCTCTCATCCTGGCCAGCGCCGGCGTCAAGCACAACGCACGCTTCCTCGTGGATCTGATCCCCCAGGAGGATCCTGTGCAGTTCGTGCGGGACCACGTAACAGAGATTAGCTCTCTCAATAAGGCTGCCGTTACCAGGCTCAGCTGTGAGGGGGGGATCGTAATCCGCAGGGACCGGCACCGAGGCCTCCTCCTGCAGAATCCCTCGGGAGCGACCCTCCTCAAGCTGGAGGAGCCGAGCGAGGATCGTTTCCAGCACATCGTCTTCGACAGGCTTATGTGCGTGCGCTCGGCCCGACTGGAGCAGGATCCAAAGCTCTTTGGGGCAGGCGAGGGCGAGGGGCCGCAGCTGGCAGAGTCGCTTAGGTTTGCTGAGCTCAAGATCTCCAGGGTCAATGGTGTCCTCCACGCAGTGTTCCGGCGCGGCGCAGGTCTCCTGATCGAGGGCAAGGGCGAGCTGATCCGATTCAGCCGTGAAGAGCTGAGCGTCGACGAGACCCAGCAGCCCGAGTTACCGGACCATTCGATACCCTCAAGGGCACGCTTTCCCTGTGATACCGCCTTACCCAAGCCCTGCCCCATGCTCGTAGGTACGAGTGGCGGCCGCCCAAAGCTCGGCAATCGGGAGTTCCGCTTGACCTTGGACCAGGCGCCCAAGCCCGCTGCTTACAAGCCTGTTCCCTTCCTCATTCTGGGGTTCGGAGCTGGATACAGGGAGGGCCTAGCCATTGGCATGCCGTGCAAGGAGAGGATCCTCCTTTATCCTCGTCTCGAGAACCTACTCGTCCTCACTCCGGTGCCCGCCAACGAGCAGAAGAAGGGCCCCTGTGGCCTGCACGTCTCTGTGCCCTTCCCCCTGCCCGAGGATCCCAGGCTGCGTGGCCTCAGGCTCACGGTGCAGTGGGCCGTCCTCAATCTGAGACAGTCGTCTCCGTCAGGCTGGGTTATGAGCGCCTCCAAGGAGTGCCGCATCAAGATCGAGGGCTAAGAGTCTGCGCCACATTCACCACCGGGCAGATAGAGCGAGCTTTCCGAAGAAGGAGCTGCTTTGGCGGGCTTGCGGGGGGCTAGCGCTCCAGAGGCGCCTCTCTCCCGCGGTCTCAGCCAGAGCTCCGCGGCGACGCCCGTGGCCTCGGCTCGAAATCAATCCGAGCTGGTGCCCCAGAATCCCGCTCCGGAAGACGATGGGAGCCATTCTGGAGAACTGCGGCACAAGCTTCTAGGCCAGGTGTTTCCAAGCACGAGGCCTCGGCGATGCTGGGTGCACAAGACGGGCAAGATCCTCAGCAAGATGTTGGGGCACAAACAGGCTTCAGCAGAGAGCCAGGTGCGGGACATCTGGATGGTTGAGATCCGAGAGGATGCTCGCAAAGCCTTCGACTTCTTCGTGGGCAGCTACAGCGTGAAAAACCCCAAAGCTGTGAATCGCGAACTCTTAGTCTTCCACGACTTCCCCGCCGAGCACTGGAGGCAGGCCCGGACGACGAACCCGATCGAGTCGATGCTTGAGGGCCGTGAGCCTCCGGCATCGTCGCATGAAGGGCTCCGGGAGCAGGAGCGCCTGCCTCGGAACGGTCTTCAAGCTCTCCGAAGCCACGGCCAAGAGCTTCCGGTTTTGAACTCCGGCTTGTGCCATCACTTTGAATTAGCGCGGTTCGCTGCTTGCGATTCGGGTCCGCAGGTTATTGGTGAGCGCTTCGATGTTTGGTGGCCGAAGTAGGCTGGTGTGGTCCCCTTCGGTGAGTACGATTTCCAAGTGATCGCCAATCAGCGCTTTCCAGCCGTAGTCGTGCTCGAAGTGGAGAGAATTACTGCCCCAGTTGTTTTCGTCTGTTGCCCGGCACAGGTAGACGGGGAGCTGCGGTGCACGGTAGCTCCGGGCCCACTTGGGGAGTTCCTGGCTGATCATGTCGAGGAAGATGCCTTGCTTTTCGCTGTCGCGGGTCGCGACCGCTTTGTCAGCTGCTTTCCTGGTCCGCAGTTGTCGTAGTAAGGCGAGTGGAGCTTTGCAGAGATACTTCCACCACTTCTTGCGGTAGCCGTTGGGGAGGATCGTATCGAAGAGCACCACACGTTCTACGATGTAGCCTTGCTCGCTCATGAGGCGGGCGACTTCCATCGCGATGATGCCGCCTAGGGATAGCCCTGCCAGCTGCAGCCTGCGTCCGGGAATTTCGCGCTGCAAGATGTCGACATAGGCCTTTGCGAGTCGGTCAATGGCGCTGCTCTGGAGGGTGTCGAGCTTGTCGGAGAGTACGTTTTCCTCCGCAGTATAGACACCGAAGACCGGCTGTTCCTCGCCCAGGCTTGCCGCGAAGTGAAGGTAGACTCCGACGCCGAGTAAGCAGTAGACGGGAGCTCCGTCGCCGAGGTGCTGGAGTGGGACCACTGCCGAACTCTTCTTCTTGGCGCCAGCGGCGATGTGCTCCGAGACACCGGCGATCGTTGGGTTGCCTAAGAAGGCGCCCAGGTCAATCAAGGTGCCCGTCGCCTCTTCGAACTCCGAAATGCTGCGGATGGCTAGTAGGGAGTCTCCGCCGAGTTCGAAGAAGTTGTCGAGGAGGTCGACGCTTGGGACCTTGAGTAGGCGCTTCCAGATGGCAGCCAGTAGGTAGGCAGAGTGCCCGGCTGCTTTCGGGAGATCCCGGAGTTCGCTATCGCTGGGCTTTGCCTGGGGGGCATTGTTGGGGCTGGGCCTTGCTGCCGAAGCCTGTGGCGCGGTGGAGCACAAGGATGCGAGCAGGCGGCTGGGGTCTTGGACGGCGTTCGTCAGGACCTCGAGCATGCCGTTCCGGAGCCACTCGATCGTTGACATGTGGAAGGTGTCGCTGTTGAAGGTCAGTCCACCGAGTAAGCCGTCGATGCCTTCCATGAACCAGAGCCCGAGGTCTTCGGTGGCGCCGTCCTGGGATAGGTGCACGGCCTCGTGGTGGAGTTTGCCCCAGCGGCGCACTCGCTCTCGGGTGTCTTGGAAGGAGAACAGCGCATGGTAGAGGGTGGTCTTCTGTTGGTCCTCGCGCAAGGCGACGTCCTCGAGCATAACGTTCGAATGGTCGAGCCCGGCGGTGGCGGTTTCCCGGACCTGCTGGAGGAGGTCTAGGAAGCTGTCGTCAGCTGCGATGGTGAAAGGCAGCGGCAGGAGGCTATTGCAGCAGCCCATCAGGCTCTCGGAACCCGGCGCCTCGCGGCCGCGCAGTGGAGTTGCTATGAGCAGTCGCTGGTAACTGGAGTAGTCGTAGAGAAGTGTCGTGTAGGCGGCCAGCAGCACGTGAAACATGGTGCAGCTGTTTGCGCTCGCGAATTCATGAAGGGCCTTGGTCTGTTCAGGCCCAATCGAGATCCACTCCGTGGAACCGCTTCCGGACATGGCGGATGTCCGGTCCTGGTCCATTGGCAGTGGCGATACTGCGCCGAAGTCCTCAAGGCGCGAGCGCCAGGCGGCACTTTCGGCACGCAGCTCGGGACTTGCCTGCACCTTGCAGTGCCAGCTGGTGAAGTCGCCGTAGCTGTACGGCAGCGCCGGCAGCTGGTGCTCTCGACCCTCGCTGTATGCCGCATAGATGGCCGCCATCTCTTGGTAAAAGACGTCGAGCGACCAGCCGTCCCAGATGATGTGGTGAGGCATGAAGAACAGCAGGTGCTCATCTGCTGCGAGCCGGTAGAGCTTGGCTACGAACAGTGGTCCCTGAGCGAGGTCAAAGGGACGCGCGATCGCGTCCTTCAGCTTCTGATTCAGGGTGACGCTGCGGGCTGGCTCGGGCAGCGACGAGAGGTCCTCCAGGCTCAATAGTTCGCCGCTGGCACTTGGGTGCACGACCATCTCCAGCACGCCGGCTACCCGCTCAAAAACGGTGCGAAGTGCAGCCTGCCGCTGGACGACCTCCCGCAGTGCCCGCTGCATTGCCTCCAGGTCGAATGGGCCGCGGAGTCGGTGTCCGGAAGGCTGGTTGTAGTGCGGCTGTCCCTTCAGCATCTGCTGCATGTACCAGATGCGGTCCTGGAGCTTGGTCACTGGAGCGCGGGCTTGCTCTGGACGGCGCTCTACCGGGATCGACGCGACCTTGTTCGAGCTTGCCTCGTGCAAAGTGAGGCTCAGCGCCTGCGGCGTTGGCGATTCGAAGACGCTCCTCATGGTCAATGAGCTATTCATGGCCCGGTTCAGCTCGGTGACCAAACGCGCCGCTAGCAGTGAGTGCCCGCCTGCTGCAAAGAAGTCGACGTTCGCACCGAGGGGACCGGTTCCCAATAGCTTGCCCATCAGCTCTGCGACGAGTTGCGCCTCGTCCGAGAGTGCTGCGGCGTCGCCGCCCGCGTTTAGGTCCACGACGGGGGTTGAGGATGCGGAGCGCAGCGTGTTCCGGTCGAGCTTGCCATTTGGCAGCCGCGGGAGTCGGTCTCTTTGCACGACCTCGTGCGGCAGCATGTAGCGTGGCAGGGACACCTTCAGGTGCTGGATGATCTCGTCAGAACTGAGATCTTTGCTCGCTGCGATGTGTGCGACTAGCCGCTGCCCTTGGGCCTGATCTCCGGCAACGACGACAGCAGCTTCTGCTACGTCCGGGTGGGATAACAGCATCGACTCGATCTCGCCGAGCTCGATGCGGTAGCCTCGGAGCTTGACTTGATCGTCAGATCGGCCGAGGTACTCCAGGCTGCCGTCGGGGCGTAGCCGACCAAGGTCGCCAGTCCGGTAGTAGCGGCCGTGCACTAGGTGATCGACGAAGCGCTCGGCTGTCAGCTGGGCACGATTGTGGTAGCCCAGGGCAAGGCCTGCTCCAGAAATGCAGATTTCTCCGGGGAATCCCGCTGGCAACGAGTTGCCGGCCTTATCCAGGATGAGGATCTGGGTCTGATCGATGGGCGTTCCCACGCGGGCCGCGGTCTCCGCTTCCGAGACCTCGGCGACGGTGGACCAGATGGTGGTTTCGGTGGGGCCGTAGAGGTTCCAGAGCGAGGCGACTCGCGGCAGCAGGTCGGCGGCCAGACTTTCGGGAAGGCGCTCTCCGGTGCACAGCGCCCGTAAGGAGCTATTGCCCGTCCAGCCGAAGTCGAGGAGCATCCTCCAGGTCGCGGGCGTGGATTGCAGGACGGTGATCTCGTGCTCGCGAAGCAGTCGGTCGAGTGCCGCAGGGTCTTCTGCTTCTACGCTCGTGGCGACTACGAGCCGTGCACCGTTGACCAGCGGTCCGAGCAGCTCATGCATCGAGATGTCGAAGGAGATCGTGGTGATGGCCAGCAGCGCGTCGTCCGGCCGTAGGCCCGGTCGCTTCCCGATGCTTCGTAGAAGGTTGTCCAGTGCCCGGTGCGGGATTCGGACGCCTTTGGGTGTTCCGGTCGAGCCAGATGTGTAGATCAGGAAGGCTACCTGTTCGGCTGCGATCTCTGGTAGCTCTACTGGCGTTGCCGTTGCACTCGAGGCGATGCAGACGATTCCTTCGGTCAGAGCTTCTTCACTGAGTTCGTCTCCGTCGACGATGGCTACAGTGCGAGAATCCTCCAACATGAAACGCAGGCGAGACGGGGGGAAGCTGGGGTCGAGCGGGAGATGGGCCGCTCCGGCGAGGTGTATCGCGGTGATGCTGACGAGGAGCTGCGGGCTTCGCGGGGTGGCTACCCCGACGATGTCGCCTGGCTGGATACCCACTCGTAGGAGTTCGGCTGCGAGGCCGCGCGCTCGCGACAGCAGCTCTCGGTAGCTCAGTTGCTCGCCGTTACCTTCGACTGCGATTTTGTCCGGAGTCTCCGAGGCGTGGGCGAGCAAGCCCGTCAGCCACGTGCCGAGCGGCTTCTCTGCGGCGTGTCCTGCCCGCTCCTTCTCATTCGGTGCCGGTTCCGGACACAAGCGGAGTGCCGCGATCGCGTCGGTCGGGTGCTCAGCTGCCGCCAGGAGCAACTGCTCAAGGCCCTGCAACCAAGCGTCAATGATGGCCCGGTCGAACAGCGCATGTTGGAAGGTGGCTTCGATGGTCATGCCATCACTGTCTGGCGCCACGTTTAGGAATAGTTCGAATGCGTCGGCGGCGCGTGGTACAGCACGAACGGTGCCTACAGCGTTGCCGATTCGGACTTCCTCTAGGGCTTGGTCGACGTTGACGACCACTGGAACCAGAGGCACCCGCGCCGGGTCGCCACTGAGCCCCAGGTCTCGAACCAGTTCTCCGAATCCGAAATCGTAGTGCTCGGTCGCGTCTAGAATCGCTGAACGAGCGTCGGTCACCAGGTGCGAGAAGGGGGCGGTGCTGTCGATGGAAAGGCGGAGAGGGAGCAGCTGGACGCAGTGGCCGACGAGCTGTGGGCGGTTTTCGATCCCCTGGCGTGCCACAGGCATGCCGATCGTTAGGTCGCTGTGCTCGGTCAAGCGGTAGAGCAAGGTGGCTACGCCTGCGATAAGGACAGAGACCGTGCTCGATCGCGTTTGGGAAGCCAGAGCCTCGATTCGCGAGAGTTGTTTGGCGTCGAAGCGATGGGAGGTGAAGCCCGCCTGGAAGCTTCGAGTCGCGTTGCGTGCGCGATCGGTTGGCAGTTCAAGTGGGGCCGGAGGTGGATCACCGAGCGTAGCGCGCCACCACGACGCCGAGTCGGACACGGTTTCGGATGCTTGCCGTTCTTCCGCGTAGTCGGCAAACGATGGCGCTGCTGGGAGAATGCTCTCGTCCTCACGTTCGTAGAACTTCTGCAGTTCTTCGAGGATGACATGGAAGGACCAGCCATCACAAACCGCGTGGTGTGCCAGCAGCAGTAACTGCGCGTGATCGGCATCTATGTCGATCCAGAACGCCCGGAATAGTGGGCCGTGGCTCAGCGACATTGGCGTCTGCATCAGCGTCGTCTGCCACTGCTGCATGGCCTCTCGGCGCAGTTCTCCTGTTTCCCCTGATACTTCGATGCGCTCTAAGGCGATAGCTGCGAGATCATTGATGCATTGCTTGTCGAGGTCTGCAGAGAAGGTCGTTCGCAGTGCGTCGTGTCGCGCGACCACCTGCTGCAGTGCTCGCTCTAGCCGCTCGGGGTCCACCGAACCCAGCAGAGAGATGACTACGGCCTCGTTGTAGGCGCAGTTGGCGTTGTCGCTGAGTGCGGCTGCTGCCAGGATCTCGCGCTGCTCCTCCGTCGTCGGAGCAAGCTTCGAGATGGGGGCGCCTGCGAATGGGTCGTATTCAGAAGGGGGCATTTCGGTGGGGCCGTTCATCTCAGAGGGGAGGATCTTGCTCCGGAAGCTCGCGGTACCGGCCTGGCTGCTCTTCGTCAGGGACGAACCATGCTACCGTGCCGTCTGGGCGCCGACCTAGCCGCGCTCCTGGAACCGGCGCCGCTGGGCCTTTTTCAGGTGTGGGCGCCGCCTCCGACTGGAGTAGGCCAACCTGCATCAGTTGGCTCACGACCTCGGACAAGGCTTGGACGAAGCTGTCCAGCTCGGCTTCGCTGTGGCTGGTGGTCAGGAAGAAGGGGAAGCCCTCCCAGATGTGGAAACCGCGATGGCGTAAGCCCGCGTAGATCAAACTTGACCACCGTTGGCCGTTTGCCACGCGCATGTAGGCCACAGAGTAGAAGGACTCGACTTGCACCGGTGCATTCAGGCGCTGCATTTCGGCGTTGATCGTTTCCGTCAATCGGGTCATCCGCTGCCCACGCTCGGCCTGAAGCTCCGGCCCCGCTGCACGTAGGCGGCGGAGCACCGCGCGTGTCGCAGCTAGGGCGATGGGGTGGCGGACGAAAGTTCCGGCGAAGAAGGTAACCCCGACTTCAGGGATGCTGTCGTCGCCGAACTGCCACGCCCCGCCGTCCAAAGTGTCGAGGAAGCGATGACTCCCCGCGACGATGCCGATTGGGTAGCCGCCGCCGAGGACCTTGCCGTAGGTGCTCATATCCGCGTCGATGCCGTAGAGGGCGCGGATGCCGCCGGGGTGGGTGCGGAAGCCGGTGACGACTTCGTCGAAGATGAGCGCGCTATCCTGCTCCTTGGTGATGAGGCGCAACTTGTGGAGGAACTCCTTCGGTTGCAGGGACGGCCGCCGGCTCTGCACAGGTTCGACGAGGACGCCCGCGAGCTGAGATCCGAGTTTCTCGATTTGTGCCAAGCTGGCGTCTTCACCGTAGGGGAGGACGATCACTTCGCCGACATGGCTGCGCGGGATCCCAGGGGCGCCCGGCATACCGCGGCCGCCGGGGCCGGGGCGCACGACGACCTGGTCGTTCACGCCGTGGTAGGCACCTTCGAACATGACGACCTTGTCGCGTCCGGTCACGGTGCGGGCGATTCGGAGTGCTGCCATGACGGCTTCGGAGCCGGTATTGGCGAAAGTGATGCGCTCGTTACCTGTCAGTTCGCAGAGTAGCTGTGCGACCTCGCCGGTGAGTGCCGACAGGGGACCGATCTCGATTCCCTTGTCCAGCTGTTCTCGAACGGCCTCAGTAACGAAGTCGGGCGAGTGGCCAAAGAAAACCGAGCCGTAGCCATTGGTGAAGTCTACGTATTCGTTGCCGTCGATATCCCAGAGTCGAGAGCCGCGCGATCGTTCTGTGACGATGGGATAAACAATCTCCTTCCACGCCGGATCGAAGCCTGAGACCACCCGCGGATCCGCCAGTTTTTCGCGGTTTGCCTGCACCGAGGCCTTGGAGCCGGCTGTGCGAGTTGCGTAGTCACGGAAGAAGTCCGCGAGGAAGTCTCGTTGCTCGGGGCTCAAGCCGTCGAGCGTGTCCGTCGACCGCTCGATCTTGGTGCTCGGCCCGGAACGTGACGGCATGCCGCCTTCCGTCGGCTCATCGTTTGGCTGCTCGTTCGGCTCGGGCTCGGGAGAGTCTTCGCTGCTTGTTTCGGTCGAAGCCGCTGTATTCGCGCCTAGCCAGGTGCTCAGCGCCCGAGGTGAGCTGTGCCGCTCCATCAGGTCGCGGAAGGTCACTTCGCATTCGAACTCCCGGCGCAGGGCGATGGCCAGCTGCGTGAGGTCGAGGGAATCGAAGTCCAGCGCTGCCCAAGCTTCGTCGGAGTCCACGCAGAGTTCGATGCCCGAAGCCTGTTCGATAACGTCTCTGAGTCGATCGGGTATATCGGACGGGCTCTTGGAGCTACTGGAAGCTTCGCCAGCGAGGGGATCGTCGCTTTGACTTGCTTCTGTTGGTCGCCGTTCTCCGGGCTCGACCCAGTGTCGGGTCCTGGCGAAGGGATAGGTGGGCAGCGAGATGCGTTGCGCATCCTGGTGCGCCGCTGCGGGCTTCGCGAACTCCACGCCGTGTGCCCAAGCTTTAGCGACGGCTTGCAGTGTCTCAGCGAAGGCATTGCCAAAGCCCGAGTTCGGCAAGGTGGCGATTGGGCTGCGGCTGGCTGCGACCGGGTGGAGCATTGCGAGGGCGCTGAGAGAGCCGCCAGGGCCTACTTCGAGCAAGACGCCGTCGTTGAGGGCGGAGAGACTGTCCAGGGCGTCGGAGAAGCGAATGGGCTCTGAGATGATGCGCGCCCAGTAGCCTGGGTCGGTGGCCTCAACGTCGGTCAACACTTTGCCGAGCGAAGCAGAAATCAGGCGACGACTTGGCGCGCGGAGTTCGAGCTGTTTGATCTCCCCTTCGAGCGCCTCGGCGCAGGCCGACATCAAGGGGGAATGGAAGGGATGGTCTCCGTTCAGAGATTCGACCCGGATACCGGCCTGTTGTAGTTGAGCTACGAGCTTGTCGACAGCGTCTGGGGTGCCGGCTAAGGCGAGTACATCCCGGGCGTGCACAGCCGCGATGCTTACGCCATCGTGGGCGATTTCGTTGAGTTCTGCCTCTGTGCAGTAGGCGGTGACGAGTCGACCCTCTAGGGCCGCTTCGGATTGTGCTCCCAAAGCTAGTAGCAGTTGGATGGCGTCGCGCAGGGAGAAGATGCCGGCGCAGGTGCCAGCTGTGAACTCTCCGAGGCTGCAGCCGAGCAGGGCATCCGCTTGCAGTCCCTGCGCTTCGAGTGAACGCGCGAGCGCGTATTCGAATATGAATAGCGCCGGCTTCGCGATCCGTAGGTCGCGGATATCGGCCTCGGCGCTTGGACACAAAAGTGCGTCCTCGATATTCCCTCCCCCGAGCTCGCGCACGATCGTTAGGCAGCGATCGATCTCGGCGCGGAAGTTCGGGTCGGCTTCATAGAGCGCGGCCGCCATCCCTGCTCGTTCCACACCCAGGCCGGGGAAGGTGAAATACAGCGAGCGGCTGTGTTCTGCGACCTGCTCGGCGCATGCTTGGGGCCACTCGCCAGCGGCCTCGTCCGCCGTGAGCACGAAGGCTGCGCGCTGCGGCAGTTGTTTGCGTCCGGCTCGGAGAGTGAACGCTGCGTTTCGGAGGGTTCCTGGCTCGCCTATTTGCTGCGCGAGCTGCGCACGAGCTGCCGTGATGAGTTCTCCGAGCGCGGCCGGAGTTTTCGCGGAGAAGCAGAGAAGCTCGGCTGCTGTGCCCGTGGTGCTTGCCGTCGAATGTGCTGCGGGTGGCTGCTCTAGGACGACGTGGGCGTTGGTCCCGCCGACGCCGAAGGAGCTGACCCCGGCGCGCCTGGGATAGTCCTGTTCGGGCCATCGTCGTGCGGTCGGCGAGACGTAGAACGGTGTGCGTTCCAGCTGCAGGCGAGGGTTCGGGGTCTGGAAGTGGAGGGTTGCAGGGATCACCCCGTGCTTGACGGCCAGTGCTCCCATAAGGAAGCCCGTGACTCCTGCAGCATGCACTAGGTGGCCGACTCCGCTCTTCACCGAGCCGAGTGCGCAGGCCGTCTCGCAGCCCTCGAAGACCCGGGCGAGTGCCGCGACCTCGATGGGATCTCCCATCGGAGTTGCCGTACCGTGTGTTTCGATGTACCCGATGGTCGAGGGGGAGACCTCTGCGTGCTCGTAGGCGGCGCGCAGGACCTCGGCTTGGCCGCCAAGGCTGGGGGCCGAGAAGCTGACCTTGTCCCCACCGTCGTTATTGACCGCGAAGCCGCGCATGACTGCGTGGATTTGGTCTCCGTCGCGTAGCGCGTCCTCGAGTCGGCGTAAGACGACGACGGCGGCGCCGTCGCTGAAAGTCGTGCCGGTGCCGTCGGCGTCGAAGGGCTTGCAGTGACCGTCACGGGAGAGCATGCCGCCGGCCTCGTAGCGGTAGCCGGCCATGGTAGGCACCGTGATCGAAGCGCCGCCAGCAAGCACGAGGTCGCAGGAACCGTTGAGCAGGGCCTTCGCTGCTTCGACGATGGCGACGAGCGAGGTTGAGCAGGCAGAACTCAAGGTTGCACTAGGGCCGTGGAGGTCGAGCTTGTGCGAAATTCGAGTCGCCAGGAAGTCTGGCTCGTTGGCGAGCGAGGTCGCGAAGTCCCCGAAGCTTTCGACGACGTCTGGCCGGGAGTCCAGGCAGTGGCGCCGGTATCGGTTCCAGTTGGCGCCGAGGTAGATTCCGACGCGGCTGTCGGTGCTGCCGCCGCCGCAGTGCCCGCTATCCTCAAGTGCGGCGTAGGCCAACTCCAGTAGCACCCGCTGTTGCGGATCCATGACCTGGGCTTCCATCGGGCTTATCCCGAAGAATGCCGCGTCGAAGCGGTCGAAGTCGGGCATCACACCGCGGAAGGGGACGTAGGCCGGATCTTGTCGTAGCTCTTCGGGGATCGACGGGTCGAGTTCCTCTGCTGGGATTGCCTTCGCGCCTTCGCGAGCGTTAAGCATGTTTTGCCAGAGTGTGTCGACGTCCCGCGCGCCGGGAAACCGGCCCGCCATCCCCACCAGCGCGATTGCATGCTTCGGCAGCTTCTTGTTGTCGTGGCTCAACTTGATTGTCCCGGTTGTGGTGCAGGAGCTGTGGTGTCGGCTTCGAATTGAACGCCGCGGGAGAGTAATTCTTCGGCTTGTCTGCGCACGGTGACGAACTCGAAAACAAAGGTTGGTTCAAGCTCTCGCCCACAGGCCTGCTCCAGGCAGGTTTGTAGACGCAGCGCATCAATCGACCGGCCGCCGGTTTCGAAGAGCCCTAGGTCTACGCCCGCCGGAGCCTCGCCAAGGACCTCAGACCAGCAACGTAGTACGGTTCGGAGCCCTGGGGATGCCGCAGGAAGCTCGTGACGGGGCGCCTTGCACCAAGGAGACGGCAAGCGGTCGACATCGAGCTTGCCGTTGCTGGTGTGAGGCATCGCTTCGAGCCTCACCCAGTTGTGGGGTAGGAGCTGCTGCGGTAGTCGTTCGGCCGCCAGTTGGCGCGCGCGTGCCAGGGCGAACTCTGGGCAGACAAGGTAGGCGATCAGCCGAAGCCGCTTCGCCGGGTCCTCGCGGCAGATCACCTTGCAGTGTTGCACGTCCGGAGCGGTGGCGATTACGGCTTCGCATTCACTTGGTTCGATGCGGAAGCCTGCGATCTTAACTTGTTCGTCGATGCGTCCGACAAACTCGAAGGCCCCGTCGGGTCGCTCGAAGACAAGGTCTCCGGTCCGGTATGCGCGGACCAGCTCCCCGCTGTCATCTTCCGTTGTTACGAAGCGTTCGTTGTCGCGGTCCGGGGCTCCGAGATAGCCGTGAGCCAGTCCTTGGCCCATGACCAGCAGCTCACCCTCCTCCCCGCGGCCGACCGGCTGCAGCGAGCTATCGACGACGCGCACTGAGGTCCCCCGCAGCGGCCATCCGATCGGGACCCTCTTTTCGTTCTCAGAAAAGCCGCGGGGGATGGGGTAGCAAGTCGTGAAGGTTGTGTTCTCGGTGGGGCCGTAGCCATTGATGAGCTGGGTCTCGGGGAGGGCTGCGAGCGCCCGCCGGACGTGGCTTGGAGATAGCGCCTCGCCACCGACTAGGAGATAGCGGAGGCCTGAGAGGCAGCTGGCGTCATCGTCGATGACGCTGTTGAAGAGCGAGGCTGTCAGCCAGGCGGTATTGATCTGCTGGGATTCGATGATCTGTCGTAGCCCACGCGCGGTCGGCAGATCATGCTCGGGATAGAGGACGCAGCGTCCGCCGTGCAGGAGTGGGCCCCAGAGTTCTAGAACCGACGCGTCGAAGCTCATCGGGGCGGCTTGGAGGAAGCTCAGTTCCGGCCCAAACGGCAGATAGTCCTGCTCGGAGACCAGGCGGAGGATGGCGCGGTGTGGGACGGCGACGGCCTTTGGGGTGCCGGAGGAGCCGGACGTGAACATTGCGTAGGCAAGCTGCTCTCCGCCGGTCCTTGGTGCCGTTTGTGTGGTGCTGCTTGGCCGTGCTTCGATGCGTTGGAGCTGTGGTCTCGGATCAAAGGTCAAGTGGCCGATCGCGCCCGAGATCTCAAGCATCTTGGCTCGACGCGCGGGAGGGTCCTTGGGGCTGATTGGCACGAATGCCGCGCCGAGTTCCCAGAGCGCCAGCATTGCGGTGACCACCTCGGGGTGCCGGTTCGCGACGAGGCCAACGATGTCGCCCCGCTGCACTCCCTCGCTGTCAAGGGTGTGGGCCAGCTGCCCGACCTGGCCTGCGAGGTCTTGATAAGTCCAGGTCCTATAGACGGAGCCGTTTGACCAGGCGAGCGCGACACGAGTACGGTGGAGTGCTGCGGTCTGTTGGAATTCGGCGGCTAGGTGTTGGTCCGGCATAGTCCTGTTGCTTACAGCTGATTTCTGTGCCAACTGTCTATTGCTCTCGACAGTAGTCTTAACCAGCCTTGAAGCTAGCTCGGAGCTGAAGGGGAAGGGACCGTCTTCCGAATGCTAAAAAAGCGGGTAGGAGTAGGGTAGGAGTAGGGTAGCGGTAGAAGGGTGCTTCCTGACGATCTCTGCCATCCGAGGCCATCATGGGGAGATCGATGGAAGCGCTCCGGGGTCCCTAAGTTTGCCCGCGATATTGTATTCCAGCGCGGCAGGTTTCGAGCTGGTTGCTGAGTCGTTGCTCTCGGCCCATTTCGATGAGTATCGCCGGGTTAGCAGAAGACCATTGGGGTGCGCACTTCGCTGGCTTTTTCGACGCCGAAGAGCAGGCCGACGAGGTTTAGGGCGAAGTCGAAGCTCGTTCCTGGGCCGCGGGAGCTGAGGATTTTGGGGTCCAAGGCGACCGAGTCTTCGACGTAAGGGCCGGCGAAGGGTTCGACAATGTCGCGCACGGAGGGGTGGCTGGTCATGGTCTTGCCGGCGCCGACGCCCGCGGCGACGAGGACGATGGGGGCGGCGCAGATAGCGCCGATCCATTTGTCGTCCTGCTCGAAGCGGCGCAGCAGGGCTTTGACCCGCTCGTCGGCGGCGAGTCGTTCGGCGGCGCCGGCGCCACCGGGGAGGACGATGGCGCTGGCGTCCTCGTCGCCGCTGAGCTTGCCATCGACGCCGAGGCGGACGCCGCGGCTTGCTGTCACGAACTCGCCTTGGTCCAGGCCGAGCGCCGCCACCTCGGCGCCAGCGCGGCGAAGGACATCGATCACGATCACAGCTTCCATCTCTTCGACGCCTTCGGCGAGAGGGACGATGACTCGGACGTCGGACATGGCCTCGGATCTCCGCTTGGTGGTGGGGGCAGGCCTTGTTTGAGGGGCTGCCGTTTGCGCTCAGGAATTCTTGAGGAAGAGGGAAACGATTGCTTGGGCGGAACGATCCTGTCCCCGGAGGAAAAAGGTGCAAGGACAAGCTTCGTGGCTTCGCCACTTTGCCTGCGGCCTGTTCGCCCTGCTGCTGCTTTCGACATCGGGCTTACTCGCTCAGGCCAGATTCCAGTCACGCTCGGCAGGGCCGGCGCGCTTCTGCATACCCGGCAAAGGGCTGGGCTCGGTGCTCGTCTACCAACAAGGCCGGGTCCTGGGCTTTGGGGAGCTTGTGCCCCTGCTCCATGCTGCGGTGGGCCCGCTCCGAGAGTTTCGCGGCTACGTGCCAAAGGGAGGCTTTCGCTTGGGCAAGCCCGAGCTGCGCCGTGCAAAGCGTCGGCCGGGGTTAAGGGGGCAGCGTGCCTTGCCGCAGATCAGGATCGGGGCCAGCACCCATGTCTTCGAGCGAGCCGAGGGGCAGCTCTGTCCGCGCCTGCGCCTGCAGGCGCGGCTGCAGGACCTGCGCGTCTTGGGCGACGCCTATCTCTGGCCCTCGGGGGAGTGCGAGTTGCGGCTCTTGCTGGAGTTTGATGAAGAGGGAGACGAGATACCCGCGGCCTTGCCCGTGCAATGGGGAAGCCGCCAGCTCTGGCTGGTCGGGGCGCGGCCGGAGCAGGCACGGCCATGTAGGGAGATTCCTCTCGCGGGCCTTGGGCTACGACCGGGCGACGCCGTGGTGCGGACGCTGCTGAGCAGCGCTGATCCGCTGCGTGTGGATCCGAGCTTGCGGGTGTGGTCACCGTCGCCGTTGCGGGATCTACTCGGCTTTGGCTGTATGCGCAGGACGGTGCAGGAGCTGCGTGCGCTGCGCAAGGTCGCTCGCGATCTGCGTGCTCTTGTGCAGCATTTGCCAGTCGAAGAGGATCCTCTGCATCGTGGAGACCATCGACGGCCGACCGAGGATGATGAGATCTGGACCCACGGGGAGTTCGATCTGGGGCTGGGTCTCGAACTCTTCGCCCAGGAAGCGCAGGATACGATGCTGCATGCTCGGGCAAGAGACGCGTGCTTGCATCTGCTCGGCCGGGACTTGCTGCCGGCTTCGAGTCTGGGCGAGCAGGGGCTGAGGCTGCCGGCCGTGCACGGAGCCGAGCATGGACGGGGGCGTGCTGCGGCCGGGCACGTCTTTGTCGAAGGAGCCCTGCTGCATGGGCTCGCCGGGGCCGAACGCTTGCTGCTAGAGCGCATCTTCGAAGTCCTCGATGATCTCTGCGAGTTTGCGAGCGGCCGGGCCGGAACGGCCTGGTATCTGCGGGATGTCGCATGGCCCTTGCGCCAGCTCGCGACCGGCTTGCGCGTCGCGGATCGGGCGGCGTGGCGCCGGGGCGTGAAGCTGCTGCTTGTCGCTCTGCGGGAGCGCTGGGACGAGGAGCTGAGGCTTTTCGACTTTCGTGGAGTGCGACGCGGGCAGGACTGGGAACTGGAGCTTTGGCTTTGGTGCGGGCTGGTGCTACCGGCCCTTGACCGGCTCTCGGAGCTGGGAGTAGAGGGCGCGGGGGAGCTTCGTGGGCAGTTGGTAGAGGCGATTGCCAAGCTGCCCAAGGATGGGGCTGGATTTGCGACGCATTACGCGGCGACCGAGCGGGGGTTGATCACCGCAGCCTCTGGCAAGAGGAGGAACCTCGCATGCGCCGCTTGGGTCCTCGAGGGGGTCTTGCGACGGGATCGGCGTTTCGCCTCCCGGGCGCGGCGGCTGGAGCGTTTGCTCTGTCGCAAGCTCCCCTCGGGCCAGTGGGATGCGGCGAGCGAGGCGGCGTTATTGCTGCGACTGGATTGGTTGCGACCGGGGCTCAGGGCGCTGCGACGCTAAGCTGGCTGCTGATAACGTCGTGCGGCGGCGCACAGCGTTTTGGGGTTTTCCTTGGCGTTATAAAGCTTCGGCGAGTCAGTGGATTCACTTACGTATTCTGCGGGCCATGCGGCGTCGAGTTCGGCTCTCTGCCGCACGCGGACTTGTAGGTAATGCTGCCTTCTAGCGCACGTCGAGCGGCCCGCTCTGCAGCGGTTTCCCTGGCCTGTAGACAAGGAGCGGGAGGCTCTGTCCGCGATAAAGATCGAGGATCTCTACGAACTCGCTTTCTCCGCCAGTTAAGGGTTTGCGCCCTTCGAATCCGGTCCAGGAGTGTCGTTGCTTGACCCCGAGGATCAGGTCTCCCTCCTGGAGGCCGAGTTGTTCGGCGGGGCCGCCGCGCTGCAACATGGTGACGCGCAGGGGGGTCAGTAGGGCCGGCCAGTAATGGTTGCGGCCGTAAAAGGTTTCGTGTGCGGACTTGAGCAGGGCCTTGTTGCGGTTGGTGCGCAGGGCCTCGACCAGCATGCCGGCGCGCATGTAGATCCGGGAGTTGGTACGCCCCCAAGGGACGAGGGTGAGCTGGTGCTTGGTCTGGCCGCGCAGGATTTCGAGGGGGATTTTGTCGCCGGCTTCTCTGCGGATCAGCGCTCGGCCGAAGTCCTGCAGCCCCGCGAGCGCCTTGCCCCCGATGCTGGTGATGCGATCGCCGTGGCGGAGACCTGCGCGCCAAGCAGGGCCACCTTGGGTGACGTTGGCGATGCGCACGCCTTTACTGTGCTCCTCGACGCGCAGTCCGGTCCAAAAGCGGTCGATGCTGTCGTAGCGAAGCAGGTTGGACTGGAAGACCTCTTTGACTCGGTTGACTGGGATGGCGAAACCGATGTTCTCCGAGGCCTTTTGGGTCAGCGTATTGATTCCGATGAGGCGTCCGGTGATGTCGAGGAGAGCTCCGCCGGAGTTGCCGGGATTGATGGCAGCGTCGGTCTGAAGCAGGCCTTCGAAGACGATGGGCTCGGGTTCTCCTCGCGGATGAATGCGCAGGGAACGGTGGGTTGCGGAGAGCACGCCGGCGGTGACGGTGTTGACCTGACCGTGTGGGTTGCCGATGGCGACCACGGTTTCGCCGACCATGAGCTGGTCGCTGTTGCCTAGTTGAATGGGGGGGAAGCGGCGCTCTTTGCCGTCCTTGGGCTCGATCACGAGCAGGGCTAGGTCGTTCTCGTGCGAGCTGCTAAGGACGCGGCCTTCGTAGACCTCTCCATTGCGGAGACTGATGCGGCAGTAGAAGTTCGGACGGACGTGGTCGCGGACGACGTGCCAGTTCGAAATGACGAGACCTTCCTCCTCGACGATGACCCCGGAGGCTTCGCCTCGTTTCACGAAGACCGGCTTACCGTCCCGGAGCTGTCGCAGCTCCCCGACTTGGATGTTGACGACCGAGGGGCCGGCTACCTGCACTGCGCGCACGACCGGGGTGACGCGGGTGTTGATTTCGGGGCCTGTGCGTTCGGTGCTCATGCGCCCGCGCTGTTGGGTCTTGGCGGTTTCGCTCCGAAGCAGTGGGGATGGGGCCGGCTTGGAAGCTAGCGCGGGTTTGAGGCTGGCGCGGGGGAGCAGTACGGCGCCAGCAACGGCGCCGACGAGGAAGCTGGCGACAAGGAGGGACCGGGTTCGAATCATCTTGGAAGCCTTCTTCGTCATGCTGCTGGGATGTCACGCTGCTACGAAAATACCCAGTCCGTGCTCCCGGATCAGTCGGGCGCGAGAAAGCGCTGAGGATAGCCGCGATGCTGGACCAGCCCAGACGTTGTAGCAGAAGCGCTTGGCGAGGATCTTGGAGCCTCACCGGGGCTTGCTTGGCGAGTTGGGAGTGCTGGGCGCTGCTATCCGGCGAGTTCTGCAGTGATTTCCTTGTCCTTGGCTTGAACGTCGCGACGCAAATGGCTCGGCCAGAATTCTGCAAAGGATTCGGCCCCGCCGGCTCCCGCTTCCGTAGTGCTTTCTGAGCAGGGATCTCTGGGTGACTCAAGCACCCAGGGAGTGGCTTCGAAATCACCCTCTCACTCGACTCCGTCCCCCGCGTCCGAACGGCCTTGGGCGCGGGGGGCCTCTTTTCTGCCTGCCGGAGCCTGGCGTCAGCAAAGACACCGCTGCGCTGCCTGGGCGCTCAGGCGAGGTCCTGGTGAGGTCGCATCTTGTCCATCGCTGCTTGGATGCCCTCGCGAACACCCTCCCGGATCTGCGAGCTTGCTTGATTGGCGAGTGGGATGTTGGGGCTTTCGTTTGGCTCGTCGGGGCTCAAGGCTTCACGGAAGACGCGCCGGGCGATGTTTAGGGTTTCCTCGGGGCTCTGACCTTTACGGAGCTTGGTTGTGGGCTCTTGAACGACCTTGGTTTCGCGGGCTTCTTCACGACTTGCTTCCGTTTCGGACGGGCCATCGGAGAAGGTTTTGGTTCTCCGCTCTGCTTCTGCCGTTTGCTCTTCGAGGGCATCCGCGGCTCGCGTATCGGAGTCGACCTTCGCCAGCTTGGCTTTAGCGTCTTCGCGAGGGAATCCCTGTTCGGATTCTGGCTTGGGTTCGACCTCGTGTCGCGAGGCCTCTCGCCCCTCCGGGGAGATCTCTGCCTCGTCCAGGGTCGTGAAGCCCTTACCCGAGGCGCTTTCTGTAGCCTCGCCTTCGGGCGCGAGAGCCCTTGGGTCGGCCTTGTTTGGCGAAGCGATGGGTCCGGATAGCTGAGCTGCCCGTTGTTGATCGCTGATCGAGAAGGGGATGTGCACCACTACCTCCTTGGCCTCCACCCGAGCTGCTCTTCGGCTCTGTCGCATTGCTTCGGAGGAAAGTTGCGCTCAGGAACTCCGTCCCTGTAGGCGAGCGCTCGTCCGGAGCGAGAACTTGCCTACAGGGACGGAGGGCCAAAGAAACTCGGTATGGGCTCAAGTCCCTGGCGAGCGGACGGTGCTTTCTCCCCGCACGCTCTGTCTGGCGGCCTGCTAGGACTGGGAAGCAGAGCTGCGGGAGCCGAGCCAGGCGAAGCCTCGTTCTTGTGCCGAGTAGAACAGGTGGAAGAGGGTTGGCACCAGGACGAGGGTCAGCAGTGTCGAAGCGATGAGGCCGCCGACAACCACGCTCCCCAGGCCGCGATAGAGCTCGCTGCCGGCACCGGGGAAAAGCACGAGCGGCATCATTCCGAGCACCGAGGTCGAGGTGGACATGAAGATGGGCCGCACTCGGGTGCGCACCGAGTCCTGAATCGCGTCGTCGAGGGACATGCCTTCGTTGCGGATGTTCTGCAGCGCTTGATGCACGATCAGGATCGCGTTGTTGACCACCGTGCCGATCAGGATCACGAAGCCGAGCATGGTCAGGATGTCGAGCTGCTGCCCTGTCCACCAGCTAGTGAGGTCGAGGCCGACGACTCCGCCGACGCCGGCGAGGGGCACGGAGAGCATGATCACGATCGGATAGAGGAAGCTCTCAAAGAGTGCAGAAAGCAGCAGGAAGGTGATCAGGATGGCCAGGATCAAGTTCCACTGCAGTGCGGCGCCGGTGGCGGCGAGCTTGTCGGCATTGCCCGCGAGTCGGAACTTGACCGATGCTGGGACCTGGCCGGCTTCGCGCATGGGACTGAGGATCTCTTCCTGCAGTTTGGCCATCGCCACGGAGAGCGGCATCTTCGGTGGAGCCGTGATGGTGAGCCTGACGGCGCGCTGCTCTTCAAGTCGGCGGATCGTTGTTGGTGCGGTGGTTTCTTCGACTCGGGCGACTGCCGAGATGGGCACCGTCCGCCCCAGATCTGTCCAGATGGGGAGCTGGTCCAAGCTCTCGGCAATCTCGCTTTGGGCTTGGGGCGGCATGAGCTTGACATCGAGGGTCAGGCCTTCGGTCCGGTAATCGCTGATGATCGCGCCATCGCTCATCGCCCGAACGAAGAAGCCGAGTTCCTGCACGTTGAGGCCTAGATCTCGGGCACGGGCTTGGTCGAGGATGATTCGATATTCGGGAGACTCCAGGCCGAAGGTCGTGGGCTCAGGGCGAGTGGACCTTGGACCGAAGAGTCCCGCACACCGGCCCAAAACCATCCCCGCGGTCCTATTGATTACGTCGAGATCAGGGCCAGTGATCTCGAGGTCGATGCTGTTACCGGAGCTGAGGCCAGGAGAAAAAAGGGAGCTTTGCAAGGCAAAGGCCCTGGTGCCAGCAATGGAGTTCCCCGCGTACATAAGCAGCTGGGCCAAGGGGGGGACGTTGCTGGCATCAGGGCTCTTTGCGCCCATGAATGCCGTGTTGTTGAAGGTCACGAAGAAGAACTGCGAGATGCCTGGTATCTCGCCGTTACCGCGGAACCATGCGGGGCGCCGTAGCTCGGGCGGCAGCTCGTCGGCCTTTTCGACGTAAAAGGGTTCCAAGGTCGATTCGACTTGCTCGGCTATCGATAGGAACTCGTTGCTGTTGTAGCCCGGCGGTGGAATCAGGAAGCCAAGCACGAGGTTGCGATTGCCATCGGGGAGATAGGTTGCTGGCGGCAATAAGAGCCAGGCGAGCAGCAGTGAGCTGAAGGTGATTCCGAGGACGGTGCCCAGCTGCAGTGCGACGTGGCTGTTGATCCAGGCGACGCTGCGTGACACTTGCTTGGTGAAGCGTTCACCCAAGCCGATGAGCCAGCGAAGGGGCGAGAACCTGCGTTTTCGGCCTTCTTTGTTTCGTCGCTGCGTCGGCGAGAGGCGGGCGCTGGCCATCGGGATGAAGAGCACCGAAATGGCCAGGGAGGTTGCGACGGCAGAGCTGATCGCGATGGCGATATCACGGAAGAGCTGACCCGCCTCCTCCTGGACGAAGATGACCGGCAAGAAGACGGCGAGAGTCGTCAGCGTCGAGGCGACAACGGCTCCCCAGACTTCGGTGGCTCCGTCGTAGGCGGCCTCGAAGGCCCCCTTGCCCATCTGCCGGTGCCGGTAGATGTTCTCCAATACGACGATCGAGTTGTCGACGACCATGCCGACGGCAAAGGCCAGGCCGGCGAGGCTGACGACGTTGAGGTTGCGCCCCATGGCCTCGAGTCCGAGGAAGGCTCCGATCACGCTGGTGGGGATGGCGACGGCGATGACCAGGGTGCTGCGTAGGCTGCGCAAGAAGAGGAGTAGAACCCCCATCGCCAGCAGGCCGCCGACCCAGAGGTTTTGGGTTACCAGGCCTATCGCGCTGAAGACGTATTCGGTTTGGTCGTAGACCTGGCGTAGCTGGATTCCCTTGGGCCTTAGCACTTCCTTATTGATGAAGTCGACGTTGCGTTGCAGGTCCTCCATGACGGAGATCAGGTTGGTCCCGCTCTGTTTGGTGGCGCTCATTGCGATCGCCGGCTTGCTCATATTGCGGACGACGGCTTGAGCGTCTTTGTGGCCGTAATCGACGGAAGCGACATCACCCAGGAAAACTGGCTGCCCCTTCCGCTTTACGATGACGGTCTCGCGGATTTCCGCGAGGGTCTTGTACTTTCCGCTCGTGCGCACAAGAGCGCTGAACTTCCCGCTGTCGATGCTGCCGCCGCTGAGGTCGAGATTCGTCGTGCGGATGGCCGTGCGCAGCTGGGAGGGAGTGATCTGGCGCGCGGCGAGCTTGAATGGGTCGACCCTGATTTGGACTTCTCGTTCGACACCGCCATACAAGCCGATCCCGGCGATGCCTTGGGAGCGGCCCATAATCGGCTGGACCTCTTCGACGATGAGGGTGCGGTAGTAGGGGAGCTCGGCCGGATCGACCGGTGAGTCGGGAGTGACCTCGAGGATGAACCAGGCGATGGCGTTCGAGCCCTTGGTCTCACCGCTGGTGATCGAGGGCTTGTCGACGTTCTCCGGGTAGCTGGGGACTTGTTGGAGCTTCTCGTCAACCTCGAAGAGCTTCCTCGCAATGTCGGTGCCGACATCGAATTCGAGAGTGACGGTCCCTCCTCCCTCGACCGCCGTGCTGATCATCTGGCGCAGGCCGGGGACACTTTTCAATCGCTCCTCTTGTTCCTCGAGGATCTCGCTTTCGATTTCTTGCGGAGCAGCGCCCTCCCAATGAGTCGTGACCGTGATCAGCGGTATGTCGACATCAGGTGTCAGTTGGATGGGCAAGCGAGCGATCGAGAGACCGCCGAAGAGGACCAGCAGAAAGACGCCGACGAGAACCGTGACCGGTCTGGCGACGACGAAACGGATTGGGTCCATCGCTTACTTGTTCCTCAAGCCTGAGCCGGGCTGCGGGGTTTTCGGCGAAGGCTTGATCCGCACCGGGTCTCCTGGGCGCAAGACCTCGTTACCGCGAGTTACGACGAGCTGTTTGGGCTGGAGTTGGCCACGGACTTCGACGACGTTGCCAGCGCGGACTCCTAGCTGAACAGGGATGGGCTGCGCTTTTCCCCCCAGGATGGCGTAGACGAAACGACCCCGCGGCGAGCGGACGATGGCGTCCCAGGGCACGGTCAGGACCTCGCCCTTCGTCGGGGTGGGGACGAAGGCGCGCGCTACCATGCCCGGAAAGAGCTTCCTCTCGGGGTTGGGGATGCGCAGGCGGACGGGGATGGTCCGTGCCAGGCGATCGGCGCTCGGGATGATGCGGTGGATCCTCCCTTGGAAGCTCTTGCCGGGGAAGGCATCGAAGCGGACCTCGAACGGGAGCTTCCGGGGCATCTTGGCAAAGAGACGCTCGGGAACCGCGATCGTCAACTCGAGTGGATCCAGCTGCACGAATCGGCACAGAGGACTGCCGACGTTAACGTAGCTGCCCCGCTCGACGAGCTTCTCCAGGACGACTCCGGCGAAGGGCGCTTTGACTTGGGCCATTTCGATCTCGGTTCGGAGTCGTTCGGCCTCGGCCTGGACTTCCTGGACCCGAGCCTCGGCCCGAGCAAGGACTTCGCTGCGCGGGCCGGCTTCTACTCGCTCGAGTTCTGCCTGGGCTGCATGCAGCTCGGCGCGTCGGCTGTCAGCCTCTGCCTGTGCCTGGGTGTGCTCACGCTGGCTAGCGATCTTGTCCCGCAGCAGCTTGCTGATGCGCTGCAGCTCGTCCTCGGCCTGGATGCAGCGGGCCTTGCCGCGGGCGAGCTTGGCCCGGGCCTGGGCGATGTCTTCCTTGCGGCTGCCGCGGCGGTATTCCTCGAGCTGCGCCTTGGCGGTCCTGAGCTTTGCCTCGGCTGCCCGGAGCGAGATCTCCTTGATCGTGGTTTCGAGCTCGACGAGCACGGCATCGCCCTCGACGGCATCGCCCTCTTCGATTTCCAGCTTCTTGATGAGACCGGCGATCTCGGTGCCGAGGAGAAGGCTTCGTGCTGCCCGCACTTCGCCGAGGACCTCGAAGCTGGGCCGCAGTTGTTGCCGGAGCACGGGGGCCGCCTCGACCAGCTTGGCTTGCTGTTGTCCGGGCAGGGCGGCGCTCAGGGTTAGGGCTAGGAAGCCGATCGCGAGTGAGGGGAGTCGCTGCATTTCCGTCACCTGTAGCCTTTCGTGCGAAAAGAGGGCGGAGCAGCTTAGCAGGCAGGTTGCCAGGCACAAAACGCGGCTTTCGAGACGGCCCATCGAGCTTGCTGCCTCTGGCCGCTACCCTGCCGGGATGAAAATCCAGCTCCTGTCTCTCGGCCTTTTGCTTGCGCTCGCGGCGCCTTTGCTCACCCAGAACAAGGCGGCAAAGAGCCTGGTCCGCTCTGGCCTCGACGTCCTCGTCGACGAGGACTTTCGTCGCCTGGAAGGGCGCAAGGTCGGTCTGATCACCAACCACACCGGCATTGACCGGGAAGGACGGCAGAACGTCGACTTGTTCTATGGGAGCAAGCGCTTCCAGCTCGTCGCCCTCTTTGGCCCCGAACATGGTATCCGCGGCGAGTTCGACCAGCCCGAAGTGCCCAGCGGCAAAGATGCCAAGACCGGTTTGCCGGTTTTCAGTTTGTATGGAAAGGATCCCCAGTCGCGTAAGCCAAGCGCCGAGCACCTGAAGGGCCTCGATACTCTGGTCTTTGACATCCAGGATATCGGCACTCGCTTCTACACCTATATCTCGACCATGGCCTTGGCGATGGAAAGCGCGGCAGAGCACGGGTTGCGCTTCGTCGTCCTCGATCGACCGAATCCTATTGGCGGCGAACTGGTCGAGGGTCCGGTGCTGGACCAGGGTAAGGAATCCTTCGTCGGGGCCTGGACCCTCCCCGTGCGCCACGGCATGACTTGCGCCGAGTTGGCGCTGATGCTGCGCAAAGAAAAAGACCTCGATCTGGATCTGCAGGTGGTCGCGCTTCGCGGTTGGAAGCGTTCGATGTATTTCGAAGAGACCGGACTCTACTGGGTCAACCCCAGCCCCAATATGCGGAATATGCACGAGGCCCTGCTTTATCCGGGTATCGGCCTACTTGAGTTCACCAACCTCTCGGTGGGGAGGGGTACGGATACTCCTTTCGAGCGCATTGGCGCACCTTGGCTTGATGGGCGCAGTCTGGCGGATCGATTGATGGCGAGGAGGCTACCGGGGGTTGTCTTCCAGCCGCTGCTTTTCCAGCCAAAGAGCAGCAAGTTTGCTGGTCGCTTGTGCAACGGTATTGCCATTCTCGTTACCGATCGGGCCCGTTTTAGGCCGCTGCGCACCGGCATCGAGATCGCCGTGCTCCTGCGCCAGCTTCATCCCGAGGACTGGAAGGCCGAGCGTTACCAAAGACTATTGGCAGACGCTGCGACCTACGAAGCAGTGTTGGCTGCGCAGGACCCGGAAAAGATCCAGGAGTTGTGGGCTGCCGAGCTCGAGAGCTTCCTTGCTCGCAGGAAGCGTTTTTTGCTCTACGACTGAACTTCAGCCGGTCGGGACTAAGAGGGAAATCAACAATGACTGGCAACAATAAGATGAATACCCAAGATTACCTTGAACTCGAAGCGCGCTATAGCGCTCACAATTATGCTCCTCTCGATGTCGTGCTGAGCCGGGGCAGTGGCGCCTGGGTTTGGGACGTCGACGACAATCGTTATCTCGATTGCCTCTCGGCTTATTCGGCTCTCAACCAGGGGCACCAGCACCCTCGGATCGTCGAGGCGCTCATCGAGCAGGCGCAGCGGCTCAGCCTGGTGTCTCGGGCTTTTCGCCAAGACCGCTTCGGGCCGCTATGCCGCAAGCTCTGCGAGCTGAGCGGTTTTGACAAGGCGCTGCTGATGAATAGCGGTGCCGAGGCGGTGGAGACTGCGATCAAGGCTGCGCGCAAATGGGGTTACGAGCACAAGGGCGTGCCCGAGGGCAAGGCTGAGATTATTGTCTTTGGCTCCAACTTCCACGGCCGGACCACGACCATCGTCGGCTTCTCCGATGACGATACGACGCACGAATATTTTGGCCCATATGCGCCGGGCTTCCGCTTGCTCCCCTATGGCGATCTAGAAGAAGTGCGGGCAGCCATGCACGACGGCGTTGCTGCGATACTCGTTGAGCCGATTCAGGGGGAGGCAGGAGTGATCGTGCCGCCCGAGGACTTTTTGCCGGGGCTGCGTTCGCTCTGCGACCAGTGGGACGCACTGCTGATCTGCGACGAAATCCAGTCGGGGCTCGGCCGAGCCGGGGCACTCTTTGCCCACCAAAAGATGGGGGTGCGCGCCGATGCCGTTACCGTCGGCAAGGCCCTTTCCGGCGGTCTTTATCCGGTCTCGGCTTTCCTCGCCGATGACGCGGTGATGCAGGTCTTTTCCCCTGGCACGCACGGGAGCACTTATGGCGGCAACCCGCTGGCCTGTGCTGTGTCCATTGCGGCCCTCGACGTGCTCATCGACGAGGGGCTTTGTGAGCGCTCGGATCAACTCGGCGGCTGGCTACTGCGTGAACTGCGTGAGCAGAACTTGTCCAAGGTCCGGGCCGTGCGCGGTTCTGGTCTCTGGCTTGGTATCGATCTCGAGCCGGAGGCCGGGAAGGCGCGCACGTACGTCGAGCAGCTCATGAAACGCGGGGTTCTTTGTAAAGACACCCAGGGCTCGACGATTCGGCTGGCGCCACCGCTGATCGTATTGGAGGAGGAGCTGCGCTTCTTGCTTGAGGCGCTGATCGCGGTGCTGAAGTAGTCCTGCGGCTAGCCACCTTTATCGCGATAAAGGTGGCAGATCCTGCGTTCTGCTACTCGCGGGTCCTTTTCGTCAGCCTTTAGGGCGCAATCGTAATCGCGTGTTCGGCTGCGCTGGGATGATTCAGCTTCAGCACGAACCAGCTGCTGGGGATTTGGAATACTGCCGTGGCTTCTCCATTCTGGTTGACCTTGACCTTGATGTAGCGCTCGTCACCGAGGCCGTTGTCGATCAGGATGATCGTGGTGCGCCCGGCGAGATCTTTGTTCTTGAACTTGATTACAAGCTTGTCGCCCTTCTTCACGATGCGCTTGGTGCCTTGAAAACTGCCCAGCCATCGCGTTGTTAGCGGGGAGCCGTTTTGGCTAGCGGCCGTATGATCGATCCTTGCTGGACCAAGGAATGGGGAGGGCGAGAAAGCTACGGAACCAGGCCAGATGGATTTGCGCCATCTTGCCTGATTCCCCTCCTAGTTCTTGGATTCGTTCGAGCCCCTGCATCGTATCGAGCAAGGTTTCGCCGATGCGCTGGATTGCAAGGCGTCTGGCCCCGACGGAGCCGTATTTACGTTGGAGGAGGAGCTGGGCTTCTGCATAACGTAGACCGATCTCGTCGCGCTCAAGCAAAGTGGGGACGCGCTTGCTTTGCGGAGTAGCCAGAGCGTTGATCACCACTGCGGCTTCGCTGCCGAGCACTCCGCCTTCTGCACGTTGGAGTAAGAGTTGTGGCAGGCTTTCACTAAAAGCGGCGCGAACGATGGTCTGGGCGCTGCTGAGCTGAGTTTCGCTGGCGAAGGGGTCGTGCAGGGCGAGAACAGCAGCCTCGACGCTGAGGCTTTTGCTGCTGTGCTGCTCGTTCCAACGGAGTGGGTTCTGCTGAGTGGCGATGACGGCGCCGCCCCCGATCATCCCGCAGAGGATGGCGCCGAGGAAGGAGATGGCGCTTCGCCTCAGCCCCTTGCGGGCTGAGGCTTGCTGACCTGGGTTTTCGAGCTTGAACACAGCTTTAACTACCTACCAAGACGCGGACGTAGTTGCTGCTGACCAGCCAAGTGCTGTTTGCTGCTTTGTCGAAGGACAGAAACTGCGTGTAGAAGCGCAGGCCGCCGAGGCTCCGGTCCATGGGGATGGCGATTGCTAGGCTCGTCCCGCCCGGTGTTGTTGTTACTGGGGTTATGGTCAAGGGCATGGTGTAGAGCTTGCATCCATTGGTATTCGGAAGTGGCGCGGGGAGGATGCTCGAATCGATGCTGGCGCCGAGCAGCATCATTGCTGGCACTCCCACCAAGGTGTCGTCGAGACGTGCCTGGATCCGGCTGCCGAGCTTGGGGACGCCGACGAAACTGTGGCTCGGTTTTTTCTTGTTGGAGCCTAGGCAGCCATCGCCGAAGGCGCCGGTTGTGGCCAGGTCGAAGGCGATTTGCACCATGAGTCCGGCAGTGCTGAACGAGCCGCTACTGGGGGTGACATTCTTTTTGTCAGCCAGGGCGTAGACGCGCTGAACGTTGTCAGCACGGAAGAAGCCAACTTCCGACAGGGTGCCGGTGCCTCGCGCGCCGCGAACTTCGATATCGATGACCAGGTTCCCTGCGGCCGGATCGAAGCTAAAGGGCCGCTCCAGGCCGATGCTGCTCCACAGGCCCTTATTGTGATGCCAGTGATACTCGCGGGCACTCAAGCAGAGCTGAGAGCTCTTGCCCAGGTTGCTGGCGAAGCTCGTTGCGAGCTTTGGGCTCTTGGTCTGAGAAAGCCGGACCGTGATGCGGTCGAAGATGTGCCGACCCTTGCCCTCGGGGGCAAAGCCGATCTCGCGGATCGCTCGCTTGCTCCTGCCAAGTCGGGCGGCGGGGATGAGGGTCTGATAGCGCTGGTTGCGGTACTCACCGAGTGACTCAAGACCGCCGAAGGGGATCATGTTGACCGAGCGGCCGCTGCTCTGGGAGTTGGGGATGGGGACGAGGTCCTGGGCGCAGAGAGTGGCGCTGAGGGCCAGCAGAGAGAGGGCTAGCCTGGGGATCATTGGGGGCATTCCTTGCTCCAAATCTGAGAGATGTCTGGGTAGCGGAGAGAAGCACGGCGGCTTATCCGTCGACGCGCCAGACGCTACCCCGTATGGCAAGGGTGCGAAAATCCTAAGATCTCCCCTTAGAGCAAGGGCTTAGCTGGGAGCATTGCATTTGTTAGGGGGGGCAGGGTGGGAGCTGGCTTGCACCGCCCCAGTATACGATTGGGCGTAAGCGTCCTTGGCTTGGCAGCTTTGAGCTAAGGCGTTCGCGACCCGCTAGCCCCCTGGGGCGGGCCTTGGCGGCTTCTTTCCTGTCTTGAGAATTTGACAGAACTGGCGAGGAGCTGGACGAGATCCAGGGCGAGCTAGACCCGGAAGCAGCTACATCCGGAAGACCGGAGCTCGGTAGTTCTCGATACCTGCGTTGAGGGAGGCTGAGATCCCAAGTGCCAGGACGCGGCGAGTGTCGAGGGGGTCGAGGACACCGTCGTCCCAGAGGCGGGCGGTGGAGTAGTACGGGTGCCCCTCGCGCTCGTACTTCTCGAGGATCGGGGTTTCGATCTTTGCCCTGTCCTCGGCGCTGAGTTCTTTGCCCTCGGCTCCGAGCTGGTCGGTCTTGACCTGGCTGAGTACGCCAGCTGCCTGTTCGCCGCCCATGACAGAGATGCGGGCGTTTGGCCACATGAAGAGGAGGCGGGGGCTGTAGGCACGGCCGCACATACCGTAGTTACCGGCTCCGAAGCTGCCGCCGACGAGAACGGTGAACTTGGGGACCTTGGCAGTGGCAACGGCCTGGACCATCTTGGCGCCGTCCTTGGCGATGCCCCCAGCTTCATACTTCGATCCGACCATGAAGCCGGTGATGTTTTGTAGGAAGAGCAGGGGGATGTGGCGCTGGGTGCAGAGTTCGATGAAGTGCGCCGCCTTGACCGCGCTTTCGCTGAAGAGGATGCCGTTATTGGCAAGGATGCCGACTGGGTAGCCGTGTAGGTGGGCGAAGCCGGTGACAAGCGTCGTGCCGTAGAGAGCTTTGAACTCGTGGAAGCGCGAGCCATCCACCATTCGGGCGATGAGTTCGCGTACGTCGTAGGGCGTGCGGTTGTCCTTCGGTAGGACGCCGTAGATCTCTGCTGGGTCGTAGTGAGGATCCTCTGGCTCCTGTACGGCGATCGGGAGCTCCTTGCGGGAGCCTAGGTGTTGGACCGCGTCGCGGGCCATGCGGAGAGCTTGCTCTTCATCTTCTGCCAGGTGGTCGACGACACCAGAGCGCCGGGCGTGGAGATCGCCGCCGCCGAGGTCTTCAGCCGAAACGACCTCTCCGGTGGCGGCGCGCACCAGTGGTGGGCCTCCGAGGAAGATCGTGCCATTGCCTTTGACGATGATGGATTCATCGCTCATCGCCGGGACGTAGGCGCCGCCGGCGGTGCAGGAGCCGAGCACGACCGCGATCTGGGGGATCCTCTCGGCGCTCATCCGCGCCTGGTTGTAGAAGATGCGTCCGAAGTGGTCTCGGTCGGGGAAGACCTCATCTTGTAGGGGCAGGAAGGCACCGCCTGAGTCGACGAGGTAGATGCAGGGTAGGCGGTTCTCGAGGGCGATCTCCTGGGCACGAACGTGCTTCTTGACCGTCATTGGGAAGTAGGTTCCGCCCTTCACGGTGGCATCGTTGGCGACGAACATCACTTCGCGGTCATGCACTCGGCCGATGCCAGTCACGATGCTGGCCGAGGGCGCGGCGTCTTCGTAGAGCCCGTGCGCCGCCAAGGGGCTGAGTTCGAGGAAGGGGCTGCCCGGATCGATGATGTGGTCGATGCGTTCGCGAGGCAGGAGCTTGCCGCGGGAGTGATGGCGCTCGACAGATTTGAGCGACCCTCCCTGCCGCACTCGTTCGAGATGGGCTTGGAGATCCTGAGCCAGGGCCGCGTGGTGGGCGGTGTTTTCCTTGAACTCGGGGCTTTGGGTGCGGACGTGGCTCGGGAGTCTGGGGCTCATCGCTGCTCTCGCTCGGGACGGCGTCGGAGGTCTCTTCTCGACGCTAGCAGCGTGGCGCGGCTGGATCCCGCACCTTTCGGCGCGGGATGACAAAGACCTCCCTGCTTCCGAGCCGCTCCTCTGTCACTGGAGGGCCGTTTGCGAGGCCCTGCTAGTGGAAGCGCTCGTTTAGTTCTTCAGCCTCTCTGGTGGCGAGCGGAGTCTGCTCCGTCGTTTCGAAGTCGATGAGGCTGGGGACCTCATCGATCTCGCTTCCGCCGGGCATCTCCTCTTCCTCATCCATCTGAATCAGGTCGTCCGACGGTGCCACCAGGTCGCGGATCGCTTCGCTGCTGCTTCCCCGCCTCCTTGCCTTCCGGCGGCGACGGAACAGGCCTAGCAAGGTCAAGCTGATCAGCAGCAGCAGCGGAGTCAGTGCGATAACGAGCTGCTTGTCTTTGGGCTGCTTCTGAAAACGTGCCCAAAGGACTTTTGCCTCGGCACGGACTTTTTCGCCTATGGCTTCGATGTCGATGCCGCTTTCAGGCTGGAGATGGTTGAGAGCTTCCTCTATGCGGAGAGCAAGAGGTCCGCTTTCTTCCTGCTGGCGTGCGATGAGCGCGGGAATAGCAGAGGTGTAACCGGCTTCGGCCAGCCGTTCGATGGCATAAAGACGCAGCCGCTCGATAGGCGAGTTGAGGGCGAGAATCAGGACCCGCGCTTCTTCCTTGGGCTTGAGTTCGGGTGTTAGCCGTTGGAAGGTGCTGGTCAAGGCGTTGGCGAAACGTTCCCCCGACGGCTGGAGCGTCGAGAGTTCGGGTAGCACCTTACTTTGCTTCCGGTCGCCGAGGACGAGGACGGCGAGGCTACGTTCACCAGCTTCGTCTTGGGGGTAGGTCTGGGCCAAGTCGACCAGAGCTTCATCGATGCCGGGAGCCTGGCCGGTGCTCAGGCCTTGAACGGCAAACACACGAACCTTGGCGTCCTCGTCCGCGAGCAAGCTGAGCAGGGTCGCGGCCGTGCGCGGGTCACGCATTCGAGACAGGGACCAGGTCGCGCGTCGTCGCAGCTCGGCGTCAGAACTCTCGCGGGCAAGCCTCGCCAGCAATGGGACACTCTCTTGGTCGCCCAGCTCGCCGAGTCGGTGTGCTGCACGCGCTTGGACCGCTGGGTTCTTGTCGGCGAGAAGGAGGCGTAGCTCTTCTCGTTCCTTGCTCTCGGCGTAGGCGTCGACGAGCCTCAGGTACTTGTCGAGAGCAAGCTCCTCTTTCTTGACGCTCTTGTCCTTGGGCTTGGCTTGCTGGATGTCGGCTGTGGCGGTGACTTCGGGCAAAGCCATGGAACTTCCCTGCCTCCAGCCGCTCCTTGGCTTCGAAGCGAAGGGCGTGCCGCTGTAGATCTGCCCCAGTGAAGGGCCTTGGGCTTCGTCGAGTCCGGCGACCCAGGGATGACGCAGGGTCAGTCCTTCTTGGGTGTGGGCGAAGCAGGTGCGTCCGGTTATTCCGGGCTGCTGGGGCCAGGCGAGAGCGATCCAGGATGAGCCGCTGCCTGTCTGAAGGGTGAAGTGATAGCGGTAGCCGCTGCGGGTGAGAATGTCGTGCTCGTCCAGCTCAGCGGCTTTTGCCGGGAATAGACCGGCATCGACGAGTTGCTTGACGGTGGCCGGTCCCTTCTTGGTTTCATCGCCGCTCGCAGCTTTGAGCGTGAGCCAGGCCTGCTGGGCCTTGCCTAGTTGCTGGGTGAGTTCGCGGGCCAAAGCTTCGTTGCTAGCGGTGCGGTGGTGGAGCAGGACCGGTAGTTCGCGAGCCATCCCTAGGCCAAGGGCGACGATGGGGCCCGTGGCGCTTTCGCATGAGAGCTCAAGTCGCTTCTTGCCGTGGCTCAGCGCGAAGTTCCAGGTCGATGCCTGAGCTGCGAGTTCGGCCAGGCCGAGCTTCCGCTGGGGATCAGCGGCGAGCAGTAGGCAGCGGCCGCTTTCTTGGCCGGAGAGGGGCCCGCATCTCGGATCCCAGGCCTGTGGATCTGCGGCACTGAGGACCTGCCCGTTACGCAGGTCGCTGAGCCAAGCGTCCATGAGCTCCTTCTTGCTGGTGAGCAGGAGGTGATCGCCGTGCACCGCAGCAAAATAGTTCTGCTCGCTTTTGCCAAGAAGGGTGAACAGTGGGGTTTCGCCTTCGGGCGGGATGGCTCCAGTGAGCTTCTCCAGCATCTTTTGCGTTCGGAAGCTGTCGATCAGGGAGACCGCAATCATGTCGGCTTTCCCCAATGCTGGATCACCGATCAAGAGGAGCTCATTACCAAGTAGTGCGAGGAGCTCTTCGCGCGAGCTGATCGCATGTTTCGTCTGCAGTTGCTGGACGAGTTCCTGGATGGTGAATCCTCCAGGAAGCTTGCATTCGCTGTCTCCGAGGCGCTGAAGCAGCTCTTGGGGAAGGATGCGCAGCGCTAGGTAGCGTTCGGCGAGCTTGGGCACGAGATGTGCCATGTCTTCGGATAGAGCTTCCTCCGACAAGAAGTGGAAGGGAGCGCCGCTTTCATCCGCTAGGGCCAAGCCGATGCGATCGTGGAAACGGTCTTCCTTCCAGGTGCTTGTCCAGGCGAGGCCAGGGATATCGCATAGGCCGAGCTTGGAGAGCACCGTCCACCAGGCTTCTTCACTGGGAATCTGGCCGAGGACCTGACCGCGAACGAAGGCCTGCGCCCAGGTGCCCGTTTCGTTGCGAGGCCTTTCCCCGAAGCTATTGCGGAAGGCCGGGTCGCTGGCCAGCGATTCGCCGTGGCCTGCTTGCAGCTGGCTCAGTTGCTCAAGGAGAGCGGTGCTGCTGGCAAAAAAGAGGCGCCCTTCGTGTCGCCGTAGCCATATTTTTCCGGGGAAGCCGAGGGGCAAGCTCAGGCCCCAGCTTGCTGTGCCCTGCTCCTTACCCTCGCTCTTTTGCTGTTGCAGCTGGCCCTGCAGTGTCGCAAGGAGTTCTTCTGCCTTGCTGGAGAGGTGGATGTGGCCGCTGAAGCCTCTGCCCTTTGGCGTGCTGTACAGGGCCAAGACGGCGCCCTGATCCAGGCCCTCGCTCAAGAGTTTGGGGTCGAGGCCGCTCTGCTCAAGAAAGCTACAAAGCGCAGTTTCCACCAGGGTCCATTTGCGAGCGAGTCCACCCTTGCCCTTTCGCCAGCTCTCAAGGGCTTTGCCGGCTACATGTGTATTTAGGGCAGCGCGCAGGCTGGTCAGGCCTTGGAGGCGAACCCAGATCTGTGCAGAAGCAGGAGTGAGTTCGCCAGCGGCGATCGGTCTCTCGCTCTCCTGGGCAGAGGCGGAGGAGGTGAGGACGCACAACAGGGCGCTGAGCAGCGTGACTCTCATGGGTGCCATGACTCCGTTTGCAGGCGTTTCGGTCCCCGGCGGACCACTGGCAGCCCTATCGACGGATACGGCCTCAGGTCTTGAAGGTCGGACTCGACGCAAGAAAGTGATCGGTGCGACCGATCAGGTGATTGGCATTCAAGAACTTCGACGGTGATGCGTGACTCCTATAGCGGTGGAGTTACGCAGCTCGATATTCCTGCACGAGAAGCCCAGCGCATGCACTCGCTAGAGCACCTACGACCGGCTGTGGGGTTGACAGGGGCCCCAGCTTTACGGTCTTGGCTGCTAGCTTTGCCGGTGACCATGGGGGAGGGGGGGCATACGGGCGAAGCCTGGCTCTGGGGAATCGGGGCTTTGCTCCTGCTCGCTCTGTCCTTCCTTTGGTGGCGGCAGGTCGTTCGCCGTGAACTCTCTAGGATTGAGCAACTGCTCGCCACTCACGGATTCGATTGCAAACTCGAGACAAGATCGCGGCTGCACCTAAGGAGACGATCACTTCCGCAGTTATCTGAGCAACTTCGAGAGTTCGCCGGCCGTCTTGAATATGAAGCGAGGAGCGCCCGCGCCGACGTGCTGGGGCTTGAGCTGGCTCATGCCAGGCTGCTCGATGTGCTGTATTCGATGGCCGAAGGCGTAGTTGTCGTGGATCCGGTCGGTGACGTGCTGATTGCCAATCGATCGGCACGGGCCATCCTTCATCTCAATGAGGGTGCCATCGGCCAGGAGTTCTTGGCCTGTCTACCGACGAAGGAGGCGGCGCGGCTTGTTGGTGAGATGTTCGAGCGCATCACGGTAGGAAGCGACTTTGAGAGAGTTTCTGGGGTAGAGCTTGGCGCCAAGATCTGTGAATTGACTTTTGCGCCACTTCGGAGCGATGCCGTGGAGGTAGACGTATCTCTCGGAGCGCTGCAGTCAGGCTGCGTTGTGCTGATCCACGATGTGACCGATGCCCAGCAAGCGCAGCGAATGAAAGACGAGTTCTTATCCTCGATCTCACACGAACTCCGTACACCGCTGACCTCGATTCGAAGTTATGCAGAGATCCTCCTGCACATGACGCCCGAGGATGAGCAGACCTGGAAGGAGTTCCTCGGCATCGTCAATATCGAGGCCGAGCGTTTGACTCGCCTCGTCAACGAAGTGCTCGACTTGGCCAAAATGGAAGCCGGTGAGATGGAGTTCCAGTTCGAGCCGATTGATGTCGGTCCGCTGGTCGAAACCGTTGCCGCCGTCTTCGGTCCCATCTTCGAAGAGAACCAGGTTTCGCTACAGATCGATTGCCCGGAACTCCTGCCGGCGATTTGGGTCGATCATGATCGTTTGCAGCAGGTCTTGACCAACTTGTTCGGTAATGCCGTGAAGTTCATCGGGACGAACGGCCAGGTCAGCTTGCGGGTATTCCGCCAGGATGAGACCGCGCATTTGCAGTTCGTTCTAGAAGATGACGGACCCGGTGTTCCGGAGGAACAACGTGAGCGGATCTTCCAGAAGTTCAAGCAGGTCAATGCCGACGACATGCTGAACAAGCCAAAGGGCACGGGGCTTGGCCTACCCCTCTGTCGCCAGATGCTGCGAGCGATGGGGGGAGATATCTGGTACGAGGCTTCCGAGAAACTTGGCGGTGCCGCCTTCCATTTTTGCATTCCCATTAGTGAGGAATCTGCTCGGCGTTGGTAGTGCCGGTCATGAGTCCGTGGCGGATTCTCCGGGCAAGTGAACTTGCTCCCGGGCGCAAACTGATCGTGAGGCGTGAGCGACCGTTGGGTTTGCTCCATGTGGCGTCCAGGCCAGCGCGGCGCAGAGTTTCGATGACGGGTAGATCGTCGGTTCCGTAGACGTAGCGTCCGAAAAACCCCTCAAAGCTACGGCCCGCGAAATGCTCGAAACTGCGGCGAATATCCTCTTCGGCATATCCGTGCTGCTGACGCTGCACTTGCGCGTAGAGACGCCGCAAGACGTCGTCAAAGCTATAGCGATTCGAACTGGCGTGACGTAACTCGATGTCTAGCAGCAGGCCCAGGCATTCACCTTTGAGGTAGTAATCGATGCGGTCGCGCGCCCCCCAGTATCGACCGTCCCATACCTTCCACGAGGAGTCGGCGACACTGATCCTGCGCCGCACCGCTTGATTACGCAGTGAGCTATAACGCCGGGCGATATGACGCCAATAGTCATCGGGTTTGATCAGCTGCGTACGAACCAGGCCGAGCGCCGCGTAATAACTGGTGACGCCTTCGCAGAACCACAGCGCGCTGCTTCGGTTGGGGCCGGTGTAGTCGAAGGGGCCGAGTGCGACTGGCCGCAGGCGTTTTACGTTCCAGGCGTGGAAGAACTCGTGGGCGATCAGCGAGTCTCCAGGATTCATTCGGCCCGGCCGGCTGCCAGCGCTGCTGATCAGGCCAACGGTCGTGGAGTTCAGGTGCTCAAGACCACCGCCGCCCGGGATCGTGCACAGGTAGACGTAGCGGTCGAAGGGTAACCCGCCGAAGAGTTCGACATAGTAATTCGAGATGCGGCGCAGACGCCGGGCAAAAGCCTGGCGGTCGCCCCAGCTAGGGCTCGCGCCAGCGATGGCGACTTCGAAGGGCACACCGCGCAACTTGAAGCTGAAGCTCTCGAAGAGCCCGAGCTTGAGCGGGCAATCGATAAGGATGTCGTAGTCGCGGGCGACGAAGTGCCAGCGCCCTGGCTCGATATAGCCATGGAGAGTCCCGGCAGCCCCGCACATGCCGGTGGCGATATCCCAGCTCTTAGGCACTTCGAACTCGATCTCGCATGGCAGGTGGACATGCGAGAACTCGTGGACCAAGAGCTTGGCGCCGTTGATTTGATAGCTGTAGGCCCCTTGGCTGCGCGGCTTTGGTTTGCCGTCGGCGCCACGAGGGCGGCGCCGGAAGCTGCGTTCGGCAAAGTTCTTCGCTGGGACCGAGTAGCTGAGTTCGAGGGGGCCGGATGGGATCTTACGGGCGATCCAGACTCCGGGCTGAACTCGCTCAAGAGCACGGGAGCCGAGCTTCAGCTCCATTATCTGTTTGCCGTAGTTGCGAATCGTATAACTGCCAGGATTCCAGGCCGGAATCACCAAGACCAGGTTGCCGGGTTCTTCGATCTGGACGTGATAACGAATCTCGATGCGGTTTTGTTCTGGAACAATGCGGCATCGATATTGGGCTGTGCCGCTGAGCTTGGCTGTCGAGATCTTTCGGTAATGAGCCACGCGCCTGCTTCGTTCCTGATCCAGGTAGCGCGCTTGCCTTTGGCCTGGGCTCTGCCCGCCGATGCTGGTGGAGACGGCGAGAAGCAAGATGCTGGGGAGGAGATAGCTGTGGCGCATGAGCAATCGGTGGTTCTTTCAACATCCCGTCAGAGTCCTATCTACTCTTCGGTCCTTGTGGGGGATCTGCAAGCGTGTCGGCGCGGGGTCCTGCATATGGAAGCAGGCAGAAGTAAGCGGCATCCGCGCGACCCCTGGGCTGGCCTGCTAAGGTTCTCGCCATGGCTCATGACGTCGAGATCCCTGGTACTGGCTCGGAGCGGCAGCTGCTGCGCACGCTCCTGAGCTTTGTCCTGCCGCTGCTGATTCTCGGGGCGACCTGGCGGATCCTCGCACGCTTCGAACCGAGCCCGATGGAGCTGCAGCTCCTCGTCGTGGACCGCTCGAGCCAGGCGCTGCCGCCGTGGACGGGGCTGGGGCTCGATCCTTTTCTGAATGCGCTGGGCTTCTTTGAGTTGTCGCGGGGATGGCAGCTGGGGATCCTGCTCGGTGTTTATGCCGCTGGCCTGGTCTACCTGGGTTTCGATGCCCTCCTGCGCCGCAAGCTGTCCTTGGCCGCACTGGCCCCCAGCTTGGCGCTCTACTCCCTGCTCTTGTGGTTTCTCCCCGTCGAAAACGGAGCCCTGGGGCTATCTGGGCTGCTGTTCTTTCCGCTCGCATGTTTCCTGCGGCGGAGAATGCGAGGGAGCTGGGTTCTGCTCCTCGCTTTTGCCCTGGCTCTGGGCTTATTGCCGCCGCTGGCCGCGGCGAGTCTCACGCCGAGCCTGGTGCTTTTGATGGGCGGCTTCTTTTCGCCTCGCGAAGAGGGGGACGGTCTGGGACTGCACTGGGCCTGGCTGCTCTTGGCTCTCGTGCTGGCGCTGGGCCTTGGGAGCTTTCTCTCACAGCAGCGGCTTTTCCGGCCCGTGGACGTCTTTGCCGGTCTGCGCGAGGGCCGCCATTTCGCCTTCTGGTGGCTCCTGCTGTTAGCCTCAGCTGTGGCTGTGCCGGGGCTCTTTGGCTTCGCGGAACGAGGGCGGGCACCCAGGTTTCTTCGGCTGGGCTTTTTGCTCCTGAGCTTCCTCTTTGCGGTAAACGCGCGGAGCTCGTTGACGGAGCTGAATCGAGCCTATGAGCAGGACCGGCAGAGTCTTGCTCGGGCGATCCAAGGGCTGCAGCCGGGCTTCCCGTGGCTCGTGGTGAACTTGCCCAGTTATCTCCGGCCGCACTTTGCCTCCGCGGTGCCGCCGGCGCAGTGGCCGCTGGTTCGCAGCCTGTATCTCTTTGACACCGGAGAGCAGATCTTCTTGCCCGAGGAGTTTCGCTTCGAGGGCTGGCTGCCGACCCTGCGCTATACCCGCCGGGGCTTTGTTGTCAGCAGCTGGGAGGATCTCGGTCTCTTTGGGGCCCCACCGAGTGTCTGGAGCATGGGGAAAGAGACGGCTCCGGAGTCGCTACGAGCCATGCTCCAGCTTGGGGACTTGGCCGATGCCAGCGCCAAGCCGGAGTTCAAGGTCTTGCGGGTTGCTCCCCTCAGGGTTCCGGGGCGCTTGAGTCGGCAGCTCCAGCTCGACTTGGACCTTACGCTGAGTCAGCCGATACGCCTTGGTCTGCTCCTCCCCAGCGAGGCGGCGTCTTGGCGCGAGGGCTTCTCGGGTGAGTGGCATGCTGGGGGGGCTGCGCCCAGCCCCTTCCTTCCCGAGGTCAGCGAGGGCTTCGTGGCGGGCGATGATCCGCTCAAGCAGGGGCGACTGCGGCTCTTGGCCAAGGCCCGAGGCTTTGGGCTTATCGTCGAGCTTGTGCCTGAGAACGGCCATGTCCGCGGCCAAATCGTGCTTCCGGCGCATTAGCCGGGGTTATTGGCTGCTCTGGCCGGCGTTTCGGGTACCCGTGATTGGCTTGGGCGCCCTGTACTTGGCTATAGCTCCCGTCGCCCCCGCCTTTCGGCGCAGATCGCTTCGGAACAAGACCAGTAGCGAGGGGGGGCCCCGATGGCGCAGAATCGCGGCAAAAGGAGTGTCATGAAGACGATCATCGAGCCATTTCGTATTCGTACCATCGAGCCGATCCAGATGACGACGCGGGAATACCGCGAGAAGGCACTGCGAGAGGCGAACTACAACATGTTCACACTCAAGGCCCGTGACGTGTTGATCGACCTGCTCACCGACTCGGGCACGGGCGCGATGTCCACCAAGCAGTGGGCGGCGCTGATGTCGGGAGACGAGGCCTATGCCGGCAGCAGCTCGTACTTCGAACTCGAAGAGGTCGTGCAGGAGCTGACGGGCTTCAAGCACGTGATTCCGGTGCACCAGGGACGGGCTGCTGAGAGAATCCTCTTTGGGCTCATGGGCGCGGAAGGCAAGACCATCCCTAACAACTCGCACTTCGACACCACGCGCGCGAATATCGAGTTCACCGGCACCAATGCGGTGGACTTGCCCGCGGATGGCGCCTTGGAGCCGGGGCGTGAGATCCCCTTCAAGGGCAACATGAACTTGGAAGCCCTGCGGGAGCTGCTGGAGAAGACCCCGCGTGAGCAGATTCCGATCGGCCTGCTGACGATTACCAACAACACCCTGGGTGGGCAGCCGGTTTCGATGGCCAATATCAAGGCCACCGGCGAGTTGTACCGCGAGTTCGGTATCCCCTTCTTCCTCGACTCGGCGCGCTTTGCCGAGAACGCGTACTTCATCAAGACGCGGGAAGAGGGCTACGCCGACAAGGACCTGCGTGAGATTGCCCGCGAGATGTTCAGCCATGCTGATGGCTGCTGGGTCTCGGCCAAGAAGGACGGGCTGGTCAATATCGGCGGCCTCTTGGTGATGAACGATGACGACTTGGCGACGCAAGCGCGCAATATGCTCATCCTGACCGAGGGCTTCCCGACCTACGGCGGCCTTTCCGGGCGTGACATGGCGGCGCTGGCTCAGGGCCTTCGCGAAGTCACCGACATGGATTATCTGACCTACCGGCATGCGAGCGCCTGCTATCTCGCCGATCACCTTCAGGAGCTCGGGGTCCCCTCGGTGCGGCCTGCTGGCATCCATGCGGTCTACCTTGATGCCAAGGCCTTCCTGCCGCAGATCCCGGCCCACGAACTCCCGGGCCAGAGGCTCTGTTGCGAACTCTACGAAGAGGGCGGTATCCGCCCGGTCGAGATCGGAACTCTGATGTTCGGCAAGACCGATCCCGCCACCGGAAAGACCAGCACTTCCTCGCTGGAACTCGTGCGCATGACCTTCCCCAGGCGCGTCTACACCCAGAGCCACTTCGACTGGATCATCGAGTGCTTCCGCGAGATCGTGAAGCGCAAGGACAGCTTGAAGGGCTTCAAGATCACCGAGGAAGCTCCCTTCCTGCGCGCCTTCACGGCCAAGATGCAGCCGATCGAGTAGTCGGCGATAGGGGGCAAGATCCCTGACCTTGGCTTCGGGCCCAAGCTAGCGCGCCAGGAGGCCGCTGCTTTGGGCCCCCGTTGGTAGATGCTGCCTGGCGCAGTCACCAAAGCCTGGGGCTTCGGCAGCCTCTGCAGCCTTGGTCGTTCTCAGTAGGAAAGCGGGGCCCAGGCGCTTATGCGTCTGGGCCCCGCCTGTGTTGGTCGGTGAATCCTGGCTCGCAGCTCAGTTGTCGCAGGCCAGGTTCAACGCCCTGCTAGGGATCGGAAGCGGTCGGCATGGGCCGGGTGCTAGGGACTGGAGGCCGGGCCTAGAAGCCCATGCCACCCATACCGCCCATTCCACCCATACCGCCCATGCCACCCATGTCGCCACCGCCGGCCGGCATCGGAGGAGCCTTGACCGGCACTTCCATGACGAGGGCGTCGGTGGTGAGGAGCAGGCTGGAGACGGACACGGCGTTCTGTAGAGCCGTGCGGGTCACCTTGGCCGGATCGATGACGCCGGCCTTGACCAGGTCGACCATTTCGCCGGTGTTGGCGTTGTAGCCCTTGCTCAGGCCCTCGGTCTCCTTGACCTTCTGGACGATCACGTTGCCGTCGACGCCGGCGTTCTGGGCGATCGTGCGCAGCGGCGCCTCGACGGCGCGGACGATGATGTCCCGGCCGAGGCCTTCGTCACCGCTCAGCTCCAGCGCCTTCATGACGCTCTGGCTACGCAGCAGGGTCGTGCCGCCGCCGGGAAGGACGCCTTCCTCGACCGCCGCGCGCGTGGCATGCAGAGCATCCTCGACGCGGGCCTTCTTCTCCTTCATCTCGGACTCGGTCGCCGCGCCGACGTGGATCTGGGCGACGCCGCCGGAGAGCTTGGCCAGACGTTCCTGGAGCTTTTCGCGATCGTAGTCCGACTTGGTGTTGTCGATCTCGGCCTTGATCGTGGCGATGCGCGCCTGGATGTCCTTGTTCTTGCCTTCGCCCTCGATGATGGTCGTGTTGTCCTTGGTGACGATGACCTTCTTGGCCTGGCCGAGGTCGCTGAGCTGCAAGCCCTCGAGCTTGATGCCGAGTTCTTCGAAGATCGCAGTGCCGCCGGTCAGGACGCCCAGGTCTTCGAGCATGGCCTTGCGGCGATCGCCAAAGCCGGGGGCCTTGATGGCGCAGGCGTTGAAGGTTCCGCGGAGCTTATTGACGACGAGGGTCGCGAGTGCCTCACCCTCGATGTCCTCGGCGACGATGAGCAGCGGGCGGCTGCTCTTGGCGACGGACTCGAGCAGGGGCAGCATGTCCTTGATCGTCGAGAGCTTCTTCTCATGGATTAGGACGTAGGGGTGCTCGAGCACTGCTTCCATGCGCTCGGCGTTGGTCGTGAAGTGCGGGCTCAGGTAGCCCTTGTCGAACTGCATGCCTTCGACCCACTCGACGGCGGTGTCGAGGGACTTGCCTTCCTCGACCGTGATGACGCCGTCCTTACCGACCTTCTCGAAGGCCTCGGCGATCATGCCGCCGATCTCTTCGTCGTTGTTCGAGGCGATGGTCGCGACCTGAGCGATCTCGGACTTGTCCTTGATCGGCTTGGCCTGCTTGTGGATCTGCTCGACCACTGCTTCGACGGCCTTCTCCATGCCGCGCTTCAGGGCGATGGGGTTGGCGCCGGCGGTGACGTTGCGCAGGCCTTCCTCGTAGATGGACTCGGCGAGGACGGTCGCGGTCGTGGTGCCGTCGCCGGCGACGTTGGAGGTCTTGGTCGAGACTTCCTTCACCAGCTGGGCGCCCATGTTCTCATACTTGTCCTCAAGCTCGATCTCCTTGGCGACGGTCACACCGTCCTTGGTGACGGTGGGGGAGCCGAAGGACTTCTCGATGACGACGTTGCGGCCACGGGGGCCGAGCGTGACCTTGACGGCGCGGGCTAGCTTGCGGATGCCTTCGCGAATGCGCTCACGTGCTTCCTGGTCGTACGCGATCTTCTTGACTGCCATAATTCTCTCTCTGCTTGTTATGTCGTTCGTGCGATCAGGGGGTTCGTCAGTCGACGATCGCGAGGATCTCGTCTTCGGTAAGGATCAAGTAGTCCTCGCCCTCGAACTTGACCTCGGTGCCTGCGTAGCTGCTGAAGATGACGCGGTCGTTCTTCTTGACCGAGAACTCAGCGCGCTCACCGCTGTCGAGGAGACGGCCCTTGCCGACGGCAATGACCTTGCCCTCCTTGGGCTTCTCTTTCGCGCTGTCGGGGAGGACGATGCCGCCCTTGGTCACTTCCTCCGCCTCTAGGCGCTGGACGAGGATGCGGTCGCCGAGGGGAACGATCGTCGGGGTTTTGGTCTTGGCCATTACTTGTCTCCTACAAAGCCACGTTTTCTGGGATGAATGAGGGTCGTTGGGCGCGCCGAGGCGGCCCGGAAGGTCTTAGTTCCAGTGCCCGGGTGCTGGTCTCTCGCGACGCGCGCGGGGGCCAATGGAGGGCTCGAGCTGGATGTCGAGGATGGGGAGCAGATTGATGGGGAGATAGAAGCGCAGGGGCTGCGGCAGCATGTCGCCGTCGTGCGGCAGCGGGCCGACGAGGCTCAGGCTGACCTCGGCGCTACCGTCGCCTCTGCGAACGGCGCTCCACGCCAGCCCTTCGATCTGCATGTCCGGGATGGAGCGGTAGAGCTCCCAGAGGGAGCCGAGGATCTGGTCGACGGAGAAGGGCTTCTCCAGGAAGCGGAAAGCTCCGAGGCCCAGCGCGTCGCATTGTTCTTCGGGGCTCGCCTCTGCGGAGACCAAGATGCAGGGCAGGGCGTTTGGGAGCTGCTCGGGGATCCCGCGCTCTTCGGAGCTATTGCGCTGCAGCAGTTCGCGGCGCCAGACTTCGAGCACCTGAATGCCGGTCATGCGCGGCATGTGCAGGTCCAGGATCGAGAGTTCGGGGTGCTGCGTCCGCATCAGTTCCAGGGCTTCTGCTCCGTCGCCAGCCTCCAGGACTTGAAAGCCCAGGCGCGCGAGGATCTCGCCCAGCGTTTCACGCAGGGCGTCGTCGTCGTCGGCAATGAGGATGCGGCGCTGGCTCATGGCAGGTACTGGAACTCGTGGAGCGCGCGCGTCTAGCAAGGGGCGTGCCGTACTCGGCAGGAGGATACAAGGTCTTGGGGCATAGGCCCTTCAGTGCTGGAGCCCAGCCGGAGTGCTCGCCGCCTTGCCAAACTGTCCGCCTCTCTGAGAGGCTGGGCTGCCATGCTGTCAGCGCAGCCTCGGGCGCTTGGGCTGAGAGATCCTAGGGCAGGGCCTTGTCCGCAGGGGCGAAGGCGGGGCTGCAGGCAGGATCTGTGCCAGCGATCGCAGCTAGCCCGGCCAACTGGCTTTGGGCTGGCGCCCGCGGGCAAGGGCGAGAACGGGGTCGCGATAGGAGCTATCGCGGCCCATGGTAGCGGCGAGTGATCGCAGCGAAGCCAGGCTGGAAAGAGGAAGAGAGATGAGCGACGGACTGCAGAAACAATTCATTCTCGTCAGCGGTGGTGGCAGCGGCATCGGCCGCGGCATCGCGCTGCGTCTCGCGGCGGAAGGCGCCAGCGTGACGATACTCGGGCGCCGCCAGCAAACCCTTGCCGAGACGGCCGAACTCTCGGCGGCAGCCGGCCACCCGCTTGAGTATCGGGTGCTCGACATCACCGATGCCGCTGCCGTCGACACGGCGCTTGCCGAGCTTGCGGAGGCCCATGGCGGGCGCATCGATGCCGTTGTCAACAATGCCGGGCTCGGCGGCCCGAACGCTTGCTCGACAGAGGGAGAGGATCGCTGGTCCGAGCTGCTTGCGGTCAACCTCGATGGGAGCTTCTTTTTGACCCGTGCGGCGCTGCGCGCGATGCCCGAAGGCGGCCGCGTGGTCAACATGAGTTCGGTGCTCGGCAAGTTCGGTGTGCCCGGCTACACCGGCTACTGCACCGCCAAGCACGGGATCATCGGCTTCACCAAGGCCCTGGCTCTGGAGCTGGCCCCGCGAAACATCACCGTCAACGCCATCTGCCCGGGTTGGGTAGAGACCGAGATGGCGCGGGCAGGCATGGAGAGGTTGGCCGAGGATGTAGGCGTCAGCTACGAGGAGGCTCGCGCCACGGCGCTGGCGCAGGTGCCCCTCGGGAGGATACTCCAGCCCGACGAGATTGCCGGGCTTGTGCTTTGGCTGCTGTCGAGTGAGTCCTCCGGGATGACCGGGCAGGCGATCAACTTTTCGGGAGGTTCGGCGATGTGGTGAGCTGAGGGGGGATCCCAGACTCTGCTTGCCGTAGCGCCCGAAGGGCTCCAGCTTGCGCCGTGACTCGTCCGAAACGTGGTCAGGGCGGCCCGCGCCGGCCTTTTTCAACAGCCTGCCAGGCCAGGTCGATGTCCCCGATTCACAGCGAAACGACCCTTACCGAGATCGCTCCGGGCCCAGAGAGGGTAGCCGTATGCTAGAGATGACGGCAGCGCGATGGCCGCGGGGATGGCGGCGAAAAACTGGCCAGGTCTTTTTGGCCCTTCACCTCGCTTTGCTCGCTGCCTGTGGCAGCACTGCGCCGCCGCCGCGAGTTCAGGCGCCGGCAGATTTCTCGCTCTTCCTCGGGCTGGGGCGGGAGGACGGGACCGCCAGCCGTTGCGAGCTGTGGCTGGAGCCCAAGCCTGGCGGCGAGCGCCTTTGGAGCCTGCGCTTGCGCCGGGCCGCGCCGGGCAAGCTGCCCTTGCTCTTCGATCGTGTTGCCCTGCGAGAGTTGCCAGGGCACCGGGTCGATCGGCTGTACCGGGACCTGATTCGAGCCCATGCCTTTGCCGTTCCGACCTGGCTGGAGAACGCTCCGCTGGCAGAGGCCGCGCCCTTGACCCTGAGTATGCGCTCGCGCGGGGCGCGGCGGCACTGCTGCGCGATCGGGCGCATGGATGATCGCTTGCTGAGAGCCCTGCGCACGATCGATGGCTGGTCGCCGCTGCGCCTCGCTCCCTGGCCGGATTGGCTCGCCCCGTATTTCAGTGACAACGATCCGCGGGCTGAGCTGGTCGCCGATGCCGAGGCCGCTGTGCGGATGCATCGGGCCTGGCTTGCAGAGAAGCCGGACTTCACGCGTCTGCACCTCGACCTCTTTGCCTTGTTTGTGATGCTCGGCCGGGACGAATATGCCCGCTTCGAGCTTGAGCAGCTGCCGGCGGAGTTGCGGCAAAGCCTCGGAGATCGAGTCCTGCCTCGGCGATAGCCCTGCTTGGCTGCCGGAGGTCTATCGCTAAGTCCAGGCGTGTAGGGCTGCGAGGGATAGGGTAGTCCAGGCCAGGCCGACGGCGGCTTCACGCATGCCGACGCGTCTGAGTCCGATCTTGGGCGAGATCTTGCCTCGTAGCATGCCGGTGCGGACATGGAAGCAGCGCCAAGCGAACATGGGAGCCAGGAGTGCGAGGAGGAGGAGGCTCGGCACCCGTGGGGCTCCGCCCGCGCGGGCACAAGCCGGAGCAGCAAGGGCGAGGAGCATGACGCCGCAGGCGAGAGTGCTGGGAGCGAAGAAGCCCTTGCGGCGGGCGAGCATGGCGGTCACCAGCAAGAGCAGGGTCGCCGGCACGGCATAGGCCAGGACCCGCGGCTCGATCGGCCTGCTGAACAGGAGCAGGGTGGATGCTAGGAGCAGGATGCCTGAGATCAGGAGTCGACGCTGCTTGTGCCTCTTGCGTGCGAGGGCTCCCGCAAGGATGAAGCCAGCGACCGCGATGCCGCCGACAGCGAGCGAGGAGACGGGGTGGTGCGGCAGTGCCAGCACGAGCCCGGCGAGCACCGAAAGTCCGAGATAGACCCAGGCGCCGTGGGCGCGAAGCGGGTCTGGGACTCGGTGGAAGAGTTCGCTCATGGAGGGAGTTTCGACAAGGCCCAGGGCCATGGGCATTGGCTGCCGGCAGCTTTCCCCTAGGAATCAGTGCGTACAGGATTGGCCCGGGTCAGCTCTGGCTCAGCTTCTGCTTGAGGTACTCTTCGAGCATGTGCCACTGTGCGTGAAGGTCGTCTTGGTCACAGGCATGTGGACGCTTGAAGAACGCGGCTAGGTGCAGCATCGGGCCGGTTTCTCCGTGGCGCAAGGCAAGCTCGCTGAGGCGCACCATGTCGATGACCAGTGGCGCCGCCAGCACCGCGTCCACGCCCTGCCAGGTGAACTGTAGGCTCATCTGGTGGTCGAGGAATCCGGCAAAGTGGACGAAGTCCCATGCCGTCTTGCGGTCACCCAGGGACGGCACGAAGTCGATCTCGACCTTGGTGTGCGGGGCGTAGCCGAGGATGCTCTCAAGCAGAGAATCCTTGGTTTGGACCTTGGAGGCCTTGTTCTCGTCCGAGTCGAGGATCCTCCCGTCGCGATCTCCGAGCATGTTGTAGCCCTGCCAGCTCATCACCTGCAGGTTGCGATACTTGAACATGGGGGCTAGGGCGCTCTTGACCAGGGTTTCGCCGGTCTTGCCGTCGCGGCCCATGTAGGGCAGGCCTTGGTTTTGGAACAGCTCACAGATCGCTGGGATCAGAGTCGCGTCGCTCGGAGTGAAGTGCAGGAAGGGGCAGGCTTCTTTCGCTGCCGCATAGGCGTAGAGGGTCGAGGGGCGGACTAGGCGCTTCTGATCCTTGTCGAGAGCCTTCTCGAAGAGGGCTAGCTTGCTGTGGGCGCGAGCACTGCGCAGTGGCGGCTCGGTCGAGGCGAGGTTGACGACGATCAGGGTGTCTAGCTTCTTGCGCTCTTTGAAGGAACGCAGGTCGGCACGCAGCGAGTCGGTGATCTCCCGGAGGCTGCGAGTATCCTCTTGATGTTCTTTGTCGGCGATGGCGCGGATGGCTTTGCCGGCTTCGCGAGCGCTGCCGGTGCGGACTTCGGCGTCGAAGCCTGCGAAGTCGCGGCTCAGGGCCTTGATGAACTCCGGGGAGATCGAGCCGGAATCGCGGCGGATCTCGTCGGCGCAGTCCTTGGTCGAGCAGCTACGGATGTCGTGGCCGCCGAAGACGAGCTGGTCTACAGCGACCAGGTCCAGCGGCCCGAAAGGCGGGGTCTCGGTCAAGAGTCCTGCCGCACTGGTGAGGCCACGTGCGTAGGCCCGTGCTCCGGCGATCAGAGTCGTGGCCAGGCCGCCGCGGGCACCGACGAGCCATACTCCGAGGCGGCGACGGGACTTGCGGGTCGGCTTCGAGCTCTTCCGGCGGGTTTTCTGAGGCATGCAAGCGCTCCGGGACAGTTTCACCAAAGGGGCTGTTTGGCGAATTGAGGCAAACACGGTAGCGCCGGGCCTGGCCCATTTCCGCTATGTGCCAGTGCGGATCTTGTGGGATCAAGCAGCGACTCCTTCGCGTCGATAGCAAGGTGAGATGAACTCGCGCTGGCTCCCCCTGCTTCTGATTATTTTCTCGATCCTCCTCGGGCTGGCCTTGATGTCTCCGGCGCTGGGGGAGATGGGGGGCGATAGCGCCCAGTATCTGATGCTGAGCGAGTCCCTGCTGCAGGGTTGTGGCTACCGTGACACGCACCTTCTTGCTGCCCCGCTGCACACCCACTACCCGCCGGGCTTCTCGCTCCTGCTGCTGCCGGGTGTCGCGCTCTTCGGCGCCCATGCGTTCTTGCTGCACAAGTCGCTGATCCTCTTCTGCGCTGGACTCGCACTCTGGCTCTCGTACCGCCTGGCTCTGCGGCGGCTGCCGCCGCGCTTGGCGCTGCTGGTTCCGTTCTTCCTTGGAACGGCTGTGGGCTGGGTCATGCAGAGCGTCCGCATCCAATCGGAGATGGCCTTTACCTGCCTACTCCTGGCCTTCCTTTTGGAAAGTGAGCGAGCCAGGCCTCGGCGGGGGATCATGTTGCTTTGGGCAGCCCTCGCTTTTTTCGTGCGCACGGCAGGGCTGGCGGCGCTGCTGGTTCTGCCCTTTGTCCGGCGGCCGCTTCGTCGGCCTGATTGGGTATCGGGTCTCGTGGCCCTACTGCTGGTGGCGGGGTGGATCCTCTACGGGAAGCTGTTTGGCGGCGGGACCTGGAGTTATGCCGATGAGCTAGCCTTTCGCTCTGGAGGGCTGAGTGGGCTGCCGGGCTTTCTTTGGGACGGTCTGCTGTTCCAGGGCCAAGGGATAGGGCATCTGGCGATCAGCCATTGGGATCTTGCTCGTTCTCCCTGGCTGCCTCTCCTGCCGCTGGCCATCATCTTGGCTGGTTTTGGCTATGAGTTGCGCCGGGCTCGCACTATCGAATGGCTGTTTCTTGCTGGCTTCGCGCTCTGCGTCCTGGCTCCGGAGCGGACCGGCCGCTACCTGCTGCCGCTATTCCCGCTGATCGCCCTCTATTTGCTGTCCGGGTTGCGCTTGATCTGCCTCCTCCTGCACGGGCTCCATCAAGCCGGCTGGCTACGCCAGATTCCCGCTATCGCGGTCGCGGGCTTTGCGCTGCTGCATCTGCACCAGACGGCTCTGGTCTTGAAGAGTCGGCATAGCAGCAGGGTGGTTGATCCGCCGCCGCTGCTGCGGGAGGAGCTTGGCTCTCTGGCCTTCGAGCAGTGGGAGGAATCTTGGGGCTTGCCGCGGACGGCTCAAGCTGATCGCTACGTCCGGGCCTATGGGCGGTTTTTGCTGCTGCTCCGGGGCGCCCGCAGTTGCTTGCCAAAGGATGCGGTGCTGGCCCATCGCAAGCCGCGGTTCGTGTCCTTTTTGACCGGCCGTCCTTGTGAGCCGATGCCCGATCCCAAGGACCCGGCCAAGCTCGGTGAGGAGCTACGGGCTGCGGGGGTCACGCACGTGGTCGACGCTGGGCTCTTCGTCCAGATGCGACGGGTGCTGAAGGCTGCGGGCGAGGGATTGAGGCTGGAGCCGGTGTTCCAGGTTCACGGCGCTCGCCTCCTGGCCCTGCCGCCGCTGCCGGGAGAGGTTCCGCGTAGACGTTGACGAGACTTTGAGGCCGCTTGGCGCTAATTTCTCGTCCATGCAAACACTTCTTTCTCTATCCGTTTTAGTCGCCCTGCTTGCTCCTGTTGCCAAGGAGCCGGCTGACAAACTCGAAACAACGACCGGTGAGAGCTTCAGCGGCAAGCTGATTGGCATGGCCAATGGCCAGCTGAACTTCGAATCCGAAGCAGGCGGGAAAATCTTGATCCCGCAAGGGAAGGTCAAGTCTCTGACGACCGACGAGGTGCACGAAGTCGTGCTCAAGGACGGCAAGAAGAGCCAAATCAAGTTCGATGCTGCCGGCCCGGAAGACTTCTTCGGCATCAGCGCGATTAGCCCGGAGGAAGCGCCGCGCCCCTGGGAAGCCAGTGCTGCGCTGGGTGCCTCCCAGTCATTCGGCAATAGCGAGGTCACTCAAATCGTTCTCGCCGCCAATGGTCTCTATCGTTTGCAAGGGCAGGATCGCCTCAGTGGAGAAGCGTCTTGGCTCTACAACGAAGAGAAGAACATGACGACGAAGCAGCGCAATATCACCCAGCGTCGTCTCGCTGGCGCTGTGCAGTACGACAAGTTCTTCAATGAGCAGCTCTACGGCTTTGCCCGCGTTTCGGCCGAGAACGACCGGGAGCAGGGCCTTGAGCTTCGCTTCCAGCCTAGTGTTGGTCTCGGTTATCAGTTCTTCGATACGCCTGTGGCAAGGTTGTCGGCAGAGGCTGGTCTTGCCTGGCGTTACGAGGACTACCGGGGCGCTGGTCCGGATGATTCCGCTTCGGTTCGCGTCGCTGTTAGCTATGTGCGGCAGCTGCTCGATAACTTGAATTACAATCTCGATGCCGAGTGGCTACCAAGCCTCGAAGATGGCAACGATCACATCGTGAAGATGCGTAACCGCCTCTCGAGTTCGCTTGGTGGCGGCTTTACTGCTGCGTTTACCTGGGAGTTCGATCACAATAGCGAGCCGGCTTCCGGTAATAAGCGCAATGATCATCGGTTCTTCCTGACTGTCGGCGTGAGCTTCTGATCCTTACGTGATGTGAACTGCACGCGTGAACTGGGCACGGCCTATTGAGGCCGTGCGGCAAAGCGCAGGGGCCAGGGCACCGGTCCCTGCGTTTGCTTCTGCGCTGGTTTTTGTGCGCTGATCGGGGCGTCCCGAGGGGAATCTAATACGATGGCTACGCGTAAGAAGGCCGTGAAGAAGCGAAGCAAGGGCAAGTCCTCCTCTGCGAAAAAGTCGCCAGCTCCCCCTGTCCTCGACCCGGCGCATGCGCTGGATGGACTGTTCCGGCCGCGCTCAATTGCCGTCGTGGGAGCCTCAAGGCGCAAAGGCTCGATTGGGCACGAAATCGTGGCCAAGTTAGTACAGGGTGGCTTTTCTGGGCCGGTCTGCCCGATCAATCCCCAGGCTGAGAGCGTCCTGTCGATCCGTTGTTATGCCTCGATCGAAGAGGTCCCGGGCGAGGTCGATATGGCCTTGCTCGTGGTGCCGGCATCTGCGGTCAACTCGGCGGCCGAGGCCTGCGGCAAAAAGGGCGTTCGAGGCCTCGTCGTGATTACGGCGGGCTTTCGTGAGATCGGTGGAGAGGGGCTGGGACGCGAGGCGGAGCTACAGGCTATCGCCAAGCGTTATGGCATGCGCATTATTGGCCCGAACTGCATGGGCATCGTCAATACCGAACTGCAGACGTCGATGAACGCGAGTTTCGCGGCGTCAACCCCGATACCTGGGCGCATTGCCTTCGTGTCGCAGTCGGGCGCGCTTGGCGAAGCGATCCTTGCCGACGCGAGTAATCGCGGGCTCGGCATCCACATGTTCGCGAGCATTGGTAATCATGCCGACGTCGGCGTGGCGGATCTGATGGAGTATTGGGAGGCCGACGATGGCGTCGAGCTGATCCTGCTCTACATGGAGGCCTTCGGTGATCCACAGCGCTTTAAGGCGGTGGCCGAACGACTACGCGGTAAAAAGCCCATCATCGCGGTGAAGAGTGGACGCTCGACGGCGGGTGCCAGGGCCGCGGGTTCGCATACGGGGAGCGTTGCTGGAGAGGATCGAGCGATCGATACCTTCTTGTCGCAGTGTGGCGTGCTGCGGGCGAATTCGATGCGTGAGATGTTCGATTATGCCGAGGCTCTGCTCGATCAGCCGCTACCGCAGGGGCGCCGCATTGCCGTTGTCACCAATGCCGGTGGTCCCGGCATTCTGGCGACGGATGCGTTTTCCGGAGCAGGTTTCGAACTTACCGAACTGAGCGAGGCGACGCGGAAGCGGCTCGATGCGGTGATGCCTCCCGAGGCAACGAGTACCAATCCCGTGGACCTGATCGCCTCTGCGGATGGCGATAGGTATCGCAAGGTTTTGCGCATTGTTATGCGCGATAAGTCGGTCGATTCGCTGCTCGTGCTCTTCGTTTCGCCGACGATGATCGATGCCAGCAAGGTCGCCGAGGCGATCGTTGACGAGACCAAGGGTTCGGGGAAGCCGGTGCTCGCGTGCGTGATGGGTAAGCGCGGCGAGGAAGAGGCAGTCTCGCACTTGAAGGCCAATGGCGTGCCGGTGTTCCGTTTCCCCGAGGAGGCCGCCATCACCTTGGCTGCGATGTCGAGCTATACCGAGCTGACGCGGATGCCGGTGGGCGAGTTCAAGGTCTGGGATGTCGATCGCAAGGAGGTCGACCGGGTCTTTGCCGAGCATGCCAAGGTCGGTGGCGAGTGGCTGACTACCTCGCTGGTGCAGCGACTGCTGCGAGCCTACGGCTTCCCGACCATCCCTTCCCACGAGGTGGGGACGGTGGCCGAGGCTGCGGAGAAGGCTTTCGAGCTGGGCTATCCCGTGGTGCTGAAGGCGATGTCGAGCAAGCTTGTGCACAAGTCGGACATGGGCGGGGTCGTCGTCGGCCTTGACTCCGGTGATGCCGTGCTGAAAGCGGCCGGGGAGATGCGCAAGAAGCTGGGGCGGCGCTGCAAGGACCTACGCTTTGAAGTGCAGGGCATGGCCCAGGGTCATCGTGAGTTGCTCTTGGGCTTCAAACGGACCGAGGGCCTGGGGCCGCTGATCGCGGTGGGCTTCGGAGGAACCCATGTCGAAGTGCTGCGCGACGTCGTCGTGCGCGTGGGGCCACTGCACGACTTGCAGCCGGGGAGGATGCTCGATGCCCTGCGGGCTGCGCCGCTGCTGGGCGCCTATCGCGGCGAGCCGGCCATCGATCGCAAGTTGGTGGAAGAATGCGTCCTGCGCCTGGACCAGCTAGCACGGGAGCTCCCGCAGATCGAAGAGATGGACGTCAATCCCTTCATCGTCGATCGTGAGGGGGGCTCAAGCTACGTGGTGGACGCGAGGGTGCGGCTCAGGGATTTGGCTGCGGACGATTTGGCTGCGAACAAGGGTGGGGTCGATCCCGTTGGGCACTAGCAGCTTTGGCATGAGCAGGCCTGTGGCTGAACCGTTCAGGGTCCTGGCAGAGCAGGGCCCTGGCGCGATGGCTGCAACGGCTGCCTAAGAGACCAGGACTGATCCTTGGATATCCGCCAGTTCACCAGCGTTATCGTTGCACGGGAATCGAGCATCCTCTGCGTTGTCGAGGGGCGCCCCGACAACTTTGGACTACTCAATCTTCCTGGTGGACACCTGGAGCCGGGAGAGAGCTTGGTCGACTGTGCTCGGCGCGAGGCGCGTGAGGAGACAGGCTTAGAGGTCGATCCCCAGAGGCTACTCGGGGTCTACACCGGGATCTTGTCCTCCGGGGTCCATGCGCTTCGCTTTGTCTTCCTGGCTGAGGAGCTAGGGGGGCAGCTGCGTCCGGGCGAGGATATCGACCAGCTACTCTGGTGTTCCGCCTCGGAGCTATTGGCCTGCGAAGACGGGAAGCTGGTGGCCCCGGCGATGTTGCGGAGGATCCTCGCAGACCTGCAGAGTGGCCAGGCTTGGCCTCTGGATGTGCTCCGCGAATACGGGCTAGCCGATTCTTAGCGAGAGCAAGGGGTAGCGATCCGCTTGGCGGGCGTTTCGGCGAGGAACACTTCGGCGAAGCGCTGCATGACGGCGCTGGGCGAAAAGCGCTCGGAGAAGGCGTCGTATATGCCGGGCTTGGCCTCGAACTTGTCGAGTATGGTGGCCAGTTCGGCGCCGTCGCGATAGTAGATCCCCTTGCTACCGAGCACGTCGATGTGGTGGCGGTCGCTGCCGCCGAGCCAAGTGATCACCGGTTTGTTCAGGACCGAGAACTCACCGACGGAGAGACCGAAGCTCTCGCCATCGCTGCGTCCGTGCAGCATCCCGTCGCAGCTCTGGATGAAGCGAACCTTGCGCTCGAGATCCGTGGTGGTGGGGAGATGGTGGATGCGTGGGTGCGGGGGACAGAAGGGAGCTGTGTTGAGAAACACGAAGTGGAGTTCTGGGCGTCGCTGCACCGCGGCTGCGACTTCGACGTGCACAAAGGGCAGGTCGAAGGTCATGGGCCCGCCGTGCCGGCCGAGCACTACAGCCTCTGGGGGGATGCCCAGCTCGCTGCGGAGATCTCCGGCGACCTGGGGCAGGCTGATCATGTGGGGCACAACCGGGATCTCCAGGCCTTCGGTGCCGCGATGGCATGCGACCCAATCGGAGACGGCCGCATAGACGTCGCCGCGTGGCGCCGAAGCTTCGAAGACCGCGTGCAGGACCAGCCGGCCCTCAGGCGGGCGGAGCAGCTCCTCGCCGAAGTCGGCGCCGTGCACGATTCGGTAGTAGACGTCGACATCCCGCAAGGCCGCCTGGCAATCACGCGGGTCGTCATAAAGGAAGACCGAGAAACGCCGGCGGAACTTGTCGAAGGCGCTGAGGTCGGAGTTCGCGGGGCAGAGGATGCGGCTGCGGTGGCCGAGCAGGGTCTCGGCGTAGTGGGCGTAGTCCCACAAGGCCACATCGGTGCCACGTTCGTTGAGGTGGCCGGCGTCGAAGGCCAGCTGCAGGCGGTGGCGCGATCGCAGGGGGGATTGGGGTTTCATCTCCCTTGCTATCGAACTTTTCCGGCCAGCTGCTGAGTTGCTTCGCGCCGCTGCTCGGGGCCTTGGTGAAAAATCGGCGAGAACCGGGGGGCCCAGTGGCGATCTGGATGTTTGACTGGCAGGAGCCTGCTAGAAACAGTTCCCGTGGTTTTTCAGCGAGCCGGTGATGCGACGAGAACTCCTGATCCTTCTGCTCTTCGTCCTCGTCTTTCTCGGTGCCTATTTCTTGCCCACGGGCTGGCTGATTGAGTCCTTGGGAGAGAAGCAGCCCCTCAGCCAGGCCGGGCTCTTGCTCCAGGAATACGCCCGTGAGCACGTGCTGCTTTGCCTGGTGCCGGCGCTCTTCATCGCCGGGGCCATTGGGGTCTTCCTGAGCCAGGCCGGGGTGATGCGATACCTCGGGGCGCGGGCCAAGCTCGTGCTGGCCTATGCCGTAGCCTCGGTTTCGGGGGCGGTGTTGGCTGTCTGCTCATGCACGATCCTGCCCCTATTCGCTGGCATCTATCGGATGGGTGCGGGGCTTGGTCCAGCGACGGCGTTCCTTTATTCCGGGCCAGCGATCAACGTGCTGGCGATCCTCTTGACTGCGAGGATCCTCGGGGCGGAGTTTGGGCTGGCGCGGGCGGCCTTTGCCATTGGCTTTGGAGTGGTGATCGGTGTCCTGATGCAGCTGAGCTTTCGTAAGGATGCCGAGCGTCGCGCGGAGGCCGTTGCGCAGGAGATTCCCGTGCAGGAGAGCGCGGGCGGTGCTCTGGCCAATTTCCTGCTGCTGGGCGGGCTTACTGGCTGCTTGGTATTTGCGACTTGGCCGACGCAGAGCGATACCGCCTTTTTTGCCGATATCGCGCCCTACAAGTGGATCCTGGCGCTCTCTGCTCTGGGCGTAGCCCTCCTTTCGTTTCTTATATGGAAGCGGGATCAGGGCGAGGAGTGGCTCGATCAAACCTGGACTCTGGCTAAGCAGATCCTGCCCTTGCTCTTTGTGGGGGTGCTCGTTTCCGGCATTGTTTTTGGGACTCCGAGTGCCGAGGGATTGATTCCGCGGTCTTGGATTACCGAGTCTGTGGGAGGAAACTCGCTCGCTGCCAACCTGATCGCCGCGTTATCCGGCCTTGCCGAGCTTGCTGGTGATCCGAGGCGTGCTCGGCACCCGCAAGACCCTGGTCTTTGCCTTTTACGTCGTGGTGCTCGCGACAATCGCCGGCAAGATCTTTGGCAGCATGATCGCAGTAGGAGGAAGCTGATGAGTCGCGTGCAGATTTTGGGCACCGGTTGCGCCAAGTGCGAAAAACTCGCTCAGCGGGCGCGGGAGGTGCTGGACGGCCTCGGCAGCGACGCCGAGCTGGTTAAGGTGAAAGAGATCGAGGACATTGTCGCGCTCGGCGCGATGCTCACCCCCGCGCTCGCGGTGGATGACAAGGTGCTCCTCGCCGGGCGAGTGCCTTCGACGAAGGAACTGAGCCAGATTCTGAGTGATGCCCTGGCTTCTGGAGGAAGCTCTTCATGAAGGGCAAGCAGCTGCTCGGTTCCGCGCTGCTCGCTCTCGGGGTCATTGGCCTGGTGGTCGCGGGGCAGCGCGTGGCGAAGCGGGCCACAGCGCCGAGTTCGCAGCAGGAAACAGCCGTGCCGGGCGAGCCGGAGAAAAGCTGCCATGCCGTCGTCTATTACCTCCACAGCAATGAGCACTGTGCGACCTGCGATCGAATCCAGGCCTTGACCAAAAAGACCATGGCTGAGGACTTCGCTGGCGAAATCGCTAGTGGCCTGTTGGACTTTCGCATTCGCAATGTCGACGAGCCGGAACACGAGCACTACTGGGATGAGTTCCAGATGGATGCGGCGACTGTCGTGGTCCAGGCCCAGGGCCCGGAGCGGCGCTTCGAAAACCTGAGCAAAGTTTGGATGCTTTACCGCGACGAGACGGCGTTTCGCGAGTATTTGCGCCAGCAGATCCGCGCTTTCTTGCCGAAGGCGGCGGTTCAGCGGGACGGCAAATGATCGAGTATCTTCAGCCGCTGCTCTTAGCGATGTGGTGGGGGCTTTTGACCGCGATCAGCCCTTGTCCCCTGACGACGAATATTGCGGCGATCTCCTTCTTGAGCCGGGAGGCCGGCTCGCCGGGCCGTACGGCTTGGGCCGGCTTGGCCTACACCCTTGGCCGAGTTGTCGCCTATGTGGGGATCGCGGCGCTGATCACGGCGAGCTTATTGCGTTCGCATAGTGTCTCGCGCTTCCTGCAGCAGAATATGCAGCCGTTTGTGGGGCCTCTGCTGCTGATGACCGGCGTTATCCTGCTCGACCTGCTGCCCTTCAGCTTTGGGGCCGGCGTCAGCGTCAGCGAGGGCTTTGGCAAGCGCGTGCGGGCCTTGGGGTTGCTGGGGGCTTTTGCTCTTGGGCTGCTCTTTGCGCTGGCCTTCTGCCCGGTCTCGGCGGCGCTGTTCTTCATGCAGCTGATCCCCCTCGCCGTGGCCGAAGGGTCGGTGCTGCTCCTGCCTTCGCTCTACGGTGTCGGCACCGCGCTGCCCATCGTGGCCTTTGTCCTGGTGATCGCGTTTAGCTCGGAGCAGCTCGGCAAGCGCTTCACGCAAGCGCAGGCTTTGGCTCGCTGGTCGAAGCTGGGGACCGGAGTGCTCCTACTCGCAATCGGCCTCTACATGCTTTTCGCCCACACCTTCTTTGGCTAGCGGCGCGGCGGCAGCCCTGGCGAGGCCGTGTGGACCGCCTTCCTCCGGCAAGAGCGGCTGATGCGTGGAATCCCAGGGCAGCGGCCGCACAATGCGCGGCATGAATGCGAAAAGCTATGTCTATGACGTGAGCGAGCTCGACTTCGCCGAGAAGGTGGTGGATGCGAGCCGCGACGGCCTTGTGCTCGTGGACTTTTGGGCCTCTTGGTGTGCCCCCTGCCGGACCTTGGCGCCGATACTGGAGCGCCTAGCCGAAGAGGGGCATGGCACGTTGAGGGTCGCCAAGGTCGATACCGAGAAGGAGCCGCGCTTGGCCCAGGCCTTTCGGGTGCAGAGCGTCCCCTTCGTGGTCGCGATCAAGGATGGCAAGCCGGTGGATGCCTTTGCTGGCGCCCTCCCCGAGGACCAGCTACGGGCCTTCTGCGAAGATTACGGAGCCGTCTTTGGCGCTGCCGATTCGATTCTCGACGCCGAGATCCTGAATGAGCCGTTGCCGCTGGCGAAGCAGGCGCTGAAGCAGGCGGATGTCGCGGGCTTCAGGGCGCAGGTGGAGGCACTTGGGGAGATGGAGGAGGACGAGGACGAGTTTCGCGATGCCGAGCGGCTCGTGGAGGCGGCGGCCTTCTTCTGTGGCGACCTGCCCAGCGAAGGACCGGCGGCAGCGGCGCTGCAGGCGGCGCATGCCTCGTGGACGCAAGGGGCGCTCGAGCGCTGCCTGGACCAACTCCTGGAGAGCATTAGCGAGGATCCCGCCCTGGCCGAGGAGCTGGCACGCAAGGCCATCGTGGCGCTCTTCGTCGTGCATGCCGAACAGGAAACCTTGGTGCGCCAGGTCCGCAGGCGCCTGGCCATCCTGCTGCACTGAGCGTGAGTTCAAAGATCTGTTCGGACAAGGGCCCGATTCAGAAGGAAGTTTGATGAAAGCCATTGCCCTGTCAGGGGGCATTCGTGATCGTTCCAGTAGTTTCGCTCGCGGTCTTGCCGGGTGGCCTTGTGGAGAGAGCCGTTCGTGCGCAGCCACGAGTTCCTTTCGTAGCCAGGACAAAGGTGCTCCATGGTTCTTGTGTTCATCCCTCGTGAGGGAGAGGCCGGTGAGACGCGAGTCGCCGCCACTCCCGAGACCGTCAAGGGCCTGATCAAGGCGGGTGCGACCGTCTCGGTCGAGAGCGGAGCGGGAGAGCCCGCTGGCTTCCCCGACGCCGATTACCGCGAAGCAGGCGCCGAGCTCGGCGAGGCTAAGTGGGGCGAGGCCGACCTTGTCCTGGGGATCCGCCCTCCAGCCCCAGAGCAGTGCAGCTCGATGAAGCAGGGCGCGAGCCTGGTTTGCGGTATGCAGCCGCAGCTCTGTCCTGATCAGGTCAAGGCCTGCCGGGACGCCCAGGTCACGCTCTTCGCGATGGATGTGATCCCGCGTATCTCGCGAGCTCAGAGCATGGACGTGCTCTCCAGTCAGGCGACGGTCGCTGGCTATGTGGCGGTGCTGCTTGGCGCGCTGGAGATGCCCAGCTTCATGCCGCAGTTCATGACCGCGGCGGGCACGATTCGTCCGGCCAAGGTGCTGATCCTCGGCGCTGGTGTAGCGGGTTTGCAGGCGATTGCGACGGCACGCCGCCTCGGCGCCCAGGTCGAAGCCAATGACATCCGTCCCGAGGTCAAGGAGCAGGTCGAGAGCCTCGGCGCCAAGTTCGTCGAGACCGTCAAGCAGGACAGCTCCGAGGACAGCGGTGGGTACGCCAAGGAGTCGAGCGAGGAGTCGCTGCAGGAGCAGCGGAGAATCCTCTCTGAGCACATTGCGGCGGCTAGCCTCGTGGTTACGACGGCGCTGATTCCCGGGCGCCCCGCTCCGAAGCTGATCACGACCGAGATGCGTAAGGACATGCGCGCGGGTGGCGTGATCGTCGACCTGGCAGCGCCGATGGGCGGCAACGTCGAAGGCAGCGTCGTCGGCGAAACCGTCGAAGACAACGGCGTCAAAATCATCGGCCCGAGCAACCTGCCGGCGCAGTTGCCGCGCGATGCGAGCCAGATGTTCGCACGCAATATCTTTTCCCTACTCAAGCTCATGCTGCGTGAGCAAAGCTGGGACCCGGATTGGGAAGACGAAATCGTCAAGGCTTGCTGCATCACCAAGGATGGTGAGATCAAGCACGAGGCCACTAAGGAAGCCATCGGCTGAGAGGAAGCACCATGGAAGCCATTCTCATCTTCATGTTCGTGCTGGCCTCGTTCCTCGGTTTCGAGATCATCACCAAAGTTCCGGCGACCCTGCATACGCCATTGATGTCGGGCTCGAACGCGATCTCCGGCATCACCATCGTAGGTGCCATCACCGCGCTGGGGGCGGGGATGCCTGGCATCGGACATTGGCTCGGCATGCTCGCGCTGATTTTTGCCGCGATCAACGTGGTGGGTGGCTTCCTGGTCACCGACCGCATGCTCGCGATGTTCGGCTCCAAGAAGAAGAGAAACTAAGGCGCAAGGAGCAGAGACCATGGGTTGGTACATCTACCTCTACATCCTGGGCAGCGCCTTCTTCATCATTGGTATGAAGGGCCTGACTCGGGTCAAAACCGCACGCAGTTCCCTGCGCCTTGCCGCGCTAGGCATGGCCCTCGCCATGATCGCGGCGATTATTCAGACGACCGGGATCAGTTGGTGGATGCTGCTGCTTGGCCTGGCCATCGGCAGCGCCATTGGTGGTTACCTGGCGGTGAGCGTGCCGATGACGGCCATGCCAGAACTCGTCGCGGCCTTCAATGGCTTTGGCGGTGTGGCCTCGGCCTTCGTGGCTTTCGCGGCGGCAGCCAAGTTCGCTGGGATCGCCGATATTGCTGGGATAGGGCGATTCGCTGGAGCCCGGAATGTTGGATTGACGCTTTCCCAGGCCGGGCTGTCTGGCTGGATCATGCCTGCCACCGTCTTTATTGGCATGCTGACCCTGGTCGGCAGCTTTGTCGCCTACTTCAAGCTGGGCGGCAAGAAGATGCTGCACCCACTGCAGGGCGCTAAGCGAAACCAGTTCCATATCGCCCTCGGTGTGGTCTCCCTCGGCATGGTCTTCTGGTCCGTTTTCGGCGGCACTGGCGCTGGTCTGTGGATTCCGATGATCATCATCGCGATTACCGGCGGCCTGCTTGGCTGGTACCTAACTCTGCCGATTGGCGGTGCCGACATGCCGGTGGTGGTGGCCCTGCTCAACAGTTATTCCGGTATCGCCGCGGCGGCTTCGGGCTTTGTGATCGGTAACTTCATGCTGATTACCGGCGGTGCACTTGTCGGTGCCTCGGGCCTGATCTTGACCAAGATCATGTGCAAGGCGATGAACCGCTCGCTCGGCAACGTGCTGATCGGCGGCATCGGCGACGACAGCCAGGCGGAGGATGCTCGCGACTACACGAATGTCAAAGAGACCAGCCCTGAAGAAGTCGCGATGCTCTGCGCCGACGCAACGAGTGTCGTGATTGTGCCGGGTTATGGCCTCGCCGTTGCCCAGGCCCAGCACGTGACCCGTGAGTTGGCTGATGAGCTGATCAAGGCCGGCGTCGAAGTTCGCTATGCGATCCATCCTGTTGCTGGGCGCATGCCCGGTCACATGAACGTCCTCCTTGCCGAGGCTGATGTGCCGGTCGAGCAGCTCTTCGAGATGGACCAGATCAACGCCGACTTTAAGCAGACAGACCTGGTCATCGTTACCGGCGCGAATGATGTCGTGAACCCTGTGGCTCGCACCGACCCCCAAAGTCCGATTGCTGGCATGCCAATCCTGGACGTGATCCAGGCCCAGACAGTGGTCGTGATCAAACGTTCGCTCAGTCCTGGCTATGCGGGGATCAAGAACCCACTCTTCGAGGCGGATAACTGCCTGATGCTCTTCTCTGATGCGAAGAAGGCTCTCACCGAGATGGTCGAGGAGGTTAAGGACCTCTGATAGAGAGCCCTGGGTAGCGTCGATCCAGGCGCTTAGCCTCGGCTCCCATCTCCAACGGTGCTAGCGGGCAGAGTGCTCTTCGGAGACCTTTGCCCGCTTCTTTGTACAGATCCGGGCCGTAGCTGCCTGGGCTATCGGGTTGCTCCCTGTCTGCGAGTGCCTGCCTGGGCGAGAGTTGCGGGGTATACCCGCCTCAGGAGTCAGGTTTCGGAGTTCCTTTGTCCAGGGTGTGACAAAGAGCTTGCGAGGGCAGGAAGGAAACTGCGCCAAGATCTGAAAAACTTGATCAGTGCCACCGAGGAGCCGCGTAGGCCTCTCGAGACCTGGCAGCTGCCTCTTTGGAGTCAGCAGTCTCTTTCCCCTTCGTCTGTCAAGCTCAAGTGCTTCTGCCCTCGTTTCTCTGAGGTCTTGTTGCCCGGCTGCTGACCTCTCTTTCTTCCGTGAACTCTGTCCGAGGTTTTTCCCTATGAATCCGCTTACAGGCGTAGCCCGCGCCTCTCGCGTAAGTTCGGCTCGACACGTGGTTGTGCCGGGCCCCGTGCTTCCCGGTTCTGGTGGCCGACCCTTGGCGAGTGCGCATGAGGATCTGAGTCCTTGGCAGCCGAGTGCCCAGGATCGGTGGGACGCGAGGAAGGCTCGCCATCTGATGCGGCGTGCGGGTTTCTCGGCGCCTGGGAAGGACATCGATAGTCTCGTCAAGATTGGGCACAAGCTGGCGATCGACATCGTGCTGCTGATGCCGGGGGAGGTCATTCCGGTTGCGGGTATCTTCCAGCTGCCGCACGGCGAGTTGATCAACCTGTCGAGTCGGAAGGAATCGGTTGCGGCCTGGCTTTATTTGATGGCCAACAGCAAGTGGCAGTTACAGGAGAAGATGGCACTCTTCTGGCACGACCACTTCGCCACTGGCATCAGCAAGGTGCGCTATCCCGAGCTGATGACGCGGCAGATCAACCTGTTCAGGCGTGAGGGGCTGGGCAACTTCCGAGACTTGTTGATCGAAGTTAGTGCTGACCCGGCGATGCTTTACTGGCTCGACAACCGCTTGAGCCGTGCGAGAAAGCCTAACGAGAACTACGCCCGCGAGATTATCGAACTCTTCTCGATGGGGGTTGGTAGCGGTTACACGGAGAAGGACATTCAGGAGGCGGCCCGCTGTTTTTCTGGGTGGTACTGCATTCTCGACCGTTCCGTTTTCCAGCCGCGTTACCACGACTTTGGCCAGAAGCAGGTCCTTGGTAAGACCATCTACAACCCGAAGGATGGGCGCCAGGACGGCATTGATGTGATCGACGCCATTTTGGCTCAGCCGGCGACAGCAAAGTACATGGTCAAGAAGATCTGGGAGTACTTCGTTTACTTGCGTCCGAGCCAGAAGCTCGTCGACGAGTTGGCGGCCCGCTGGCGCAAGGACGGCTATGACATTCGGGCACTGATGGAGATCATCCTTCGGTCCAAGGCATTCTTCTCCAGCCACGCCTACCGCAAGCTGGTGAAGAGCCCGCCGGAGTTCGTTATTGGGGCCATGCGGCAAATGAACTCCAGTGCCGTTGACTATGGCTATTTGAGCCAACTGGTCGGGGGAATGGGTTTGCAGCTCTACGACTATTCGGACCCCGACGGCCTCGAAGAGGGCGCGGCGTGGATTAACTCGCAGACGGTTATCAATCGCAGCAACTTTGCGATGGAGTTCATCCGTCAGGGCTACAGTCGGCTCCGCTACCTCCCGAGCTCGCGCTCCCACCTGCCGCCGATGGATCCTTGGGCTGAGGTGAAAAAGCACAATCTCGATACGCCGGATAAGATCGTCGACTTTTACCTCGAACTGCTTGTTGACAGTGATGTGCCCAAGATGGTGCGGAGCAATCTCGTCGCATATATGACGCGCACCGACACTGGGACTCGAAGTTGGAACGCTAAGCAGCACGTGCCGGAGAAAGTCACTGGCTTATGTCACCTGATCCTTGCGCTTCCCGAAGCGCAGATGAACTGAAGAGGAGGCAGGGATCATGACCCCTCACTCGACTCGTCGTTCTTTCCTCAAGAGCAGTCTCGCTGGTGGCCTAGGCGCTGGCTTGACGCTGCCGAATCTGAATCTACTTGGCAAAAAGCAGCTTGCCGCCGCTGCACCGGAGGATCAGATCCTGATCGTCTTCCAGCTGCGAGGTGGCAACGATGCCTGGAACAACCTGTTCCCAGCCAAGCACTCGACTTTCCGGGCGGCTCGGAGCCAGCTCGCGATCCCGGTGTCGAAGGCGATCCAGCTGAAGGCCAACTCGGACCTCTACCTGCACCCGGCGCTGGCGCCGCTGAAGAAGCGCTTCGACGCGGGTGAAGTCGCCATGCTGCCGGGCGTCGGTTACCCGAACCCCAACTACTCCCACTTTCGTTCGCTAGACATTGTTGCAGCCTTCGATCCAAAGGCGGCGACGGCCTACCGCGGTTGGCTGGCGGAGTATTTGAAGCATGGCTACACCGGCTCTTATGCGATTCCGGCCATCGACTTCGAGAGCCGGCTCAACCGCATGTTCGTGGGGCGTCCGGTGCCGACCTTTACCAAGCCCTCTGCCTTTAAGTTCCGGTTCGATCCTGCTACGCCAGTTGACGACCAGGTCGAGGCGGCGCTGCTTGAGTCGAACGCAAAGGTGCTTCGCGCGGGGGCGGGAGCAGAACTGGACTTCACAACCAAGGCCGTTGCCTCGGCTCCGGCGGATGCGAATTTGATCCAAGCTACCGGGGCAAACTGGTCGCCTAAGTCCTCGCTGTGGCCGAGCGCCAACCGTCGTGATCGGCATGTCACTCGCTACCTGCAGTACTGTGCCCGCTACATCATTAGTGGACTTAAGACGCAGGTTTATCTCTTCAGTCTCGGAGGTTTCGACACGCACGCGAACCAGGTGGCTAACGGTAGTCCCGAGCAGGGCAATCATGCGGACTTGCTTGGGGCCATGGCACAGGGGATTGACGCCTTCTTCGATGAACTCAAGCGTGCCGGTCAGGAGAAGCGTGCGGTCGTTTACGTCTGCAGCGAGTTCGGCCGGCGTGCCGGAGAAAATGCCAATCTAGGCTCTGACCACGGCGCTGCGGGTATCTCGTACCTCGTCGGACCCCAGGTCAAGGGTGGTGTGCATAGTCCCTACCCGGACTGGTCGAAGGTGAGCAAGCCATATAACCGGGCAAACATCCAATACACCGTCGACTTCCGTTCGGTCTACGCGACGATTATCGAAAAGTATTGGAAGGTTGACCACAGCAAGGTGCTTGGGCAGAAGTTCCCGTTGCTGGGCCTTTTCTAAGGCGGAGTTCCTAGAGTAGAGAGATCCATATGCAGCAGCACCTGCGCGAGTTCGTTATCGCAACGCGGGGTCCCGGCGCCGTCGACATAAGTGACGAGCTTTGCGCTTGGGTACGGGACTGCGGAGTCGAACAGGGTCTATTGACCCTGCTGGTTCGGCATACCTCGGCCTCGCTGGTTATCCAGGAGAATGCCGATCCTCAGGTTTTGGTCGATCTACAGAACTACCTGGATCGTCTCGCGCCGCATAACGATCCGCGCTACCTGCATACGGCGGAGGGGCCGGACGATATGCCGGCGCACCTGCGATCGGCGCTGACCAGCACGACCCTTTCGCTGCCGGTCATGGGAGGCCGCCCGGCGCTGGGGACCTGGCAGGCGATCTACCTGTGGGAGCACCGGGATCAAGGGCACAGGCGGCGGATCGCAGCTCAGCTGCTGGGTTGATGCAGCTCCTGTGCCGGGCGGGTTCCGAGTGTCTGCTTTGTCGGCAGGCAGGGACCCTGCCTGGCACTGGCTCATTTCCATCGTTGCCCAGGCAGGGGAGGATCCTCGTTTCGTAGGCGTAGCTCCAGCTTTTGTGGACCAGGGCGTAGCCCCTGCTTTCGTGCCAGGTAAGCCTCGCTCCCGCGAAGCAACCTAGCTTCCACGGCATAGAAGCCCGGAGCCAGCCCGGCGAACTCGAAGCTCCCGTCCGATTCGCTACTGATCTCTCGGACGTAATTGCTGCCGCCGAGGGTCTGGTTGCGCAGGGTTAGCGAGACTCCTGCGGCTGGATTTCCCGATCGGCTGCGGACGATGCCGTGTAAGCGCATGCCGCGCTGGAGTTCGATATGGCGCGTGAGGGCTTTGCTGCCTTGGATGCGCAGCAGCCGCTCTTCGGGGACGAAGAGCTTGCTCTCAAGTCGCATCTGCCATTCACCCGGCCAAAGGCTCGGCACATGGATGCGCCCATGGCCGTCTGCGTAGGCGAGGATGGGCGGATGTAGTTCGGAGAGCTGCTCTGCGCCGTCGAGGCGGAGCGGGTAGAGCAGTAGCCTGGCCGCAGCCGCTGGCCGGCCGTCATCACGAATGACGCTTAGAGTCAGGGAGGGGCAGGACTCTCGAGGCAGCAGGGTGATCGTTTCCTCTCTGTGCGCCGGGACCCGGGTCACGAGGCGAGCCGCTCCACGGCCCCAAAACATCATCAGAAGATCCTGTTCGGGTAAGCCTTGGATCTGCAGCTCTTGGCTTTTTTCGCTCGAAACTCGGAGGCTTTCGCTACGCCATGAGAGGCGGCCCCGTTCGCGCCAAGCAAAGACGGCCAGGCCCTCGAGTTTGCCAGGCAGAAGCAGATGGACACGGCGAGCGCTGGGGACTTTGGCCTGGAGTTCATAGACCCTGCCGCTGGCGAAGGGCCCGAGCTCACGGTCGATCCTTAGTCCCGAGTCGAGGTGGAGGCCCAGGCGCAGGACGAGCGCGAGAGCAGGCACCGCGCGCGATGCTCCGAGAGAGGCGGGGGCCGGCGGTTCCAGGAGCGGGGGCAGAGAGATCCGCAGCAGATGAGGAGCTCGCTCCGCTTGAATCTTCACGTGGACCTGGGCTGGAGGGTTGAGCTTTGGCTGAAGTCGCTGCTCTTTGCCAGGGCGAAGCCAAATGCGGAGCTCCGTTGCATAGGTCCGTTCGTCGACGATGCGCAAGCGGTAGGGGCCGGCCGGTACTGCGCCAAAGTCGAGCTCTTCCCGGGCCTGCCCGGCACGGAAGAGGAACTCCTCGCCGACATCGCGGTCGAGGGCATGGAGGGTGTAGCGGAAGTGTCGCCGCGGCAGCCGCAGCACTAAGCGGCTCGCTGGCATCAGGGTCAGAGCTTGCAGGCGCCGTCCGCGAGGATCGGGGAGCAGCTGCGAGCGTATCGCCGAGACTTGGCGGCCGTCGGCAGATCGGGCCCAAATGCGGTAGAGCCTGCCCTTGCTGAGTTGAAGGCGAGCGAGTCCGTGAGCATCGCTGCGAGCCGGGCGCGGGGGCTTCCCGAGTTGCGGGTCCAGTTCGGCTACGAGGGGTAGGCCGCGCCCGAGGCTGCTCAGGGCGCGGTCATGATGGGCCAGGGCCTCGATGGTGGCATTTGCGAGGCGAGCCCCGTCCTGGTCGCGAACCAGGACGCGAAGGCTGGGCGATGGCTCGGGGGCCTTTCGATCCTTGGCCTGAGGGGCCGGGAGCAGGGCGAAAAGCAGAGCGCTGAGGAGGAAAGGGAGTGACTGCATACGAGGATCGCCGCTGCCGGGGAGGTCTGGAGCGGCGAGCAACGCTGCGAAGCGGGCGGCGTTCGCAGCTGGCTGCTTGGGGGCGGGGCCCTTAGTCGATTTCGCTGCGGTCGTTCAAGACGCGGTCAACGATGCCATATTGCTTGGCTTCGCTGGCATCTAGCCAGAAGTCGCGGTTGACGTCTTCCAGCACCTTTTCTGCGGGGCAGTCGGCGGCATCGGCGACGATTTGGTTGTAACGCTCGCGCATTTTGACGATCTGCTGCGCGGTGATTTCGAGGTCGGAGGCCGTGCCCTGAGCGCCTGTCGATGGCTGATGCAGCAGGAAGCGGCTGCTCGGCAGCGAGAAGCGTTGGCCCTTGGGGGCCGCCAGAAAAACCAGCACGGCGGCGGAGGCACAGAGGCCGTTGACGACGCAGCGAACCGGGCACTTCACGAAGCGAATCATGTCGTACATCGCGAAGCCCGCATCGGCAGAGCCGCCGGGAGAATTCACAAAGATCGTAATCGCGGCCTCGGGGTCCTTGTCCTCCAGGGACAGGAGCTTGGCGACGGTGGCGGTGCAGAGTTTGTCGTCGATGGGGCCGCTGACGATGATGGTGCGGGCATCGAAGAGGTTTTTTTCGAGCAGGTAGCTGCTGTCCTTCTTCCCGTCCTTCTCGTTCTTCTCGTCTTCGTCGTCCAGGCGGGGTGCCGCGCGCATCGGGTCCAACATGAAATGCCTCAGATCTCTCGGCGTGGTCGGGGTTTGCGGGACGCAGGGGTGCGAACCGCGGCGGGATCTTATCCAGTCTCCGCTTCCGGTCCCAGATCGGCCTCTAGGGTGGCGTAGCTGAACAGCTTCGGCGAGTTCTCCGGGCGAGGCGAGTTTCAGGGCCATTGAGAAATGTCAGGGAAATCCGCATAGCGCCCCCCTTCTCGATGTGCTAACAATGGCTCATTCGCATGAGGCGGATGGTGGGGTGTTTGGTTTAGTCGCTCTGGCTGCTAGCCGAACATAGTCCACCACGGGCATGGCCCGATGATCCTTCAGCCGACCCTTTGGCTCGCCCCTGTGTCTGCCGGCTCCTCTTTCGGGGCGGCACTCATCTTCGCGATTCGGGCAGTGGTTTTGACCTGCATGTCTTTTGACCTGCAGCATCTTTGACCGCAAGGTCTACAAGCACTGCAAGAGGCGTTAAGAACTCAGGAGGCAGCAGCTTTCTCTGACCCAGCTTGTCTGGGGTCTAGATTGTCTGGGTTGCCGCGCAATCGCCGTTTTTCCGGTTGCATGAAGGGGTCATCAGCCCAGCCCAATGCGCCTAACTCGTCGCGGTGCCGCGTCAGCGCTCCGCACGACAACCTTTAGCGCGCCACGTGAGTGGCTCCCGGTGAGGTTCCACGGCAGAGACTTGCTCTGCGACCGGGGGTCGGTTTCGAGGCCGCAGGAGTGGTTGGATCTTGAACCAACAGACAAAGAAAAAGTCGGGCAAGAAGCGTCGGCGCTCACGTCGTAGACGCAAGCCGAACCCTGATTACATCCCGACCCCGACCGGTCCGACCGAACCGGGGGGCGGCGTCCTCGACATTGCCAATGACGGCAGTGGGACCCTGCGCTCGGAGGAGAACAACTTCCTTCCTGGCGATGGCGACATTTACGTCCCGCCGGGCCTGATCAAGATGCACGCGCTGCAGGCGGGATCTATGGTCGAAGGGCCAGTTGGCGAGCCAAAAAAGCCGGGGCAGAAACCTCTGCTCTGCGAGGTCGAGAAAGTCGACGGCTTGAGCCCAGACGAGCGCCGGGCGCTCGATCCCTTTGGCAAGCTGATCGTCGTCGACCCTGAGCCGCAGCTCGTTCTCGAGCCGGGCCAGGGGGATGACGGTGATGTAAGCCTGCGGGTGATCGACCTCCTCGCTCCCATCGGCAAGGGGCAGCGTGGCCTGATCGTCGCGCCTCCGCGCTCGGGCAAGACCGTGTTGCTGCAGAAGATCAGCAAGGCGATCAACGAGCACTACCCTGACTGCCACCTCATCGTGCTGCTCATTGACGAGCGCCCCGAAGAGGCGACCGGCTGGCGGCGCACAGTGGAGAACGGCGAAGTCATCGTCTCCACTCTTGATGAAGGGCCGAAGAACCACGTGCAGGCGGCAGAAATAACCCTGCAGCGCGCCCACCGCTTGGTCGAGGTCGGCACCGATGTCGTCATTGTCCTCGACTCGATTACTCGACTGGCTCGCGCCTACAACAGCGAAAACCGCGGTGGCGGCGGCATCCTCTCCGGTGGTCTCGGCGCCAAGGTGCTGGAGAAGCCGAAGAAGTTCTTCGGTTCCGCGCGCAAGGTCGAGCACGGTGGCTCCCTGACCATCCTGGGCACGGCGCTGGTCGAGACCGGCAGCCGCATGGACCAGGTGATCTTCGAAGAGTTCAAGGGCACCGGCAATATGGAGCTCGTGCTCTCGCGCCAGCTCGCCGAGCGCCGCATCTACCCCGCGATCGACATCGAACTCTCCGGTACCCGAAAGGAAGAGCTTTTGCTCCCCAACGCCGTCATCGACCGCGTCTACACCCTGCGCCGGGTCCTGGCGAAGATGCACTCGCTCGACGCCATGCCGCTGCTGATCGACCGGCTGATGAAGACCGAGAGCAATCTCGACTTCTTGAACTCCTTCAAGGTGAAGGAGTAGCGCAGGGGCGGCCCTGCTGCCGCGCGACCTCTTTGAAGGGGGCCCTCTGGGGTGACTACAGCCCCGTCGCGCGGCGCAATATCTCCACGGCGGCGAGTGCGTCGGCGTGGCGGCGGCGGCGGGCTGCCTTCATGCCAGCACTCTTCATCTGCTGGTGTGCCACGTCAGAGCTGTGGCTCTCGTCGACCTGACGATGCTCCACTTGCGGGAAGCGCTTTTGCAGCTCCTCGGCGAGCTTCAGCACCTTCTGCGCTTGGGGCCCAGCGCTGCCATCGCCGTGCAGGGGCACACCGACGACGAGCACCTGGGTCTCGCGCTCCTTGAGTAGGGGCGCGAGTAGCTCTGGTAGCTCGGCCATGCCTTGGTGGTGGATGGTCTCCAGTGGGACGACGATGGTGCCGGTCCAGTCGGTCGCAGCGACGCCTGTGCGCCGCTCTCCGACATCGAGGGCCAGGAATCGGGTTAGCTCCACTCGTCGAGCCCTCGCGTTCCGAGATCGGTGACGAGCTTCTTGAGTTCGCCGAGTTTGGCCTTGGGGCAGATCAAGGTCGCGTCTTTGGTGTCGACGACAACGAGGTCCTCGCAGCCGACCAGGGCCAGGAGCCGCGCATCTTCGCCTTCGGAGAGCACGAGGTTGTTTCGCGAGCCCTCAAGCGTGACTTTGGAGCATCCTCGACTGCGCAGGCGATTGCCCTCCTGGTCTGCGTCGACATAGCTCGCGACGGAGGCGAAGCCGCCGACGTCGTCCCAGGTGAAGTCGACGTGGACGACGTCCACCTGGTCGGTCTTCTCGAACAGTGCGTAGTCGAGAGAGATCTTGGGGAGCTGGCGGAAGCGAGCGTCGCAGGCTTCTGGGTCTTTTTCGCGGATGGCCTCGGCCATGTCGCGCACCCCTGCCGCGAATTCGGGAGCATGCTCTTCGAGTTCGCGGAGCAGAGTTTTTAGCTGCCAGACGAAGATGCCGCTATTCCACAGAAAGGCGGGGTCTTCGACGAACTTGCGGGCCTTCGCCTCATCGGGCTTTTCGACGAAACTAGCGACTTGGGCGATCGGAAAACCATCGCTCTGCTCGAAGGGCGCTTCGCTATGGATGTAGCCAAAGCCGGTCTCGGGCCGTGTCGGCTTGATCCCGAGGGTTACGAGGCGCTGGCGTTCTTTGGCGTTGTTCGCGGCTAGCTGAAGTGCTGCCTGTAGGCGCTCGGCGGGTTCGATCCACTGATCGGCAGGCAGGAAGGCCATCTCTGCTTCTTCGCCGGCCGTAGCGAGAATATGTGCGCTCGCTAGGGCCACGCAGGGGGCTGTATCGCGCGGCTCGGGCTCGACGATGCAGGCGGTGGCTCCGAGCTCGGGGACGCATTCGGCGATGGGGGCAACGAGGTCAGCCCGTGTTGCGATTCGTACCTGCCCGGCACCTGGTATCGATGCGAGTCGACGCCAGGTCTGGCGCAGGAGAGCTTCCTCTCCGACGATCGCAAGGAGTTGCTTGGGCTTGGCGGAGCGGCTGAGTGGCCAGAAACGAGTGCCGGCACCTCCGGCCATTACGATGGGGTAAAGCATGGGGGCTATTTGTAAATCTCGGGGATGCGGGGGGCTTTGACCGGTAGCGGGCCAAGCGGAGCGTTTTTTGGTTTGCCTTCTAGGAGGAACCTCGGGCCGGTGCGGGTCATACCGAAATAGCCATAGATATCGAAGGAGAGCAGGGCGTTGGATAACACCTTGTAGATGCCTGGCAGGATGAAGGCGCTGTCGGCTTCGGGGAAGAGGTCTGGGAAGTCGAGCTGTAAGCGCACATAGCCGTCGTAGCTGATTTGCCCGCGGCCGTCGATCTTGATCAACGGCGAGCCCATCCGGAAGTGCTTCACTTGGAAGGCCCGGTCCTTGGTCTCGAAAGCCAGGGCGAGGTTGTCGAAGCGTGGGCGGCGTTCGGGCTGCAAGAATGCGTAGATGCTCTGGAAGATCGGGACGCTGCCCAGCTCGGCATCATCGATGCCGAGCTTGCCGCGGAGCATGAGGCTGGTTCGGTCCTCGGGCTGCATTTCGAGAGCGAGTCGTCCGCCGACACGGCCTCGATAGCGGTAGCTGAGGTCGTATTTCTCGACCAGTGAGCTGATCGAGAGGTTTTGGAAGTCGAAGTTGGCGAAGACCTTTGGCGGCGAGACTCTCTGTCCTTCCGCATCTTGCTTCTCAAACTGGTAGCGGAAGATGGGTGGGGGGGTGCCATCTGGTCCTGGTATGCCGAAGCCACCTAGCGAGCCGCGATGCAGGCGCACGCGACCGCGTGGAATTTCAAAGCCCAGGTCCGTCATTTTGAAGTCGCCCTGTGCGTCTTCGAAGGTTTGCCCGAGGGTATCGAAGGCGATTTTGCTGAACTTGCCTTGGAACAGGGCGCCATCGGGGCCGAACTGCCCTTTGGTTAGCTGGACGCTGCCTCGCATTCCGGAGAAGGCAACCCCCGCATCGAAGGACAGGTCGCGCAATAGCACGTTGGCGTCGTCGACCCAGACCTGGAGCCCGAGCCCCTCGACGCCTGCTGGTGGCTCGTGAGGGATGCGCATCCGTAGCGAGAGTCCTTCGAAGCCGATACGGCCAATGGCGTTGAGGGCGAGGTAGGACTGCTTAGGGCGACCGTCGAGCAGGCGGGCGAGTCGCTGGTCTACCGGATAATCATTGGCAGCCAGTGTGAGTTGAATCCGCGTGTCTTCGGGGCCATGTTCGATCCTGCCGTTGTAGCAGCGGACCTCGCTCTCCCCCAGAAAGCCGCGCAGCAAGTCGAGGTGGGCGATTCGATTCTTGTCGATCCTGACCTTGCCAGAGATTCCCGTTAGTGAGTCAGGGAGTATCCTCGCGTCGACTCTCACCTTTCGCAGATCCAGCTCGAGCTCTTGTTCAAACTGCTTGTTCGCTTCGACCCGGCGTACTCGATGCACGGCATCGATGCGGCCGGAAGCCTCGGCCATCTCCCAGAGCCGCTGCGTCGTCATCTTCTGGGCAATTAACAGTTCGCCGAGTTCGTCGGCCAGGACGGCGCCTTGTGCGATCGTCGTCAGGTCAGTGAGTGGAAGCTCTTCCTCTCTGCCGATAGGAGTGAAGAGGGATCCGTGGAAGAGCAGGCGGGCACCGAGACTGGTGCCGCGCAGGCCGAGCACGTCGACACGGGTTCCCTCCGGAGTGCCTTGCAGCATGATGGGGCCGTCGATGTTGTGCATCGGCGCTGGGAAAGCAGAGAAACGCGCGCTGACGTTTTTGAGGTCTGCGCGGAGGTCGAAGTCGAGATTCTCAGCGCTGGCTTTCCAGGCGAGGAAGTCGACGTCGCAGCGCCCTTCGGGCATGAACATCTCCCAGCGCTTCCGTAGCGGCGGCTTTAACGTCGCGAGTGCGTCACGCAGCTCGAGGTCCAAATCGAGGTCTTTGGCGGTGACGTGCACTTCCCAGGGGAGTTCGGCCGTGTCGGTCTCGCCTTGTTCTTGGTGGCTTAGGTCCACATGGCCGCGCAGCTTAATCGGGCTTTCGGGCTTGCGCAGTGCACCTAAGGCAAAGTCAATCGACTCCGGGCGGGCGACGATTTCTCCCGTCACTTGTTCCAGTGGCACCGGGAAGCGTGTCCATTGCGCGCGTGCCGCATCGGGCCGGACCTTGGCTATGAAGTCGAAGCCCTGGGGCTGCGGCGCGATCCGCCCGCGGAAGTCGACGTCGAAGCGTCCTTGCGGCTGGAACTGGTCCCAGATCTTGGTCCCCCCGGGGACGGCCTTGCCGAAGGCATGACGAAAGTTGGCGCTGCTCGCCAGTGAGGTACCGTTCAGCTCTACGTCGATCTGGTTGCTGTCCAAATCCATGTCGATGTTCCCGCTGATCCGGCCACCCTTGGGGCCACGCGCGTGCAGCTCGGTGACCGTCAGGCGTCCTTCCCGCAGTTTGAGCTGGGCAGCTAGGTCCTCGAGAGCTAGCGGAAAGCTGAGGCCTCGCTCGCCAGCGCCGCTTGGAGGCAAGCCGAGGTAGCGTGCGGAGAGGCCGGCAAGTCCGATGTCGAGTTCGATGATTTCGTCTGCGTGTGGCACCCCGGCTCCGGCGAAGAGATACATCTTCAGGTCGAAACGCCCCTGGTCGGGTTCGAATGCATCCCAGATTCTGCTGATATGCGGCAGCTCAGGGTTCATGGCCTCGCGATAGGCCGGTGTAAGCAGAAGCTGCTCACCTTGGACGTTGAGCTCGAACTCCATTTCTGCGTCGAGCTTGATCATCTTGAGGCGGCCAGCGAGCTTGCCATCGGTTCCGTCACGCGAGGCTTCGAGGATCAAGGTTCCGCCGTTGTCCGGCGAAAGGGCTGCCCGGCCACGCATCTGCTCGAGCTTGAAGCGATAGGCCGGCGGGAGGAAGCTCATCTGCTCGAACTGCGCGTGGGCGCCGACGGCGATGCCGCCGCTGGCGGAGGGGTAGCTCATCCAGATGGTCGGCTTGATGCGTCCTGAGATTTGGTGCTTATCAACAAAGGCGAGGACTTTCGAGCCAAAACGCGACAGTTGCTTGCGGCCGACATGGAAGGCTTCGCCCTCACTCAAAAGGCGAAACTCCTCGTGTTCGATATCTCCGGAGCCACGGATTCGAATCGTGCCCCCGAAGGGGTTCTTGGCTTGTCCGATGATTGCCACCCGGCGATTGTCCCCTTCCTCACGTTGCACCTTGAGCTGAATGCCCTTGATGATCAGCGGGTTGGGGTCCTTGTCGGTCAGGTGGAGACGCAGGGTCATGTCACGGATTTCGAGGGACGGGAAGGTCTCCGCATCGAGTTTTTTGGGGTCCTGACCGGTTTGCGCCAATAGGGAGCTGAGGTCGATGGCTTCGTTCTCACCTAGGCGGAGATCGAGTACTGGGCGCTCGATCGTGACGGTGCGAAGTTCGCCGACACCGGTGAGGGGATTCATCGAAACACCGACGACGACCTGCTCGGCTCGGAGGACATCGTGCGCCTCTTTTGTCGTGTCACCATCGGAGGGCTTGCCGCGTACGCGAACGTCTTCGATACGAACGGTGCCGCCAAATGGGTCCATCGTGGCGCTCTCGATCTCGACGCCTCGCAGCACCTTCGCGAGTAGATCGATGACGAGAGTCCGGGTGAAGCCTGAGCGCGTGAGCGCGTAGTAGGTCCCACCCAAGAGGAAGGCCACGAAGAGGCTGGTGAGGATCAATAGCTGTCGACGATTCATGAGTTGGCCAGTATCGACGAAGCAGGGTGGCGGGTCACGATCTGAGGCAAAGCAGCTTGAGCTTGTGACGAAATGGCGATGCGGTCTCGAATTCGCTTCCGTATCGGGATTTTGCGTTTGACTCCCGCTGGGAAATCGCCATACCTACGCCTTGCGAACAGCCTTCACCTTGGCGATTCGCTCACGAATTCGGCGGTTTTCGGGTTCCCAGTAACAGTTCGCCCTCAAGCGATGTTGCTACCGAAAGTGGCTGGAGATGGGCGAGGCGTCGAGGAGCGGTCTCCAGGGCAAGGGAGGACCGGGGTCTAGGGTCCGGCTGGTTTCCACGAAAGTGGGGTCAGTGAGTGGCCATTGGGCTCCGCGGCTTTCCCAAAGGGGAGCGGGGGCTGCCGCTCGAACTTCCAACTGAAACCACCTGAACAGGAATAATCATGGCTGCACGCAAGAAGAAGGCCGCAAAGAAGGCTTCGAAGAAGAAGGCCGCCCGTCGTGGCGTCAAGAAGGCCGCTCCGGTCGCGATGATCATCAGCAAGAGCCGCACGAAGGACGCTATCAGCGGCATGGACTGCAAGACCGCTGGAGACTTCTACGAGGCACTCGATGTTCACGTGCGCGAGACTCTGGCCAAGGCCGTTGAGCGCGCCATGGCCAACAAGCGCGCCACCGTCCGCCCGCAGGATCTTTGATCACGTGAGCACGGCTCTCTCTTGCTGAGACCGTGCTATTGCTGAGGGCTGCCCGGCGTTTTTCGCCGGGCTCTCTCGCGCTTGTGTTTGCGGGAGCCAGCACGCCTCCTCGTGAGTGATGCTGGCTCCGCGCACGTACAGGCGGCAGGCTCTTGGGCTTCCTTGCCACTCTGCCAGCAAAGGGGACGACGATGAGTTCGATCCTGGAGATTTTGGGGCTGCAGGCCACAGAAGAGTCCCTGGACTACATCCAGAACAAAGGCCAGTTCCACCTCTTCACTCTGCTCACTGAGCAACGACACCCGGCAACGATGCAGCTGGGCTACGACGCACGGGACGATCTGCGCCGGGCATTGACCCAGGTTCTGAGCGTCGATGCCGACATCGTGCAGCGCTTCGAGGCTCTGGCGGCGGAGCCGGAAGGGCTGGAGCGACTCGTTGCTGCCTTTGCTGCGGCGATACGCGAAGGCCGAAGGATGTATTTCTACGGCTGTGGTGCGACCGGCCGGCTCGCCAAGCAAATGGAGTCGAGCTTTTGGCGGCCGTTCTGGCGGCGCGCGCGCGCGAGCAGCGTTTGGGAGCGTGTGGCGGCTCTGCTGCCACGGGCGCCGGAGGGCCAGCTCGTAGGCGAGATGACCGGCGCCGATCGTGCTCTCGTCGCCTCCCTTGAGGGCTTTGAGGACTTGCAGTTGCTCGGGGCCTTGCAGCTAGCCGATCACGGGATTGAGCCGGGCGATGTCGTGGTCTGCGTGACCGAAGGCGGGGAGACCTCGTCGGTGATCGGCACGGTGCTGGCGGCTCGCGAGGCATGGGGCGCGGACTCTGACGGGGCACGCCAGCGGCTCTTTTTCATCTACAACAACCCCGATGACGTGCTGCGGCCCTTCGAGCGCAGCGTGCGCGTGCTGGACGAGCCAGGGATCACCAAGCTCTGCTTGGCGACTGGGCCACAGGCGTTGGCTGGCTCGACGCGGATGCAGGCCACGACCAGTGAGACCTACCTCTTGGGTGTGCTCCTCGAACAGGCCATGGACGAGGTGCTGCGCCCCGAGCTTGGCGATGCGGGGATGGCTGCTCTTGGCTTTGGTCCGGCTCGTAGCGCTTCGGCGCGACTGCTCGACTTTGCTCAGCTGCACCAGGCGACGCTGGAGGTGGTGGCGGAGCTGGAGCCTTTGACTCGGCTTGAGGCGAAGGCCTACCAGGATGGGCGCTTCGCTGATTACTGCGCTAGCGCGGCGCTAGTGACCGTCTTCACCGACTGCACGGAACGGAGCCCAACCTTCCGTTTGTATGCTCTCGACGAGGCGCAGCTGCAGCCGCGGCGCTCCTGGGTCAAGGTCTGCACCGAGGGCGAGGATGCGGCGGCCGCTTGGCGGAGCTTCCTCGGACGGGGATTCCGTGGCTTGTCGCGCAGCTATTATGAGCAGCCCTTGCGAGAGGGAGTGAGTGATCCCTACTTGCGGAAGGCTGCGCTTGAGAGTTTGGCGCGTGCGGGAGACGAGCAAGAAGCCAAATACGACTTCTCGCTGGGGGCCCCGGCGAAGGCTGGTCTTGGCGAAGGCGACCTCGCGGTGGTGGTCACGGTTGGGGAAGAGCAGCGCCGACTCTCCGAGCCGGGAACGGTGCAGCGGCGCTTCCTAGATCGTGCCGAGGCCGGGGGCGCGGAGACCTTCGTGCTCCACGTGCAGCTGGCGGGAGCCGGGGAGCTCAGCGAGGCTCCTGGTCTGGCGCTGGCGCTGCCCTTTGATGAGGATCCTCTCGAAGTGCGCCAGCACATTGGGCTCAAGGTACTGCTCAACGCCCACTCGACTTGCACGATGGCGCGGCTGGGACGCGTTGTTGGCAATACGATGACCAACGTGAGTCCGAGCAACCTGAAGCTCGTTGGGCGGGCGACCTTCTTGATCGAGAGTCATGTTGCGGATGTCTTTCGTGCCCAAGGGCTCGGCGATCCGCCGAGTTTCGCCGAGTGCAATGCCGTGCTCTACGACGCGATGGCATGGACGGCAGCGCAGGAGCCAGGTCAGACGGCTGAGGTGGCGCTGAGTATCGTGCGTATTGTTGAGGCAGGGCGTCGCCAAGTGGCGTTGACTTGGGAGGAAGCTGCTGCGCAGCTGGGCGAATCTGGGCTTGCCGAGTATCTGGCAACTCGTTGATCAAATAGGATCCATAAACCCCGCGTTTTCGCTGCGGGCTTCTGGCCTTATCTCCTGGCCTGTTTCCACAGCATCTTAAGGCTGAGCTATGGAATGGCGGGGCATGGGGCTATGTTTGTTGCGCTGGCATCCAAGTCAGCCAGCTGGAAAAGGAGAACACATGAAGTGGATAATGACGCTGGCTTTGGCCGGTCTATTGCCGCTCGCAGCCTGTGGTGAACAAGGCGCTACGTCCCAGGCGAAGAAGGACGAGCAGAGCAAGGCCCTAGCGCAGGGTGCAGAGGCGCAGGGTGCAGAGGTGGTGGGTGCAGAGATGGTGACTGTTGCCTTCCGTCTTGATGATGCCGTTACCTGACCGGACTGTGTCGCTGCCGTGTGCAGCGTCCTCAAGCCTCTGGGGATCTCGGCTGAGAACATCAAGCTGAAGCCCAATGATTCGGAGCCGATGAAGGTGAGTTTCAACAAGAAGCTGATCACGACGGAGAAGATCCTGGCCGCGTTGAAGAAGGGTGGCCACCCTGGCAAGGTCGTGAAGTAGTTCGATTTGATCGATGACCTGAGGCGAGGCCCAGAGCAGGAGAGTTCCTGCCCTGGGCCTCCTTTCGTTGATGGCGTCGTCGGCCTGTTGTCAGGCCCTGCTGGCGCGAATGGGATACGGCTGCGGCGAGTATTCCAGACAGGAACTATTCCGACTCGTCCGTGGCTTTGTCTTGTGCTCGAAAGCGCTTGCCGACCTGGGCGAACTGCTCGCGGGAGGCCAGGAAGAAGGCCACGGTTCCGGCGTTGAGTGTCGTATCCGGGCTAGGGTTGCCCTGGGTGTGCCCATCCTGTTGCAAGGCGATGACGCTGATGCCGAAGTCTTCGCGCAGGCGCAGGTTTCGGAGGGTCTTGCCTTCTAGCTCGCTGCCTGCCTCGACGAGCAGGGCGTGGATCTCCAGGTCACGCAGATGGCTCTCAAGCTGGATGCGGCCGGCCTCCTCCCAAGAGCTGCTGCGCAGCATTCGATAGCCATCGCCTCGGACCTGGGCGACGAGAGCTTCGATCTCTTGTTGTGGGACGAGGTAGCTGGAAAGCACCCGGGCGAAGATCTCGATGGAGGTTTCGAACTCCTCGGGAATCACCTCGGTCGCGCCGAGCTGCTGCAGCGCCTGCATCTCCGCCAGGTAGCGGGTGCGCACCAGCAGCTGGGCGCTTGGATTGTGTTGATGCACGCTGAGGGTGATGCGCCGGGTGGCAGCTGGGTCATTGATGGCGACCACCACAGTCTTGGCCCGCTGGATGGCGGCGTGTTCGAGCACCGAACTCTGGGTTGCGTCTCCGTGAAAGATGGGTTCGCCGAGGGCGCGCTCTGAGCGAACGGTATCCGGCGACATCTCAAGGATGACGTAGGGGATCTCGGCGGAGCGAGCAGCGCGGGCGAGGTTCCTACCATTGACGCCAAAGCCGATGATCACCAGGTGCTCGTTGAGCTTGCTTGCCGGCCCCGCTGGTGCCTTTTGCTTACCGGTGAGCAGGTCGGCCAGCCGTGGCGCGATCTTCATCAGGAAGGGGGTTGCGGCCATGCTTAGCACCGAGGCGCCGAGGAAGAGCTGGTAGCGGCCTTGGAGCAGGCCTGCTTCGAGCCCGATGCTGGAGAGGATGAAGGAGAATTCTCCCACCTGCGCCAGGGACAATCCCGTGATTACCGCGGTGCGCGGAGCGAAGCCGAGTAGGCGTACCGCGGCCGCGGCGATGAGCGCCTTGCCGATGGCGACGCTGGAGGCGACGCCGAGCGCCAAGAGTGGCGAGTCCAGCAACAGCTGGTAGTCAAAGAGCATCCCCACCGATACGAAGAAGAAGCTGGTGAAGACGTCGCGGAAGGGCAGGATGTGCCCGAGTGCCGAGTGGCTGTAGTCGGACTCGGAGAGGATGAGTCCAGCGAGGAAGGCGCCTAGCGCCAGGGACAAGCCTGCGGTCGAGGTCATCCAGGCAATGCCCATGCAGATCGAGACGATCACCAACAAGAAGAACTCGCGATCCTTGGTGCGGGCGACCGCGTGCAGGACGTGCGGGATGACCCACTTGGCTAAGGCGAAGATGCCGGCGAGGATCCCAATGGCCTGGGCAGCAAACAAGAGGAAGCTCTCTTGGCCACCTCCGGTTTTGCTCCCGAGCAAGGGGGTGAGGAGGATCATCGGCACGATGGCCAAGTCCTGGAAGATCAGGATGCCCAGGGTGGTATTGCCATGCGGGCTGTCGATCTCACCTCGCTTCTGCAGTAGCTGCAGGACGATTGCTGTGCTGGACAGCGAGAAGAGCATGCCCAAAAACAGGGCGTCCCGAGCTTCGAGCCCCAGCAGCCAAGAGAGCAGCCAGCCGCTCATCAGGGTGACTAGGACCTGCAGACTGCCGCAGAAGAAGACCTGCTTGCGCATCCGCAGGAGGTGCTCGAAGGACATTTCAATGCCGATGGTGAACATCAGCAGGACGACGCCGACCTCCGCGAGCTTGTCGACCTCGTGTATGGCCGTGATCCAGGCGAAGCCATGGGGCCCGGCAAGTGCACCGGTGACCAAAAAGCCGAGGATCGCCGGCACGCGCAGCTTGTGACAGACGAAGAGGACCGCGATCGCCAGGGCAAAAATGATGACGATGTCGGTGAGGAGTTTGATCTCCATAGCGGCGAGAGTTTGGGGGTCAGCGTCTGGAGAGAAAGAGTAGGTAGCGGGCGATCGCCAGCCGTTCTTCGTAACTGAGCTGCGGGCTCGAAGGCATGAGTTCGGACTCGGTGTCTGCGAGATACTCGGCCAGGCTCGTCGATCAGCCTTGGAGTGTCGCGCTTTGCGGCTCCGTTCGCACGCAAGCCTGCGAAGAGTCTGGCTAGGAACTAGGCCGGGGCCTAGCGATTCCCTAGCTGCTCCGCAGCCGCTGCCCGGGCTGCGGAGCCGAAAGCGCCTGCTGGCGGGGCACAGGTTTTATTACGAGGCGGCAGTCTGCGGCCGTATTCGCTGGCGATGCGGTAGCCAGCCGCATCCACCTTCAAACTCAAGCGGCCATCCCGGGCGGTGGAGTAGGGAATCGGGGGAGCAAAACCCGCCTCCAACCAGCTTTCTGAGCTGGGGCCGCGTTTTCCTGACGAGGACCAAAGCACCCGCGGCTCAAGGCTCCGGAGCAGGTCGACCAGCCCCATGTGCAGCTCGCCGTGGTGGGGGAGAACCAAGAGTTCGGGCTTTTGGGCCAGCTTTGCCAGCTTCCGAGCGGCAGCGGCTTCCTGGTCACCACAGACCAGGACTCTGCAGCCAGGAGATAGCTTCAACTCCAGGGCCAGGGCGGACTCGTTGCCGCCCTCGAGTTCGCCTTCGGGGAGGGGAAGTAGCAGGCGCAGCCCCGGGCGCGGCTCGTAGAGGCCGCCACTCGGCACGACCTGCACCGGAATCCGCCGCAGGCGAGCCCGGCGAACTAGGGCATCCAGCTCCGGACATTCGGGGACGATGACCTGGCCGATCCGGACCGTGTCGAGCAGGCGTTCGAAGCCGGAGTAGTGATCGATGTCGCCGTGACTCACGATGAGGATGTCGAGCTTTCGCTCTCCCAGCTCGTCGAGTGCGCTCAGGACTTGGCGGGAGGCATTGCGTCCACCAAAGGAGTCGCCGCAGTCGAAGAGCACGGTGCCGAAGCTGCCATGGGCCAAGCCGGCGAGGCCGTGGCCGACCGGGAGCAAGAGGAAGCGCGGAGCCATGCTGCTCGCTATCGGAATGAAGTAGGGCAGGCAGGAAAGGAGGCAGGTAGCGAGCCATGTCCAGCGTGAGCGCAGGAGCAGCGCCAGGGCTAGCCCTGCTCCGAGCATGAACATCGCCACCCCGCTGCCCTGCATCGTCGCGGCGATGATCGGCACGCCGGGGAGCTGTTCGAGTTTTTCGACAAGGCTCAGGTCTAGGGCGCAGAGCTGATCGAGGATCATCAAGAGCATCCTCTCCAGGCCCGGCAGGAGCAGGCCCGCCGGCAAGGCCAGCAAGGCCAGGGCGAGGATGCCCAGGATGAGCGGTAGCAGGAAGGGGGTCATGATGGCTCCCCAAGGCGAAAGGATGCCGAAGTAGTGCAGGCCCAGGGCCGACGTGCCTGCCTGCGCGGCGAAGGACAGCAGCCAAGCGTCAAAGAGCCAGCGGCGCCAGCCGCCCTGTGGGCGCAGGTGGGCGAAGAGGGGGGGGATGGCAGCGAGGGAGGCGACGGCGAGGTAGCTCAGGCAGAAGCTGATGGATCCGAACTCGGCAGGGAAGAGGAGGAGCGTCACCCAGAGCCCCAAGGACAGGGCGCCGCCGAGGTCGAAGCGCAGACCTTCCTCGCGGCCCGCGAGCCACATGGTGGTCGCGATGGCTGCCCGCACGACCGGGGCGCGGAAGCCGGTGAGCCAGGCGTAGCCCAAGAGGCAGAGCCCGAGCCAGGGCCAAAGCCGAGACCCGAGGGGTAGGGCGCGTAGCAGCAGCAGGAGCAGGCCGGCGACGAAGACGGTGTGCAGGCCGCTGATCGCCAGTAGATGGGCGAGTCCGAGCACTTGGTGTCGTCGGCGCACATAGGGATCGAAGCCCTGGCGCTGGCCGAGCACCAGCAGGGCGACGAGAGACTCGTGATCGGGGCGTAGCAGCGAGCGCCAGCGTGCCCGAATCGCGGCGAGCAGGGAGTGGCGGGCTCGGCGCAGCAGTGAAGCCGAAGCCTCGATCCGAATCAGCGAGAGGTAGCTCGCAAGCCGGGGGCTGCCGGAGCTCGCGCGCTGCAGCATGGCGCGGCCGTGGACGATATCGCCGAGGCACAGGCTGGGTATTGGGCCTCGGTCGCGGATCTGCAGGGGGATGCGGGCGCCGCCGATGCGCAGCAAGAGAGAGCGGCGACCGTGCGCCTCTTCACGCAGTTCTCGCGCTACGCTGCCGGAGAAGTCGACGAAGCAGCTTGAGCCTGCGCCGCGAAGGTAAGGCCCTGCATCGCGAAGGTATGGCCCTGCACCGCGAAGGTAAGGCCCTGCACCGCGAAGGTATGGCAGGGGGGGCAGGGACATGGCACAGGCGGCTCCCAGGCATGCTGCCAAGAAGAGACGACGCCAGGGTGGCCGATTCGCTAGTCCAAGGCAGGCAAGAAGGAGCAGGGCGAAGACCAGCACCGGGCCGAACTCGGCGAGGAGTCGTCCTGCGAGCGCGGCCAAGCCACTGCGCAGGGATCGAGAGAGATCATCCAGAGCATGCACAGAAGGGTAATGACCGATCTGGGCTTTGGTTTCGCTGGATTTTGCTCTCGCTGCCGCGTGCTCCAGGGCTCATGAATAAGAGGGAGAATACTCCTAGGGCGATGGGCTCTTGCTGGCCCGTTTGGCGCGCGAGTGTTCGAAGAGACTCGGTAGTAGCGAGGCCCAGCCGACCCAGCAATAACCGGCGGCGAAGAGCAGCATCATGGCTGCAAGGGCATAGGCGCTGTGGAGTAGGGAGAGGCCGCTGGCGCAGGTGCAGGCGAGACCGAGGGCGATTTCGCAGCAGGACTGGAGCCTTCCCTTGCTGAGGTAGCTCTTGCCGAGCCAAGAGTCCGTTCGCTCGGTGAGTTTGTATTTGGGGGTTCGCACGAAGCCGCTGCGTTTACCGAAGGCAGCTTCTAGGACCGCCCGGCTTTGGCCGAGGGAGAGGCCTATTCCCAAAGCCACTGCCGGCAAGAGTAGCGGCAAGCTCTGCCGCAGGCTGCGGCCGACGCGTAGCTGGCCTAAGAGGAACTGCAGGAGTACCGGTAGCAGGGCCATCCCGAATACCAAGCCTTCGAAGCGGAGCGGCCAGGCCATGCGGCCGGCACTCGCGAGTCCTGTGATGGGAAGGGCGAGAAGGGAGAGCAGGAGGACGACCGGGTAGGTCGCGTTGCTCAGGAGGTGGCAGCATGCCTCAAGACGGGTGCTTTCGCGGAGTCCGGGGGCCGTCCAGACCATGCGCAGTAGCTTGCGCGCGCATTCGATCGAGCCCTTGGCCCAGCGGAATTGCTGGCTTTTGAAGGCGTTCATTTCTGCGGGCAGTTCGGCCGGAGCCACGAGATCGTGCAGGTAGAGGATCCTCCATCCGGCCAACTGTGCGCGATACGAGATGTCGAGATCTTCGGTAAGCGTGTCGTGGCTCCAACCGCCGGCGTCTTCGATGGCTTGGCGCCGCCAGACCCCGGCAGTGCCGTTGAAGCCTAGGAATTGGTTCGTTGCCTGCCGTGCTTGGTGCTCGATCCCGAAGTGTGCGTCGAGGAAGAGAGCCTCGATGCGGGTTAGCAGAGAATGCTCTCGATTGAGATGGCCCCAGCGTGCCTGGACCACACCGAGTCCTTCGTCTTGGAGCAGTGATGCTGCGCAGCGCTCAAGGAAATCGGGTTCGGGCACAAAGTCTGCATCGAGGATGGCGATGAATTCGCCGCGCGCCGGGGGGAAGTCCAGAGCTCCGTGCAGGCCGGCGGCGAGGGCTCCTGCTTTGTAGCCGTGGCGTTCGCCGCGCCGAATCTGAACGATGTCGATACCTTGCTCCTGCAGCGCCGCGACTTCGTCCGCAATGACCGAGCTGCTTACATCGTCGGAGTCGTCCAGCACTTGGATCTGAAGTCGCTCGCGTGGCCAGCGCAGTGCGGCGCAGGACTGGAGCAGGCGCGTTGCGACGTAGCGTTCGTTGTAGATCGGGAGCTGGAGGGTGAGGGCAGCTAGCTCTCCCTCAGGTCGTCCTGGCTCTTTGGGGGGCTGGCCTGAGTACGCTGCGGCGATTTGGGTCAGGCGGTACAGACCGTGCAGGCCGAGCACGGCCAAGAGCACGTATAGGAAGGCGAGGAGGAGGAAATCCATGAACGAAGCGGCGAGGATGGTCAGGAAAGGGCAGGGCCCGCCGGGGCTTATCCTCATGATTCCTGGATGGCCTGCTAGCCTATTTGCCGGCAAGCGTCATGGTTGCCCACTTTCTCCGGGTTCATCGGGCCAGATGGGTCTCGGAGCGCAGAGATCTGGCCCAGCTACCCCCCCCTTGTTGACTCGCATCGGAAGACTCGGATGACCCGCCAAGCAGCCCACTCATTTGCCCGACCTCTGCAGCTACTCGGCTGTCTCTTCTTAGGGACAGTTGCCGCTGTTCCGGGCTCTGCACAAGGCCAGGCTCCGGCCAAGCCGGCTCCAGCAAAGAGCGTTGCCGATCTCCTTGCGCGCATGGAAGCCGCCGAGGCCCGCTTTGATCGCATTAGCGCTGAGATCGAGATGCGACAGATCGTGGATATGACCGAGCGCTTCGAGGGCGGGAAGAAGATCCATATGAAGGCGCGCGTGCGCTTTTCGCTGCTCCGCAAGAAGGCGAAGGACGGGAAGCTGCAGGTCTTTGCCAAGATGAGCACCGAAGCCCAGGGGCCGGGCGGGCTGACCAAGATTGCGGTCGTGCGCAATGGCAGCGGGGCTTTCATCCATGAGGCCAATGAGATAAGTGGCCAGCGCTGGCTGCACGTGCCTCGCGAGCTGCTCGCCCGTCTGACCAAGGCCGAGCGCGTGCTGGGTGACTCTCAGGCTGGCCGCTTTACTGGCACCAGCCAGCTCGGGTCCTTCCTCGGCGCGCCGCTGCTCGAAGGCCTCTCGGGTGCCTACCAGTTGAGCCTCTCCCAGCCAATCAAGATCGGCGAGGCGAGTTGTGAGCACGTCGTCGGCAAGCTCAAGAGCGAAGGGCACGATGCTTCGATGCTCGGCCGCGGCCGCCCGGATCGCGTGGACCTGTACGTCGACCAGAAGAACATGCTGCTCCGGCGCATGGTGCACAGCCTGGCGGGCGAGGAACTCTACCGGGTCGAGCTGATCCGCCTGGATCTCAAGCCCGAGTTGAGTGAAGCTGAGTTCGTGATGAAGCCTACGAACGGAGCAAGCTTCCAGGACATCACCAAGGACCCTTTCGCGGAAGCCTCCATCCGTAGTCGCCTGGAACGATTGAGTACCTGGGAGAAAGAGCAGGAAAAACCCGAAAAGGGTGATGCTGGCGGCGAAGGCGGAAAGAAGCCGGGGGGGAAGAAGGCCCCAGCTAAGAAGTCAGGAGGGAACTAGGCCGAGGACTGGTCAGTCGGGCGGAGCGGTTTTTCTCAGGAACGTCGCGTCTAGCTGGCCGCTGCGTTCTAATCCTGGGCATGCCTCAGCTTCGCTCCCCCGTCTTTCCTGGCTCCTTTGATCCGCCGCATCTGGGCCACCTCGATATTGCCGAGCGAGCGCTCGCTGTCTTCGGCTCGCTGACCATCGCGGTCGGTGCCAATTCGGCCAAGTCACCCGTCTTTACCTGCGAGGAGCGGGTTCAGCTGCTCCGCGAGGCGCTGGGCGAGCGTGAGGGCTTGCGAATCGAGAGCTTCGAGGGCCTTCTCGTCGAGTACTGTCGCAGCAATGGCCACGATGTCGTTGTGCGCGGGGTGCGAGGTGGACGTGACCTCGATTATGAGATGCCGATGGCCGTTGCGAATCGGACCTTATATCCAGATCTCGATACGGTCTTTTTCGTGACCGCTAGCGAGCATGCCTTTCACTCCTCGACGATTATTAAGGAGCTGCTGGCGGCGGGTGGAGATACCAGCAGCTTCTTGCCGGAGGCCGTGCTGCGTGCGGCGAGCGATAAGTTTCCGGCGTTGCGCTAAGTCTCACTACGTCTTGCGCTGCTGCTCTTTCCGAGCCTTATCTGATCTGTACCTGACCCTTTCGTTTTCCTTCTGCTTTTTCACGATTATGCGTAGCACCATCCATACCGAATCTGCCCCCGCCGCCATCGGTCCTTACAGTCAGGCGATTGCCGCTGGCAACCTGGTCTTCTGTTCCGGACAGATCCCCCTCGATCCGGTAACGATGGAGATGAAGAACGGGAGTGTCGAAGAGGAAACTCGCCAAGTCCTCGTCAACATGGGCGAGGTGCTGAGCGCCGCTGGCTGCGATTTTGCCGATGTCGTGCGCACGACGGTGTTCCTGACTGACATGGGGGATTTTGCTACCGTCAACGAGATCTATTCCGAACGCTTTGGCGACTCGCGGCCCGCCCGCGCCTGCGTCCAGGTTGCCGGTTTGCCCAAGGGAGCGCGGGTCGAGATCGACTGCATCGCCTTGAAGCCCTGAGTCACGTTTCTCCTCCCCTATCGTCGCAGGCGCTCCTGCCCGGGCCCTTCTCTTGCGTAGCTTCCTTGAGCTTTCTCTCTGGCTGGCCCTGCTGCTCTTGCCGCCCCTTGTTGCCATGGCTTCAGCGCCGACGCGTCCGGTGCTGGCGACTGCTACGGTAGATGTCGGGGAGGAGGGGCTGGCGCCGTCTTTCTTCTCGCTTTTTGGCGAGGTGAAGGGAGTGAGCGGCCAGGCCTGGCTGCGGCGTCGTGTCGCTGTGGGGGTCTTGTGGCTGCTCTTGTCTATAGGTCTCGCCTTCTTCGTGTCCAGCGCCTGCGGGCGGCTGCCAGCGGCGCTGGCGCTTTTGCTGTTGGCTGCGCATCCGGTGCTGCAAGGGCTTGGCTCCCTTGCCAGCCCCTGGCTTTCGGCAGCGATGTTCTCGTGGTTGTCCTTGCTCTTTCTGCAGGCGATCGCCTTGCCGACCGTCTACCGGCGACGTGCTGAATCGTTCACGGCGCTGCTGATCCGCATCCTCGCGATGCTCGGCAGTGGGATTGCCCTCGGCCTGGCCTCGACAGCCTGGCAGAGCGTCGTCTGGATCTTGCTCGTGGTCAGCTCGCTGTTCCTCTTGTCGTTACTCTTCCTGGGCGTTGCCGGGCTGCGAGTCTCGCGCCGGGTGCCCATTTCTGGCTTTGCGCTGCGACCCTGGGCCTGGATCCGCCGTGGCGGAATCTGGGCACTGGCCTGGTTCCTCGTCGTGGTGATGCTGCTTTGGATCTGGGAGAAGCTGGGGACGGAGCAGGTCCTGACGCCAGCGTCTTTCGGTATCGAGCTAGCGAGCAGCGGCGAAGTTCTCCTCGCCTGGCTGTCGTTGCCGGGCATCCTGCTTCTCGCTCTGCGCAGCGGTTCCTTGCTCTGGTACCGCTCGCGGCTCTGTGGGCAGGATGTGCTCTTTGCTTCGCTGCTGGTTCTCTGGCTTTTTGGTCCGGCGATGGCAGCCCAGCCTGATCCGATGCAGCGATTGCTCGCAGCACCGGTGTTCGCGGCCTCTGTGGCATCGATGCTTGGTCTGCTGCGGCGGAGGGTGTGATGCCTGGGGTATCCTCTCGGTGGAGCGAGCGTTTTCAGCGTTACTTCCCTTGGATCCTGGCGCTGTCGATCTTCGCCCTCGTTGCCCTGACCTGCTGGCCAGTCTTGGCCTACCCACAGCTTGAACCCGACGACTATCGCTATCTGTGGTTATTAGAGGCGGGGGACGGCAGTGCTCGCAGCTTGCTTGAGAGAAGCATTGTCGAGAACCGTTGGGATCACCTGTGGTGGATTGCGGATCGCGACCCCGTGCGTTTTTGGCGGCCTATGGTGCTGGCCAGCTATTGGCTCGATCACGGGATCTGGGGCGATGCGGATATTGCCTTTGGGCTCTGTTTCAGCAACTTGCTGTTTTATCTCGGCGTTTGCTTGGTGGCGGGGTCGCTATTGACGCGACTGCTGGGGCGTAGGCTGGAAACGCTCTTGGGGGCCTTGCTCTTTACCGGTTTCTTCGCGCATGGCGAGGTGATTTGGTATGTCGCCGGGCGCACCGACACGATTGCGGCGCTGTTCTTTTTGCTCGCCTTTCGCCTGCATTTGATCGGGGGAAGCTGGCGTTTTGCCGGAGCCGCGTCCTTCTTCCTCGCCCTGATAACGAAGGAACTCAGTATCGGGCTGCCGCTCTTGCTCCTGGTGCTGGACTGGGTGGATCGGGGTGAAGGGGAGGGCTGGAAGCAGCTGGCTCGGAAGGCGCTGCCTTGGCTGGCTTGTTATGTCGCCGCCGTGATCCTGTGGCTCGGGCTTAGGTCGCTTGCCCTCGATGGGAGGAGCGTGGGGGGCGCTTCCTATCCTTACTTCATCTCGCCGTTTGGGGGGCAGTTCTTAGAGCACCTGTGGACGCAGCTGCAGGCCTATGTGCAGAACCTCGCCTTCGCGGTCACGACCCCGCCGTTTCTTCGCTACGACGACTTGCAGTATTGGGGCTTCGATTCGGGCAAGACCTGGACGGCGCTGACCTTGTTCCTTGCTGTGATTTGTCTCTTGGCCAGAGAACGGCGCTTACCTTGGCTATTGCTCTTCCTCTTAGGGACTTGGCTGCCGACCTCGTTTGTATACGTCAGCGAGCGCTATTTGTTGCTGCCCTCCTTTGCAATCGCGGCCATGGCCGGGTTTCTGCTGCGGAGGCAGCAGAAACCCGTGCTCCGCTGGGTTTTGCTGGCCGTAGTTCTGTCCTGGACGGGCCACCAGAGCTATCAGCTTTGGTCGAAGAACCACTATCTCAGCAAGAAAGAGCGGCCGCCGCTGGCGTTGGCGAAGGCGCTGGAGCGGAGTCAACTGCGCCCGGCGAAAGGAAGTCGGCTGCTCTTCGTCAACTTTCCTGCTGACTTGCTCAATTCTCAGTTCCTTGAGGCGCAGCTGCGCGTGCTTTTTGATGACCCAACGCTTAGCGTGAGGATTCTCTCGCATCAGGAGGCGGGCGGAGTGCCCGGGCGGACTCCCTCGATCATCAAGGAGGGGGAGAGGAGTCTCGTTCTTCGCTCGCAGCTGGCATTGGCGGGTATCTCCCCCATACGGCGTCTCTTCCCCTATGTGGAGATGAAGCCTGGGCAGCATACCCAGAGACCGGGACTCGGCTTTCGGGTCGAGGTCTTGGCTGGGGACGGCTTGCACGCCAGCGATGCACGTTTCCTGTTCCCACGCCCGGTCAGCGAATACGAGGTTTGGAGCTTCGTCCCCGGAGCAAGGGGAAGCCAGGGTTTCCTCGATTCGGCACTAGCCCTACAGCGTGGCCGTATCGTTCGGGAGCGATTGTGAGCCTTGCCGCGGCCGAACCCCGGTGATGCGAAAACGCGAACGGGCTACCCGAACTGGTAGTGGGCGAGATCGAGTGCCCGAGACCTGCCTAGCTCCGACACCGGTTGTTCTCCCGTGTATCTGAAAAAACAACTTAATCCTGCTGGAGCAATCCTACTGGCGCGGGGTTCTTAACTCGTTTTCCCCCAATGGCTTATGGCGTTGACCTGGCTTTCCTTGACTCCTGGCTATCAGCATGCCGATGGGTTGCGAGCTAGGCATGCGACCTCCGCCAGCATCCTCGCGGAAATGGTGGAGGGCTATCTTGCCCTCATAGAAATCCTGGTCAGCGCAATACCAGTATCAAGGGTGGGTTGGCATGCATGCTGGTATTGTTGTTGGGCAAGTACCGGGATTTTGAATACTACAGAACAAGTTATGGCATTCTTGGGATTGTACGATCCTAAGGTTGACCAAGTGTGAGCTTCCAGGCGACCTGAGAAAACGGATGTTCTGAGGGGAGATGTGAATTTGTGAGCCCCTGATGAAAAAGTGGTATGTGGACCAGGGCGCGTTCAGAGAGAACGGTTCCAATGAGATTTCAATACAAGGTTACTCTGGTCAGCCTCGCTGGACTCTTCCTGTTCGCCAGTGGGCTTGGCATTTTGGCCATGTGGAATATTGGTGAGGCCTTCGTCCGAGCTGAAGAGACCTTTGAGTCTGATCTCATCGCAGAAAGAGAAGCTTATGTAAAGGACCAGGTGTTAGTGGCGACAGCCGCCATTGGCTCCGTGGCCAAGGCTGTTCCTGATTCTCCCAGGAAGGTGGCCTCTCAGCTGGCCTCGAGCATGCGTTACGCGGAAGGAAGTGGGTATTTCTTTGCCTATGAATCCGATGGCAAGGGTGGATGGAAGTTTGCTTTCCACGGAGTTAAGCCAGAGCTAAAGGGCAAGGCCGTTGATCTATCAAGGGTCGATGTGGATGGTGTTCCCTTCCGTAAGAAGCTCATCGATGTAGGGCGGAATGGCGGAGGCTTCGTCCGATACTACTACAAAAATCCAGCAACGGATGAGGTCGTTGGCAAGCTGAGCTACGCCCAGGAAGTTCCTGAGCTTGGCTGGGTTGTTTGTGGTGGTCTTTACTTAGATAAGATCGATGAATCCTTGGTCGAGGTTCGAGATGTGGTCTGGGCAGAGGAAAACAATCTTATCCTCATGCTTTCGATCGCGATGCTGCTCCTGCTTCCTTTGATTGGAGCTGGATCTTGGTTCTTGGCTCGCCGTTTGACCCTGCCCCTGCTAGATGCGGTGAGCTTGGCTGAGGCGGTTTCCGCCGGTGATCTGAGCAAGCGGCTGAAAAGCACCAGCAAGGATGAAACCGGGCATCTCGCTCGATCCTTGGATCAGATGGCTGATGCTCTGGCGAAAAAAGCTGAGGAAGCCGAAGCCATTGCGGAAGGAAATCTTACCGCCTCCATTGAGGTAACAGGCCCGAAGGATGTCTTCGGAAACGCGACCCAGAAAATGCACGCCAAGTTGAATGAGGTTCTCGGTGGCGTGAATCATAGTGCGCTACAGGTGGGGCAGGGGTCCTCGGAAATCTCAGATCACAGCGTAAAGCTGTCGGAAGGGGCTGTGGAGCAGGCTGCCTCTTTGCAGCAGATTACAGCGAGCCTGGAAGACCTGACTTTGAAGGTCAATCAGAACGTAGACGATGCGGTACAGGCCGATCAGTTGACTGACGAGGCCACAGCTGCCGGGTGTGATGGAGCTAAGCTAATGGCTCAGATGACTGAGGCCATGGATGATATCAGCCATAGTAGCGAAGAAATATCCAAGATCATTAGGGTGATTGATGACATCGCTTTCCAAACAAACCTGCTGGCTTTGAATGCTGCTGTCGAAGCTGCACGGGCGGGGAGGCACGGAAAGGGGTTCGCGGTAGTGGCCGAGGAGGTGCGTAACTTGGCCGCTCGCAGCGCCAAGGCAGCGCGGGAGACCGCCAAGCTCATCGAAGGCTCTTTAGAGAAGGTCCAGGTAGGCTCTCGCATTTCTGGCGAAACAGCGGCGGCCCTTGAAGGGATCACTACTCGTGTGGAGAAAGCCTCGGATCTGGTTCGGGGCATTACCAAGGCTAGCAGGGATCAGGCGTGCGGAATAAAGGAAGTTAATGCCGGCTTGTCAGAAGTCGATTCTGTCATCCAAATCAATGCCGCCAATGCTGAGGAAATCGCCTCGGCGACCAATCTGCTGCGGGATCAGGCCCGATCTTTGACGGAAATGCTCTCATATTTCCATTTGGATTCCCAGGATTTGATGTCCCTAGGGGATCGTGGTTCCTCGGTGGATGCGTTCTTCTCTACGCCTGAGGCTTCCGATCAGTCCGAGCTTGCTGCGAAGCTTCTGCAGTCTAGCAAGCCTGGGTGGTGATCTTTCCTTTTTCCTTGCTACCCCTCGCTGCTCGTTAGCGAGGGGGGATCAATCGAAGCTATTCTTGCGAGGGCAGGGAAAGGGGAGCCCAGAGGGTAGATAAGCGAGTCGATTCTCGGCTCTCCGTCACTCCCCGTCCTTTTTCTGCAGCCGGCTAAGGCATGAGTGCCACCCAAGCCTGTGGTGTTAGGCGCAGACAAGCTTCATGTCGAGAAGAGAGATAAGGCAGTCTTCGGTGCCCAGGGCAGCTTCCTCCTGGGGCGTCTTCGGTGCCCATGACTCCACCACGTTTCTGTTGATTCGTCTGGGTTTCTTACCCTTGGTTTTCTCAAGCCTCGCCTAGGGATCGAACGATATGTGGAGGGAAAGCTTAGTCAGTAACGCCCCCCCCGCGATACGAAGCCTTGATACTCGGGCAGGGCACTATCGATCCTAGACGTGCCGTGGACCTCAAAGACAAGAGCATCGAAGGTGAGAAATCAGTCCAGAGACGCTGGTTTCCAGCCCGAAGGGGCTAGACCGCGTTACATAGCTCCGCTGAGCCTTGCCTGCTTGCTGCCGTTCTGTGCCGAGCCTTGGGTTTACCCGGTGGATCGGAAGCCTCGGGGCGCACGCCGATGCCCACGGCCCATATCAGCAACAACAGAAGCCGATGTCCTTGCGCAAATGCGTGGTCATGATCACGCGACCCATCTCTTTCAATAGCTCAGGCGCTTTCGTGTGAAAAGCCTGTGAGGAGGCAGCGATGAGAAACCTAAAAATAGGTTCGAAAATATGGCTGTTGGTCATCATGTTTACCGTTTCCGTTTGCGCTTTCACAGCGATAGCGATCTTCGGGGGGATATACTCTTCGAGTGCTATTGTTCGCAAGGCTACGGATATAACGAACGAGGAGCTTGCGAAGGACTACGAGATCTTGCTTAAGTCCACGGTTGATGCGATGGCGTTGACCTGCAGCGCTGCGGTGAAGGGCTTAGAGGATCAGGAGGAGATCGCTGACGTCCTGCGAAAGATGAATACCCCTGTTAGGTTCCTGGACAATAAGTCGGGGTACTTCTTCATCTACGATAAGAATGGGGTCAACAAGTCCTTGCCGATCAAGAGATCCTTGGAGGGCAAGAATCTCAATCATCTCCAAGATAGTTCCGGGCTGCATTTCGTGCAGGAGCTGACTCGGAACGCTGTGAGCGGTGGAGGGTTTGTTCGATATGAATGGCCCAAGCCTCCGAGCAATGAGGAGCGGCCGAAGTTGGCCTATTCGCGCATGATACCTGGGACGGATCTCTGGATTGGAACTGGGGTTTATGTTGACGATATCATGGATCGTTCATCTCATCTGAGTGCGTGCATGAATGAAGCCGGGTCGTCGGTCATGGTCTGGGTTTTGTCCCTACTGGGTGGGTTGTTTGTTGTTATCGTTCTCCCGGTTTCCATGATCATTATTCGCGGGATCGTTGGCCCGATGAGGATGCTCAACCAGGTGTCTTCGGATCTTGAGCGCGGGAAGATGGCTTCTGGGTGTGTCTACGAAAGCCAAGATGAGATAGGTGATCTATCGCGATCAATAGATATTTTATCTAATAACATGATTGGTTATGCGGAGGATGCTAGGAGGATTGCTGATGGCGATCTTACCGCTGATATCGTACCTATCTCTGAGGACGATGTTGTAGGACACAGTTTGATGGAGATGTCCCAGTCGCTCAAGAATATCTTCTATAAGATACAGGAAGCAGGGGGGCAGATTACCTCAGGAAGCCAGGAGCTTGCCGACTCTAGCCAGAACTTGTCTCGCAGCGCAACAGCGTCGGCTTCAGCTCTGGAGATGATAGGTGACTCTTTGGTTAGCATTGGAGAGCAGACGAGGAGCACCGCCGCTAATGCTCTCGAGGCTAATAAGCTCTCAGATGTTGCCTCTGAGTCTGCTGAGGAAGGTAACCGGAAGATGGGCGTAATGATTGAGGCCATGAAGGAGATCAATGATGCCTCGCAGGATATTAGCAAGGTCATTAGGGTCATTGACGACATTGCCTCTCAGACCAATCTTCTAGCTCTTAACGCCGCTGTCGAGGCGAGCCGGGCTGGGGTGCATGGCAAGGGGTTTGCTGTTGTTGCTGAGGAGGTACGCAATTTGGCTGGCCGTTGTGCCGCGGCAGCTCAGGAGACCACTCAACTAATCGAAAGTTCTGTGAAGAAAGCGGCGTGCGGAGCCCAGATTGCTGAGGAAACGGCCTCTGCCTTGGAGGGTATTTCCAACAGCACTACAAAGGTGAGTCAGTTGATCAGCGATATCGCAGGGGCGGCTACAGATCAATCTGAAGGTATTGTTCAGATCAATGATCACCTCAAGCGGATCGATGATAGCGTTCATGGCAACACCGCAACCGCCGAAGAGAATGCGGCGACTAGTGAGGAGCTCTCTGCTCAGGCTTCTGTGCTCAGAAAGTTGTTGCAGCGTTTTAAGGTCGATAACTCGATTGCTGCCATGCGCTAAGTAGATGCGTTCTCACGGCTACGGCCCAGTGCCTTGACCGCGGCTCGGTTCTTCGCGGAGAGATTTGTGATCCAGGTTATTCGCTAGCCTGCATCGCTCACCAAGCCACAGCATTCGCCCTTTTAACTCCGCAGAGAGCAAGGTCGGTTGCCTAGGATGCGGATCACGCTTCACCAGCTCT